>Ga0209624_10000065_pt1 | contig 99549 bp, 86 predicted proteins | sample JacPinW_OM2H0_O1_FD_188565 | JGI IMG/M metagenome (GOLD analysis project Ga0209624, IMG submission 188565) | Forest soil microbial communities from Algoma, Ontario, Canada - Jack Pine, Ontario site 1_JW_OM2H0_O1 (SPAdes) (version 2) | ecosystem: Environmental > Terrestrial > Soil > Boreal... | reverse complement strand
CGGCGGTCATGTGACACCTCTGTCGACCGCCTCGATGCGCTTTGCTCTCTGAAGGGTGCAGGTCGTGAGACGAATTCGGTCTATGAATATGGCGGCAGGGAGGTTCTCCGCGCCGTGGCGAAGCTTGATAGGCAGTAGAAGCTAAGCGGGCTTGATATTCGCGCTTACGCGGAAGAGGTTCAGCGGGTCAAACTGCCTTTTTAGTGCTGATCCGGTTGTCATTTCCGGAGCGTTCGAACTTCCCCTTCGTCCATCCGTTCGACCCACTGGGCGCGCCAGGTGCTGGCCTCGAACGGATCGGCAAAGTACTGTGTTTCCCGCGCGACCTTGTCGCCGCTGAATTCCATGATGCTCACGGTGTAAGAAGGCTTCCCGTCGTACGTCAGAATATACTCGGTGATCCAAAGATCACCGCTGCCAATGACTCGCCGCACAGTGAAGCGCTTTTTGCTCGGCTGATTGGTGCGCGTAATCTGTATGTTGCGCCGACCGCGGATTCGCTCGCCTGACGGGGGGTATTCCAGCACAGCATCCTCAAGATAGATGTCGTGCTCCGTTTCAAAATCGCTGGCATCGGATGCAGTCCAATGCCGATCCAGTGCCGCACGTATCTCTTGAGCTCTCATATGCCCCTCCGGCGTCACCAGCCGTCGATACTATTCCTCACGCAAGACACCTTCACGGCAGTCACTTTACCTGCAGCCTTTCGCATCAGCGAGCGTTTCGAGCGCTGGCCACGGCCGTCGAGCGCATGGAACGCACGGTTCTTGGGACCGTGTAAAGGCGCTAGTGAGGGCTAACCAGATTTCGTGGAAGCAGGGACATGCCGAGACGACTCATTGACCGCGGGGCAAAGCCGCTCCTGGATATCGCAAGTTATGCCAGACGGGGGGCCAGGTCGACGCGATCACCTGTCGCAAGAGGAGATCGAGCTCATCAGTCGCACGGTTCGCCGGGCTCCGGAAGTGATGGTCAAAGTGCTCAGCCGGGGAGGGCAGGACTACGCCGCTTCCCAGGTCGTGGCTCGGGGCAACGGGTTCCCCACCTTCGGATCCAATGTGGGCACCCCGCGCCACGGATCTTCGCCAAAGGTCCACAAAGTTCAACGATGTGATAGCATGCGCGCCCCCACCGGAGCCCAAAAGTCGGAACGCTGGGGCTTTCAGCGGTGCGCCCGTAGCTCAGTTGGATAGAGCGCCTGGCTACGAACCAGGAGGTCGGGAGTTCGAATCTCTCCGGGCGCGCCAACTTACGCGGGTCCATTCCGGTTGGATAGGTGGCGTTTTATACCGGAGACATGGGTGACAGTTTCGCGGCGAATGGGTTCGCCGCACTCTCGATCCGACAGGTCTCGTGATCAAAGAACCCCAAGTCGTAACGCATAAAGCTTACGAGCCAGATTTTATCCTCGACTTGCTTCACTCCCACCCTCTGGCCGGCGAAGGCCTGGCTGAGATTGATCTTCAACGGTCCCATACAGATCCTGCCACAGCGCGTGACCGTGATGGTGCGATCGTGGAAGGGGTACTCGATATCCGGTAGGCCGTTGTAAGTGCGCGCAGAGCAGCGGTAGAACTCAGCCGGGCAGCGCATGTTGAGAGCCTGGTGAGGCCGCTCCTCGTTGAAGGTACTAACCTCAGCCTTTCACGTTAGCTGGCGCTTCGGCGCCGATTCGACTTGAGACTGGCAGCAGGACAGAGACGAAAACGCCGCCCGAAGGCGGCGCTGTCGTGGGCGCGAGACCAGATCCACGCCAAATTCACTCCCTAATTGGAGGTGTGGGCGGCAGCGGATTTCCGCCGCCTCCGCACGACAAACAGGGGGTGGAGGGAATAGGGTGATTTTCGGTGAACTCAATGTAAGGTTCGTCAAATGAGTAAGGTCCGTTTACCACTGGTCCTACGCCAGTCTGACACGCGCCCAAGGTCAGGTTGTTGGTCTCTGCGGTGTTCCATGGTCCAGGAAAAGAAGATGATGCTGCGACGTCCGCGCTCAGAAGACACACTGGCGGAGCGTTGTTAGATATATTATCTATCCCGAGCTGCACCGTGATCTGGGAACCTGGATTGAATTGTGCTTGTGTCGAATCCAGATCGCCGACGACATTGAACTCCGCGTGGGTCCAAACAGAACCAATATCAAGGACACTCGCGGCGCAAACTGCATTAAACCACTCACCTCCATAATCAAGAAAGACACAGTCGTTAAAGTCAGTACCATTAGTAGGCGATGCCCAACCTTGAAGCATTACGTTGCCAAGGTCTGTAACCGGTATAACGGTTGAGGTTACTATTTCTTGGCTATTCGTGTAGCAATCTACGGTGTCACCGGTAGGGTGCCACCAGTTCGACGGACAGTTGTTGCCCCAGTTGTAGAGCCAATACTGCATGAACAGGTAGGACTCGCCTTGCTGGCTATTGGTCGCATAAATGAACTGCTGCCAAACAGTACAATTGACATGCCCCTCGCATGCGGAGGTGTAGGCTCGGTTCGTATTGATCTGCAAACTGTAGTCGTTCGGACCGGTAATGGCACCTGACGGACTTGAGTTAGTCGTCACATTTGTTTCGGATGTGACGCCACTTAGGAAGAAATGTCCATGTGCTTCGATGATCAACCCTTGCGTCGATCCGGCGATCCAGTCGTTGTTGTCGCCCACATACGCTGGCGCTAGGATCGCTGGTCTTCGGGACGCGTGATGGACGCGCGGCTTAGCTTCCTTGCATTCCACACGCTGCCAGGCGACGTCGGGATACGACACATGAAAGCATCCTCCCCCCGGCACCGGGGTATTCCTAATGACAGCGCGCCACATTTTACGTTGCGCCTTCTCTGGGTCGGACGTCGTTGCTGTATCGGCAGCAGTGCTGGCGCTAATGCTGGGGTTGACTGGAACTTGCGTAAAGCCCTGTGTTTGGGCAAGTAGGCCCGCTGCCAGAGCTGCGGCGGCGATCGTGAATTTATTCATGACGACTCGTCAAGAGGTTTGGTGGATAAACTTCTTGGGAAGTCTCGAAGTTGCCCCGTGGCCTCCCTGGGGCATTAATCTAGGTCGGTCCGCTGCCCTTACCTATTGACTGAAGTCATACCGGCGATGCCGGGTTGGATCAGTGAGCCCTCAAGCGGACGCCATATGACTTTCGTCCTGTCGAATTTCCTGCACGACACGACGGCGGGGCGCTCACCGCCTGCGCCTCATCGGCGCAACCCACCCGCGGGATGGGATCGGGCGGCGTTATACGACAGAATTGGAGATTGGGTCGCCCTAAGTGCACCGTGGGCGGCTAACGCCTTTTTATCGTCTCTCGCAGGGGGCTTTGTGTTCGGTCTTATACTGCCGTTGGTGTCGTTCTACGTTTTTGTCTCGATATTTTCAGATGGCGCCGAGTCGCGTGCGCGGTGGCAGATATTCGTGGTCGCGTTAGTAGCAACATTACTACTAGTTGCTATCGCGAGGAGCACGCCGACACCACTAGGAGCAGGGGAGGCTTGCGCCGCAGCAGCAGCGGTCTCTTATATTGGGTTGATCTTCTGGATCAAGGTGACGAACACCCAGGCTTTGAAGATCATTGGTTCCTACATAGGCTTTGTCGTGATTTACTCGCTTGTTACGGCGCTCATATTTGCCCCTCGCGTCGCCTTGCAGCGGCCGTGACAGCTAACGTCGTGTGCGCCTCATCGGCGTAACCACGGTCGGCGGCGCCTCGACATTGGGTGCGACCGTGCTGTTGGCATCAAACTGCGCCGGGTTGAGAAACATCACGCTGCACTGGCTGCAGGCGCTGAACGGGGTGTCGTACCTGGCGCCCGATTTGCGCAGCACTGTGACGCGGTGGTAACGGTCAAAGCCGCATAGCAGGCAGCGCCACTGCGAGAGCGTCATGGCGGTGGATCGTAGAGAGCTGCGACGGCAGCCGTCTATCCAGTACCGGCGAGTGTTCAGTGCTGTATGGCGATCGCGTTTGGTCCAAGATTCTGCTTGCGCCTGGCAACAGCGCGAAAGGGCTTCCCGTGATGAGCGTCAGAGAGCCATCGGTCGGGTCGATTGAAAACACCTCAACCTGGTTGTCGACATTGTCCAACGCGTAGAGGAAGTTGTCTGGACCATCCAGCGCCAGGGCGATGGCGTGTCCGTTTGTGTAAGACAGTCCAATCTCCGTTAAAGCGCCTGTGCTGCTGTCGACCAGAAAGCAGTCTACGTCGGTGCCGTTCGCAGCACACAGTCGCTGGCCTTGCGGAACAATGACGGGCGAGCGGATTGAGTAGCTGGCGGCGAACGGGCTGCCGGCAATAGGCGTCAGCGAGCCGTTACTGGCATCGATGGAGAAACCGGACACTTCGTTTAGTTGGGATTCGGTGGTGTAGACATGCGTGCCGGTGGGATCGAGGACCAATCCGTTGGGCGACCCTGCCGTGGGAAAGGGACTGCCCACCACGGGCGTAAGAGTGGCGGAACCGGGGCCGCCTTCTGCCCCGGCGCTAGGGACGAAGTTGTAGACGGACACGCTGCGACCGACCGTATTTGCGGCGTATACGTATTGGTTCGTCACGACGATCGCGCTGGGATCCGCTCCAGCGGATTCGGTAGAGGGATTCGCGAGAGTGCCGTACGGAATGAGGCACGGCCCGCATGCACTTTGGGCCTGTCCTTCAATATCGAATGCTGACAAGGTGTTCGCGCTGCCGTTCGCGGTCAGTACAAATCCCCCGCCGGGATCGATAGCGATCGCGGCGGACGGGGCGTTCGTCGCAAACGGATTTCCGTAGACCGGCATCAGAGTCAAGTTCGATGGGACGATTACGTAGCCTCTCACTTCGCCTGAAGTGCTGCTTACGTACAGAAACTGCTTGTACGGATCAATCGCCACGGCTGACGCCGTGGGCCCATCCGGCAGAGGATCGCTGGCGATCGGCGTTGGGACGCCTGTCTTTGTGTCGATCGTAAGCATGTCGATAGTCCCGCTCGCCGCATTTGTGACGCCGAGAAGTGTCGCGGTAGTGGGTTGTGGCACTGGATTACAGGAATTGTTGTACCAGGGGTTGGCGCAGGGTATGCCGTCGCCGTCATTGTCTCCTCCTCCCCCGCCACAGCCGCACCCCATGCTGCAAAGTATTGCGCACAACAGCCCCTGCACGTTTGATCGCGCGTGGCCACCGATTGGCTTGCACGGGTCGTCGAATCGACGTAGTTGTAAGCGTCCGATGTTCATACGCGCTCTCACTTAAACGGCAGCTACCTCACCGCCGAAAATAGTTATGAATCAGCACATATGCGATGAAAAGGTAGGTTCTAATACAGTCACCTCAGTGCCGCCGCGTCCGGGGCCGCAGTCCCAGCAGCGCTCTGATCTGGCGATGCTGGCCGCTCAGGGCATCCCGTGTGCAACCGGTAGGAGTCGGTGATCTCCGGACGCCCAAAAGAAACGTGTGAAGAAAGCTCGAAACTCAAGTCCTCAAGTCGTGACGAGCAGGTCCGGCTGTGGCCAACAATTCCAATACTTCCCGCAAAACTTGGAGATCCGTCACCACGTAGGAGGCGCGCGTGGGTCCGGGACCCACATGCACCGTCCATGCGTTACTTGGTGCTCGCTCGAAAAGATCTTCATCGGTGCGATCGTCACCGGCGGCAAAAATGAAATCAGGACCGGGAAAATCTCTGAGCAGCCGTTCGATGGCTTCGCCTTTGTTGGCCCAGACCGGCTTTACTTCTACGATCTTCTCGCCGCGAAAAGCCCTGAGTTCAGTCTCGGCAAGCATAGCTTCTAACATCGACACCAATTCATTTGCAAGCCACTCTCCGAATTCGGGCTCCGCCATTCGATAGTGCCATACCAGAGCATATTTCTTTTCTTCGACGAAACTGCCGGGTGTGCGATCCACGAAGTGCTCCAGGATCGGCATGACCGTGGGCTTCCAATCAGTTGATGCCTGCGGGTGTAAGGATTCCCACGCGGAGGCGGGCGGAGTTTTGAGCTCCGCGCCATGTTCAGCTACAAGGCGGAGTTGCGGGATCTTTCCGAACCAGCGTTCCAGGTTTTCCGCCGATCTGCCTGAAATCAGAGCCACGCGGTTTTTAGGATCGCTTGCCAGCGCAGTTAGAAGATCCAGTACGGCTTGGGGTGGAACCGCTTGCTGGGGCCGTTTCGCAAACGGGACAAGAGTTCCGTCGTAGTCGAGAACCAACAGACGGCGGGCGGTCTGGAGGTAAGCATCGCGGAATTCGGCCGGTTGCAACTTTTTGGGTTGGGTGTCGATGTAGCGGCCGCGGTTCGAAACAGCATCTTCGAGCGACGCAAGAAACCGCTCTCCCCAATGAAAGACATCGTTCCGGACCACGCGACTATGAAGAGCCGTCATGCGCAGCTTACGCTCTTGCTCATCCATGGCGAGAGCGCGGTCGATCGTGAAGGCCGTTCGCTCCTCGTCATAGGGATTGATCAGGAGCGCTTCACCCATCTCGGCGGCGGCGCCAGCAAACTCGCTCAAGACCAGAACACCATCACCGTCGGGCTTGCAGGCAACGTACTCCTTTGCGACCAAGTTCATTCCATCGCGGAGTGACCCGACCCAAAGGACATCTGCTAGCTTGTACAACGCCACAAGCTCGCTTCGCTCAATCGAGCGGTTAATGTAGACGAGCGGCGTCCAATCGGGCGTTCCCAGTTGGCCGTTGATTTCACCGACTAGCCGATTTACTTCAGTTCGCAATTCTTGGTATGTGTCAATGCCTTCACGGGTGGGAACCGCAATCTGGATCAGAATGACCTTCTCCTTGAGTTCGGAGGCGGAGCGGAGCAAATGCGCATAGGCCCGCAGCCGCTCAGGAACCCCTTTTGTGTAATCCAGTCGGTCGACCGCAAGAAGCACTTTTCGCCCGCGGTAACGCTGTGCCCAATCTGTGTATTGCTTTGCTGTCTTCGCATCCCTGTTCAATAGACCAGTGTATTCCTCGGGCGCAATGCCGATAGGAAGTGCTTCCAAACGCACAGGACGACTTCCAAGCGTTACACCGGCGATCTTGCTTTCCATGCCGAGCACCCGAAGCAGCGCGGCCCGGAATTGCTGCAGATGCGTGTGCGTCTGAAAGGCAAGCAAATCGGCTCCAAGAAGGCCTTCCAGCAGTTCTTCGCGCCGGGGCAAGACCGGGAAGACTTCTGAGGATGGGAAAGGTATGTGCAGAAAGAAACCGACAGCAGCGTCCGGAAGTCTTTCGCGCAACATCTGTGGCAGGAGCATCAAGTGGTAATCGTGAACCCAAATCAGATCGTTCGGTCTGTAGTGATTGGCGACTGCCTCACAGAAGATTCGGTTCGCCTCGACATAGAACTCATAGTGCTTGGGGTCAAATTTCAATCGAGAGGGAAAATTGTGAAACACCGGCCAGAGCGTTTGGTTGGCGTACCCTTCATAGAATCCTGCCGCCACATCTTTCGGCAGATCGACCGCGAAGCAGTGATCCGTTTTCGCCCACTCGGAGAGAATCGCCTGACGCTTCTGACTGTCTTCCCCTCCGCTATCTCCGGCCCAGCCGATCCATTCCCCACCCGTCTTGCCGAGCAGTGGGTTCATAGCGCTTGCTAAGCCTCCGGAACTTCGCGCCGTGTCCCAGCCTTGCTCGGTTTTCCTCAAGGTCAGCGGAAGCCGGTTCGAGACGACAATGATCCGAGTGCCTGCGGCAGGTTTCCTCGCCTTGAAATTGGGGACCTCTGGTAGGCTCATGTTTCTTTCACTCGCGCATACCTAGTGCCCGGGCCGACTTGTTTCGTCACTGCGGCTGCCAGCCCTCACGTCTGCGAATGCTTTGGTGTCACCCGTTCGCGCCAACGCCCCGAGCTCGCGAAGTGAGAGAGCGAACTCTCCTGCATGATCCACCCGACTCCATTGTGCCCCGAGCAGGCTCCGTGCCTGCGGCATCTGGCCCAGGCGTATGTACGCCGCGGCCATGACGGTTGTCAGATACGTGCGATCACTCTGCGATAGCGAGACATGCGGTTCCAGCAACCGCGCGCCGAGTGTCACGATACCGGCAGCGTTCCGAGCGGAGATGGCCGCAAATAGGTCGGCCCACGCTCTGTGCTGGCCGTTGGCGTCGCGATAACAGGGCGTGGACTTGACGCTACTCCAGACGTCGGCGAGCTCGGAGGGATTCAGGTACGATGCAGTCATCGCGCTGATGTTTCGAGCTGCCATCGTCCAGGTATTTTGCGCCCGTTGGTCCGCGCACTGATCCCCGCTCGTACGGATTAATAACAAGGTCGTCGCGCCCAATGCGTCGAGGTCGTCCAATCCACCGCTAGAGAGGGCACGATGAATCGCGAGAGCGCGCCGCACCTGGTCATCGCGGTTGATGGAGCTGTGATGCGACGGCTCCAGGGTCGCGCTGTCCGGTGAATCCGGACGCAGCAGATCCAGAATGGGAACTGATAATGAGGTAAGTCGCGGTAGCTCAAGCGCGTTATTTGACATGAATCGCAGGCGTGGTGCGTTGAGATCGACGAAGGGGAAGAAGTCCGAATTCACCGGGGCTGGCAGAGAGTTGAACAGTGGACCGATGGTACGATTGTCTCCGATGAGTCGCGTTTTCAGGTCGCTGAGCGACTGCACTCCGATCCGGTCGAGCTCGGCGCGCATCCGCGGCCATTGGAAGACCTGCTCGGTCGGAGCCGGAAGTGCCGCTGCGCGCGTCGCGACGATCAAAATGTCTAAATCGTTCAGATTGTAGATCGCGTACGCGCCAAAGTTACGCGACAGCGCCTTGATGACCGAGGCGACGACGCTGATATCGGTCTCGTAGACCTGAATCCACTGCACAAAGAGGCCGTCAGGTCGCAGGTGCTGCACGATACGACCGTAGAACTCGTCGGAAAACAGAGAGGCGACTCCGCTCACCCACGGGTTCGACGGCTCGGACACGATTAAGTCGTAAGGCTCGCGTGAAGCTGCGAAGAATGTCTTCGCATCCTCATAGACGATATGGTTGCGCGGGTCCTCGAACACGTCGTGGATGCGCGGACCAAAGCCCTGGCGCGCCGCCTCGACGATCAGCGGCTCGATCTCGATTGAATCTAGCCGCTGCAGCTGGCGGCTCGTGAGAAGGACGTGGGACGTAAGGCCTGATCCAAAGCCAATATTGGCCACGCGCGCCGCATTCGGCTTCAGGCTCAGCGGAATCGCTGCGACCTGCACTATAGTTAACTCGTCGGGGCTGTGCTCTCCCGTTCCCATCTGGATCGCAGCGTCAGTCTTGCCATTTGTCGCGATAGAAACGAACCCAAGTTGCTTTACCAAAGTGATTGTCGCGGTCTTGCCGTCGCGCAGATAGACGACCGTGGCGTCGGCCGGCAAGGTCGCGAAGCCAAATCGATAAACACCGGAAGCGACCCGCATCGGATCGATCCTGCCGAAGGCGGCGACAAGGCCAAATACGGCGAGGCTCACCGCCATTAGTAGGGCGGACGCGGGTTGCCGCCAACCACGCGGAGCAACGCGCGACAGGCCCAGCGCGATGTGCACGCCCGCGCCCGTCAGAATGACACCTTTGACTCCGATCAACGGCATCAGTACGTGGACTGCGAGTAGCGCACCGGCAATCGCGCCTAAGGTGTTGACCGAATAGATCGTGCCGATCGCTCTTTCGCCTGTTCCCCGGCGCATGAGTGCGTGGGTGAGCACGGGCAGAGTCATGCCGGCGCAAAACGTCGCCGGGAACATGATGAGCATGGCGATGGACTGGCTGACGACATTGAATGCGACATAGCCCCCAGGAGTATGCGTAAAGGTGCCCAGCGACCACGCCATGAAGTCGTACATCAGGTTGCACACAGGAAGCGTCAGTGCGGCAAGCAACCCCATCGCGAGCATTATTCCGCCCAGATACCCGTCCGGGTCGGCGATCCGCTCTATGCGTTTTCGCACGTACAGTCCGCCGAATGCGAGACCGAAGATGAACGCGCTCAACATCAGTTCGAACGAGTGGGTCGAGCTACCCAGCACCAGGCTGAGCATGCGGATCCAGCCCAACTCGTACATGAATGAGGCCGCGCCAGTCAGGAAGGCCGCGATTACGAACCACCTTGCCAGCGCGTCCGTGGTGCCAGACAGGGAAGACGACGCCGGTGTGGCGAGTGGCGGCGCTTCCGTCTGACGGCGAATGACCAGCCAAACTGCGAGGGCGAGTGCCACGTTGAGCAGTCCCGCCGTCAGGGTGGTGCCAGGTAGGCCCACCATGCCGATCAGCACGAACCCGCTGACCAGGACCCCAAGGGCGCCGCCGAGACTGTTGGTGAAATAGAGGGTGGACAGTGTCTCGCCGGCCCGGTCGGGCCATTGGCGGATGATGCCGCCGCTGATCAACGGGAAGGTCATGCCCAGCAGCACCGATTGTGGCAGCACGAGGAGCGCGGCCAGCGACCATTTGTAGGCATTAATCACCCAGCCCGGGGGGAGCGCGGGTATCACCCGAGCGAACGACAGGTCGGTCGTTGTAACGAATGCCCGATGAAAGAAAATGCCGAGGACGCCGATCACGGCCTCGACCAGCAGGTAGCTCCACAGCAACCGGCGCAGCCAAGCACTGTAGCGCGACACCAACCAGGACCCGAGCGCCATCCCCCCCATGAAGATCGCCAGCACAACGGTCTGTGCATAAGCGGCGTGCCCAAGTAACAGCTTCAGGTACTGCGACCAGACGGACTCATAGATGAGCCCGGTGAAGCCGGAGACTACGAATATGGCGAGTAGAAAACGTCGACGGGCAGAATCGAGACTCTGCATCGCGGTACTCCCTGCCGGGGCTGGTAAAAGCGCAACGCGCAGCTTATGTAATCTGGCTGAAGATTGGGCGTGCGTTTGATCACGATTCCTCGCGTATCGTGGTCAGACTTCGGAACTTCCACCAGGTGCCCGACCTCATGGAGTCGATCTGCAAGGTCTCTTGACGGACGTGCCCCGTTTCAGCGGCCCGCGATCTGGCCACATAGTTCACGACTATTCCGACCGTCCAGTGCCCAGATTCATCACCTTTGGCGCGCCAATTACGACATGTCCCTTCCGGTCACATGGGCAACACACTTGCGGTGAAGGGCTTGGGCCCTCGGCTGCCCGTTCGTAGATCCGGCTGACTATTCGGGCCCTCAATGACTGATCGGCTTTTGAATCCAGAATTGGTACATCGCGACAAACGTATCGGGATTGTCGGCCTCGAAGCGCGCCCAGTTGCTCAAATTGATCCCGGCTGGGTCATCGGTAAAGCGCGTGCGGTACTGATGCAGCACACCGGGATCTAGCTCGAAACCGATGAAGTGGAGCCCGGATTCGGAAAGAAATGACTCGATCTGATCTAATGTGAGGCGATGCTCCTGTACGTGAAAGAGCAGGTCGCGACATTCACTGGTCGAATAGAAGTCCGAAATCTTGCTCAACGATTGCAGCTCAGCGCTCTCGTCCCGCCCAGCCAGATCCCGGCGGAAGCGACGAATGTCACCGGGTGTGCTTGCATAACCGCGAGCCGCGATGAATTCACGCGCTTTGACCACGTCCCTGCGCGCAAGTTGGCTGTAAAGGCCCAACCTCATAAACCCGCCGGGCCGCAATCGAGATAGCAAGGTTCGCCATCCCATGAAGGGGTCAGCCAGATGATGCAGCACTCCAACTACTGCGATGATGTCAAACGTACGCGTGATGTGGCCGAGCTGCAGAATGTCGGCCTGCGCATACTCAATGTTCCTGATGCCCAACTCCTGCGTCTTTCGTTTAGCGTAGCTGATGCTGTTCAAGCTAAGGTCTACCGCCAGTACACGAATACCGCGGAATCTTTGGGTGGCAAGAATCGGCTGACTTCCGGTGCCACACCCGGCGATAAGCATCTCCGGCTGGCTGTCATCGTGCATTGGCGTAAACCGCGCGAGCGGTAACGTTCGCCGCAGCTCGTCATTGAAGCGCAGCTCGGGGTCTTGCACCGGCAGTTTTACCCAGCGCGGGTAAGGATTCTGTTCATACTGCTCGCGCACTTTTTCTGAGACACCGTGGGTGATCGAGGTTAAGCATTCTATGCCAGCGCGCAGCGCCTGCTCGTTGAGCGGTTCGCGAACCTGCTGGCGCAGCACCTCGTCAACCGGGCTATGCTGATTTGTAGCAAGAAGCCGACTTGGTTCCGGCAGGGTGTACAGCGGGAAATACGCGGCCACCGCGAGCAAGAGCAATGGCGCAACCACCGCGTTAGCATCCACTAGGGCTAGTAACTTCGTGCGGCAAGCGGCTGCTGCCTTCCGTTCGCTGTCATTACAATCAAAGATGTACTCGTTGATGAAGCATTGCCGGGCGAGTGCCGCATAGAACGGCAGCGCCGCGATGTCCGCCGGGTCGGGCGCTTGCTCGCTGGTTGCGGTTTCGAGTAGGGCGTGGCGCGCGCCAGTTAGGAAACGCTCGAATTCAATCGTGCTCACCGGCGCTGCTTCCAGCAGTGCATGCAGCAAGGGGTCGGCTGCAAGCGCGGTAAGACCGTCCGCGCCGAAGAGCGCCGCTCTCGGCACACGTGCGGGCCACCTTTCATTGGCGAGGCGGACGCAACTCGCAATCCTTGGGTCAAGCATGATTAGACTGAGTGCGGGCCAGCAAAGCTGGTACGGAATAGTCCAAGGTTCGGTGATGGCGGTTGTGAGTGCCGCACGGATCCGTGGCTCGTCGGTCATAAACCTTGTGCGCGCCACGCAATTGGCGAAGGCTGTTTTGATCGTCCACGTCGGCGCGCGCTCGAGGCTGGACAGTGTCAGCTGCACTGCCTCCGGAGACTTGTGGCGTGCCCGAAGAACCATCGCCAACTCGTACAGAATTTCCCCGGAATCGGGCGCGGTAGACAACGCGTGGCGAAGGCTTGCCTCAGCCGCATCGAGGTGCCCGAGGTTGCTTAACACCTTGCCGAGGGCGGCGTGCGCCCCAGTATAGTCAGGCCGTATGCCGATTGCCCTGCGCAGGCTGTCGACGGCCTGTTCATGCCGCCCCGCAGTCATTGCAAGTACACCCAGATTGAGATGGACCTCGGCGTAGCCTGGATTGATGGCTAGCGCGCGCTCGTAGCTCCGTATCGCTTCGGAGGTGCGTCCCAGGGTGTCAAGCGCATTTGCCATCGCCACGAACGCATCTGCAAAGTCAGGCTTGATGGCGATGGCAGCTTGGTAGTCTTGCAAAGCACGCTCGTACTCGCCGACGCGACAGTTGAGGTTTCCCAGGTTGAAGTGGGCTGCCGCATAGTGCGGATCGCAGGCTATGGCCAGTTGGTACGCACTGCGAGCCTCATCGATCTGGGCACCCGCAAGCTGAGCGTTGCCCCGGTTTAGGTGTGCTCTCGCGCATCGCGGGTCCGCCCGGATGGCAGCATCGTAACGCGCCATTGCCTCAGCGATCCGTCCCTGTTCCTCCAGTGCGTTTCCTTCATCGATCAGTGCGACTGCGGAGTCTCTCGAGGGGACTGAGGGGCCGCTGTCAACCGCTGCACCCCGCACCTTCACGCGAGTGCCTTCGAGATCGCTCAACTGTTGTCTTTGCGGGAGTGTCTGGCCCACGGAGCCGTTCGAAATCCGCGCCCGCAGCGCGGCGAAGTCACTGTCCGGCAGGCGCCGTAGCACCTCGCGCAGCAGGTGCTTGCCATGAAAACCGAACACGGTATCGAGACTGTGTGGGTACTGATCCAGGCGTGTTTCCATTGAGAAGCGCGCCGCGAGCTCTGCGGGCGCATAGTTCACTCCCTGGGCGCGCATGTGCTCATAGAGATAGTGGCAGAGCACGAGATCCTCCGAGCGCAGCGGGTAGTCGAGGCGCTCGAAATCGATCTGCCCGGCAAGCCGCATGAGCCGGTGGCTGCGCACGGAGAATCCGCCATTGCCGACGCGGTTGCGGTCCAGCGGCAGCCACCAAGCACCCGGGTTCACCTGCACCTGTTCGGGCCAGGGGGCGCCGATGTAATCGTAGGACAGAAACTCCTCGCGCCACTGTTCCGGGTTCACCACGAAGCCGTCCGCCTGGATCACCAGACAGTGGGCGGTCTCAAAGTGCTTGTGAAGTTCGTTCAGGATGAAGCGGCTGTAGCCGTTGAAATCCATCGGTGCGATCGCCACGTGCTCGATGCCGCGCGGTAATACTGCCGGTCGCTCGGGCGTCAGCAGCCGCACCGCGGCAAAGTCAATCTGTCGCATGCAGACGCTGAGCGCCTGCACCGTGTCTTCTACCGACACGGCCGTTGCGGTCAGAAGCGTGACGTTGGGCAGACGCAGCATTCGCAGGCCTTTGTCGCTACCGCAGCGCCACTTCGGTCTGCTGCCGTCGGCAGCTCAAGGAAATTGATGCGCACGGGTGGCCGACGAGGGCGCCCTTCCCGAGGACGCGCAGCAGCTTGGTCACCCGGGCGCGCGAGTGCCCGATGGCCTTGGCGGCGCGCACGTTGCGCGGCTCGTAGATGGCGTTCGCAGTCATCGAGGAGACCCCTGCGCTTCCCTGGAGGGCTTGGTCGCCCCGGTGGTCACGAACGTTTCCTCGCGCCGGCGCACGCGAGGAGCGCCGCGGGTGGTAACACCCGCATAACGGACGCTCAGTATAGTCAAGACGGCGCTGTCTGTCCGTGAGAGGCTCGAGAGAACGCCGACGGATGCGGGCGTAGTGCGGTTCGGCGACACTGCGGCAATATTGCAGCAGGCCGTCTCGCTTCATCAACTGGGACACCTGGGACAAGCCCAGTCCCTATACGAGCGCATCCTCAATTCGCCTCCCGGAAGGTCCTCACTGATTGCCACCGCGACGAGCCGGCCACATCCGCAGCAGCACACCGTCGCGTCGAACGAAATGGTGCCAGAGCGCGGCCAGGGCATGAATGCCGACGAGCGCGAACAGCACGTAGGCCAAGTAGCCGTGGATATCTTCGGTGGGATGAAAAATTGCGCGGTTCCGCCGCACTCCGAAATCGACCCTGAACAATCCAAAGTCAAACACGCGGCCATGCCAGATGAAAGTCACGATGCCCACCAACGGGATGACGAAAATGAGAGCGTAAAGGAGCAAGTGAACGGGGTAAGACAATCGGCGAGAAAGTTCGCCGGCTTCGGATGGCAGCTCCGGGGGACGATGCCTGCTGCGCCACCAGAACCGCGCAACGATCAAAACCCATACCGACAAGCCGAGGATGGCGTGCAGGTTGATCCAGGAGGATTGGGTTTGCTTAGGCCAGGAATCGTGGAGCAGACCCAGCACACCAACTACGACGATGAGGACCACCATGGTCCAGTGAAACGCCATCGAAGCACCGTGGTACCGGGTAACAGTCACAGCGGATCCGCGCTGTGCCGCTCGCTTGGTCCGGGTTTCCATCGCTCAATTCTGCTCCTGGCAGATGGTTGCAGCGCCCAGTTCGCGTCGCGCGGTTCGCGCACCTAACGCCTGTGATTCCGCCTCAGGACAACGCAGACTCAATGCTGCGTCCCAGTTTGACCTGGAGGCGTTCGTGAGCCCTCTGCTTCGGTGAGCACTACTTTAGCGCATTCTTCGCACGCCAATCTCATCGCCGTGGCAATCGAATTGACTACCTGTTATCCGAGCTGCTGTAACCGATTGTGTTGGGTCGCGGCGAGCGTGGCCTGAAGGCGCGCTGCCAGATCCTCTAACACAGAGGACATGCGCAGCCAGAGGTCTTCGAAGAAAAGTCAGGGGCGCGTGGTGAGCACACCACGCACGAGGTGCTGCTTCGTGGCGTCCGAAACGAAGCGTTCCGACGCGAAGGACTTCTCGGGGACCGCATCGGGCCATGTGATACCCATGAGGTCGGCCACCGTGTAGAACACGTCGTGGCTGCGGATCTCCTTGGACGCGTTGCCTTCAAGCGCCGCCACCTTCTCAGGGTGGGCCTTGCGGTAGGCCGCGTTTACCCAGATGAGAGCGGGGATCTCGAATTCGGCCGGGACGTAATGGGCCGAACCGTGTCCGACCGCTCCCCCGTCGAGGCTCGGGGACGCCTCACCGTGGTCTGGGATGAACGTGACGGTCGCGGGGACCTGCAGCGTGCGCACCTGCTCGATTACCTGCTGCAGGAACCAATCCGTGTAGAGCACAGAATTATCGTAGGCGTCCATCAGATCGGCCACCATCGACCGACTGGTCGTTGCCGACGTCAGCATGGAGAGTCTTTGCGGAGAGCCGAATCGCTGCAGGCTCTTGGGGTAGCGCAGGTAGTACTCCCAGTGCGAACCCATGACGTGCATGCCGATCAGGCGCGCCTGCCCCGTGCGGGCGATCTCGCGCCGGTAGGCTGGCAGCAGAGTCTCATCCAGAGCCCCTCGGCCGAACGGACCTTCGTGCAGGTCGGGCGGGAATTCCAGGTGGTCGGCGGAGATCCCCAACAGGGTTGAAACGCCCACATCCTGGTTGACCAGCCACGATGTGGTGTAGCCGGCTTCCTTGGCCAGGTCGAGGAGAGTTGCGCCGAAGCGCTGCTGCACAGCCAGCTCTTGCGGCCGAATCCCGGTAAGGATCATCGGAACGGCCAAGAACGTCAGATTCGCATCGCTCATTGCGTCGCGCAGAAAGATGGCTTCGCCATCCTTCTTGAGCTGGTCCAGGTAAGGCGTCGTGGCACGGGCGTATCCGTAGGCCGACCAGGAAGCGCGGCGCGCAGATTCACCCACAATCAGTACGTGAACCTCTTCGCCAGTGCCGGTTCGGTGAGCGTGGAAGGGTGTCTTGGTGACCAGCGACCCATTCAGCTCCTCGTGCGCGCGCGGCACCTTCATGCCAAAGAACATCAGGCTGCCGATGACGGGATTGAGCGCAACACCCGCAGTAAGCGCGGGATTCTGCGCGGCGTACACGACCATCGGCACGGTCAGCACCAGAGCTAAACGGATGGCGGCCGTGACCTTGCGTGAAAAAATCGGCCAAACCGGCGAGCTCGCAGAGAGAATCACATAAAGCGCCAAAACTGCCACGATCGGCACTGTCATCCATTTCTGCTGCCACAGGCCGAAGAGTCCCGCGATCTCCTCCCACGAGGCACCCGACAGCAGCAGTGCCACCTCACGCCCGGGGACCTTGCCAGACAGGATCGCGTAGCTTGCGTAAGCTGTCGCGAGGAGCCAGAAGGGGAAGCTCAACAGGAAGAACCGCCGCCAGGTGCGCGCGCACGCCGCCAGCAGCGTGGTAACGACGATTGCCGTGAACCCGAGCATCAGAATGCGGCCCCAAGTCTGGGTGCTGCACGACCAGATCAGGATGGCGAGAAAAGGCGATGCGTACAGCACGGCGAGCGTGCCGCAGCTGACCTGCGCCATTCGCGACTTGCGCGCAGAGGCTGCCTGCGCAGCGTAATCGTCTGCTGGCGTGAGAATTTTCGCGATGGCGAGATGGAGGCTCAAGCGCGCGAGTGTAGGAAGGCGGACATCAATAATCGAGGATATTCGGCGCTCGGCGTGACGCGCTCCTCACACGGCATATCTTAACGATTCCGGGCCGACTGTCCGCGGCCTCAAGAACACGAGCTCTGACAGACTCGCCGCGCCGCCTCATGCTACCGAAAGCAGCGCCGCCTATCCGCGCGCATGATATCGAAGTGCGCTGTCCGGTTGGCTCGATTTTCCTGGCGAGCCGTACTTAGTGCCCGGCGGCCCGGGCAAGCCCCGTGAGCGAGGCCCAGGACTGCGCGCGGATCGGGAGTGCTCAGCGCGCCTTGCGGCGCCGTGCAAACCCAACACCGGCAAAGCCGAGGGCGAGCAGCCAGAGCGTGGCGGGCTCTGCAACTGCCGTCGAGCCGCCGGGTCCCGTAGATCCCGAAACCGATGCGATGACTTGGTTGCCCGACGGAGTCACGTCCTGAGTGGACGGGTCAGCGAAGAATTGTGGAACGACACTTTCGCCTGCCAGGCAGGATCCGAACGAGACGGCACTGCAGAAGTAGGTGGAGCCAACGCCTCCGCCAAACAGCAGCAGGCTGCCCGGGGTGCCAGTGAAGTTGAAAAAGATATCCGAGCTGCTGGCGGTTGCGTTGGCGCCAATGATGATCACGCCGTCAGTGGGCGTCATTACCGCGGCGGACGCGCCGACCCCGTTCAATGTGAGGTTGAAAGAGAGGATGTCGGCGCCGCTCAGTACGCCGGTTGCGCCGTTGGTCTCGATGGTTCCGGTGACCGATCCTGCGCCAATTGTGTCGTCGACCGTGTAAGTGATATCAGCGGCGCCGCAAACAGCGGCGCCGAGCAGCATGGTCAGCGCTGCGGCGAGCTTGGACGTACGCATCGGGTTGGTCATTGGCGGTCCCTTAGTCTGGTTGTGAGTATCCTAAACCTTCCCCACCGATCACGAGCGCATCGCGCCCGGTGCGAATTTCGCAAAGGGATTGACCGGGTCCTGTCAGTGACTCCCGCTGGCTGTGCGCAGGCTGTTAGCCACACGGCAGCAAGCTTGTTATGTAAACAAACCCGGCGCGCAGTCCGCGGCCTCGCAACACCATGAAATATCGGAGGAAAGCGCTTCGCGCCTTAAGCCGATCAGAGCGGCCGATGAGCATCGGCGAGACGATCTTGAGTGGCGTCAGGGCGCCTCGAAAGCCTGTCCCAGCACATCCGGATCGAACCCCGAAACGGCGCTGAAGCCGTTGGCATAGCGAAACAGCGCCACGTGGTAGATGCCGGAGAGCGTCACCTGTACCAGCACCGTCAACGCCACGACGCCGACAAGGATGATCTCCAACAGCACTACCAGGAACGCACCGTCCGTGACGGATCTGGCAAAGCTGATCAGCGCGATGCCACAAAGCGCCTCCACGAGAAAGATAATCGCGAAGACCACCCCGAGGCCCGTCGCGCCCATGACGCCTTCGCCCCAGGTTTTCTTGAAAAGCTCGGCGCTCTCCAGTATGGCTTCGATCGGCCCACACCGTTGTCGGAACACCAGCACCGGCACGACGAGGTAGGTTGCCAGTGTCCAACTCACGCCGATGAGGCCGACCACGAGTCGTTCGACAAAGCCGAGGCGCTCGCGCAGCAGATGCAGTATCAGGCCGACGGTGGCGGCGATCAGCGAATAGACAAATATCGGACCGACCTTCGAGGCGGCGATGCGCAGCCCACCACTGACCGTGGGCGTTTCTCCGTCAAGCTGCATCATGATCGCGCCGATCAGCGCCGCGTTGAAGAAGAACATCACGAAGCACTGGCAGAGGTAGAACAGGACAAACAGTGCTTTCTGGTTGTAGGTCGGTTCTGCTTGTGCGGCGAGCGTGTCCATGCCGCCCATCGGCAGCACGAAGGACGCCAACAGGAGCAGAACCGCCATCGACGACAGCACCGGGAACACCAGCAGCCCCCGGTGTTTGCGCAGGAAGGCCCAGCTCGCCTGCAGTAGCTCGATGCCGCGTTCCAGTCTGTCGAACATCGCACAAGGTTAGCGGGCGCCGCCTACGCCGCGGCTGGAGCAGCGTCACAGAAATCAGACCGGCTGGTCGATCGACTTGGATAGCTGCGTGAAGAGTTTCGGGCCGGCGGAAGTCATGTGCCAGCAGTCCTCCAGGCGGATGCCGAATTCACCGGGAATATACAGCCCCGGCTCATCCGAGAAGCACATTCCCGCCTGCAGCGCAGTGCTGTCGTTGCGCACCAGGTAGGGCGATTCGTGACCGTCCATGCCGATCCCATGTCCGGTGCGGTGTGACAGGCCCGGCAGCTCGTAGTCTTTGCGCCAGCCCTTGTGCTCGTAGTACGCGCGTACTGCCTTATCGATGGCGCCGACCGGGGCGCCGAGCTTCGCCGTTTCGAGCGCGATTTCCTGGCCGCGTTTCACCGTGTCCCAGACTTCCCGCTGCCGGGGCGAGACCTGGCCGTATACCCAGCTTCTGGAGATGTCGGACTGGTAGCCGTGAACCGTGCAGCCAGTGTCGATGAGGATGACGGATCCCTCGCGCACGGCCTGTGGCTTGACGGAGCCATGCGGGAAGGCGCTCGCCTCGTTGAGCAGGACCAGCGAGAACTGATGCGCGCCGCCCAGCTGCTCGGTCGCGGCGATCATGAGGGCTTCAATCTCGGAGGCCTGCATGCCGGCCACGATTCGGCCGTGCACCTGCCGCAGGGCGGCGATGGTCACCTCGTTCGCCGCCTGCATCAGGGCGAGCTCCGCCGCAGACTTGATCATCCGGCATTGCCCGACCAGGGTATCTGCGGGGATGACCTCGGGCTTTCTCGCGCAGGCCTGGGTCAAGCGCTCGACGATGAAGAAGCGCGTGGTCGGCTCGATGGCGAGCGGGCCCGCGGCCTGCTCGCGCAGCGCGCCGGCCAGCACCTCAAATGGGCTCTCGTCTTCCTTCCAGTGGCGCACGTCGACCGGCACCTTGAGGCTCTCACGGATCGAGGGTTCCTCGAAAAACGGCGTGACCACCACTACGCGACCGCTCGCGGGAATCAGCGCCGCGGTGGTCCGTTCAGACCTCCACCAGCGGATGCCCGTGAAATACTCGAGTGCGGATCCCGCCTCGACCAAAACGGCCGCGACCTTGTCCTGCTGCATGAGGGTCTGCAGCTTGGCGAGGCGTGCGCCGTGTTCCTGCGCCGTGATGGGCTGCGCCGCACCCGTGATGGGACTTAAGGGCGCGCTGCCAGCGTCAGCCGCGGCAGCTTTCGCTGCCGCCGCAACTGCAGCCCCCGCGGTGACTGCGCCGAGGAAACCGCGTCTTGAAACCATGTCCGTGACCTGCCTGCTTTTTTGCTACGCGATAGCGATCCGGCGCTGCCGCCGGGAGTGTGACGCCCGTCACTTCCTGCATTTTCTGGTAGTTCCGCGACCTGCGATTCTGAGAGGCCGACACACACGGGAAGCTGGGTTTGCATTTAGCCTAAGCTGGTGAATATACGCTCAAAAGTCATCGCGTTAATCGCTGCAATCTTCGCGATTCTGGTGGTCGCCGAAGTGCTGGTCGAGCGGCAGGTCGTCCTCCCCAGCTTTGCCGATCTCGAGCGCACCAATGCGCGCACCGCGATGCGCCGTATCGACAATGCGCTCAGCATGACGCTGCGCGAGATCGCGGTCTCGGCGACCGACTGGGGCAACTGGGCCGACACGTACCGCTTTGTCCAGGACCACAATCAAGGATTCATCGAAGCCAACATCAGTAACCTCGCGCTGCGTGAGCTGAACGCCAACCTGCTGGTCATCGTCGATCTGGACGGCAGATTTGTGCAGTCGAACGATCTGAATGTCAGAGGCGACGGCCCGCTCGGGGTCGATCTGGCGGCCCTCAAGGCTCTGCCGGCAGAGTTCCCCTGGCGGGCGAATCTGCGCACCGGGACCCCTGCGCACGGCCTGCTGCAGACCAACCGCGGCATCATGATGCTGGCGGCATCGCCGGTGCTCGATGGCAACGGCAACGGGCCCTGGCGCGGCATGGTCATCCTGGGAAGACTGCTGTCGGATTCCGCGGTGCGCGCCGTCGGCGCCCAGGCGCAGGCGGATCTGTCCATGCTTCCCGCCACCACCGCCACCACCGGGCGCGAACAGCTGGTCGAGTCTGACTCAGCCACGCGCGTGTTTCGCACCTACGACGACGTGTACGGCCATCCGATCATGGTTCTGCGCGTCGACGTGCCGCGCGAGATCACCGCCCGCGGCCAGAGCGCTGTGACCTACGCCTCCGCCTGCCTGATCGTGGCGGCGGTTATCGTGCTCGTCCTGCTGGTGATCGTGCTGAACCGCGCGATCCTCAGTCCGCTCGCCGTCGTCACGCGTCACGCGGTGGCGCTCGGCAAGGAGGAGGATCTGACCACCCGTCTCGACTGGAGGCGCAGCGACGAATTCGGCGTGCTCGCGCACGAGTTCGATCGCATGGTCGAACGCGTTGCCGAGTCGCGCACGCAGCTGGTGGACCAGTCCTTCGAGGCCGGGTTCGCCGAACTCGCCAAGGGCGTGCTGCACAATCTCGGCAACGCAATGACGCCGATCGGCGTGCGTCTTGCCAACCTTGCCGACCGGCTGCGGGCGGCCCCCGCGGAGGATGTGGTACAGGCCATCTCGGAGCTGCAGGGCGAGGTGCAGGATCGCGAGCGACATGCGGACCTTGAGCAGTTCCTGCGTCTCGCCGCCAAGGACCTTGCGGTCACGGTGCGAACGGCGCAGGACGACGTCGCCGTCATGACGCGCCAGACCAACCTCGTCCAGTCGACGCTCAGCGAGCAGATGCGCTCGGCGCGCAACGATCACGTGATCGAACCGGTGCGCCTCAGCGAGCTCGTGGCGCAGTCGCTGGAGATCGTGCCCGATGCCTGCCGCCAGCGCCTGGTGATCAATACCGATGAAACGGTGCGCAAGCTTGGCGTGATCCGGGTTGCCCGCACGGTGCTGCGCCTGATTCTGCAGAACGTGATCATCAACGCTGCGGACGCAGTGCGCGATGCGGGCAAGGAGCAGGGGGTATTGCACCTGAGCGCAGAGATCGTGCGCGAGGCGGATCGTCAACAGCTGCACTTGCAGTGCAGGGACGACGGCGTCGGCATCACCGCGCAGAATCTAGCGCGGGTGTTCGAGAAGGGCTTCTCCACCAAATCGCCCGAAACCAACCACGGAATCGGCCTGCACTGGTGCGCCAACGCGATCAACGCACTCGGCGGCCGGATCTGGGCGGCCAGCGACGGCCCCGGAAGCGGTGCCTCGATGCATCTGCTGGTACCAATTGTCGCCCGTGAAACTACTCCGCTCGCCGGAGCTGCCTGAGGTCAATATGGCTGAACCGAACTCCACCACCATCCGCGTACTCGTGGTCGACGACGAGGCGGAGATCCGCGACGCCTACCGTCAGATCCTGCTCGAGAGCGATTCGAATTCGGAAGTGGCCGGGTTCCGCGAGCTGCGCAGCCGGCTGTTCAAGAAAACGACCAGCGAAACCCAGCGCGCCCGCGGCGCCTCGCGCGCCACGGTGTTCGAAACAGTGTTCTGCGACCAGGCTTCGGCGGCGGTTGCGGCGGTGAAGGAGGGTCTGGCCCGCAACGAGCCGTTCGCGATCGTGTTCCTGGACGTGCGCATGCCGCCCGGCCAGGACGGAGTGTGGGCCGCCACGCAGATCCGCGAACTCGATCCGGCCATCGAAATCGTCATCTGCACGGCTTACTCGGATGCGGATCCGGGCGAGATCGGCGGTTTCGTGCCGCCGGAGGACAAGCTTTCCTACCTGCAGAAGCCGTTTCATCCCCACGAAATCCGCCAGATGACCATCGCGCTCGGCAGCAAGTGGCGGGCCGAGCGGCGCATCGTGCGGCTGGCCTACTTCGACACGCTGACCGGCCTTCCCAACCGCGAGCAGTCGCATAACCGCCTGGTCGGTGCCCTACAGGCGGCCAAGGAGAAGGGCGGCCATCTGGCCGTGCTGTATCTCGACCTCGACAATTTCAAGCGCGTCAACGATACCCTCGGCCACGCCGCGGGCGATGAGCTGCTGTGCGTGGTGGCCGACCGGCTGCGCACCTCGCTGCGTTATGGTACCGATTCGTCTCCCGCGGTGGCCGGCAGCGCCCGCCTGGGCGACATCGCGCGTCTGGGAGGCGATGAGTTCATGGTGCTGTTGCCGAGTCTGCGCCACACGCTGGACGCCGGCGGGGTGGCCGAGCGACTGATTCTCGCCCTGCGCGAGCCGATCCAGCTGGCATCGAACTCGCTGGTCGTGACCCCCAGCGTCGGGATCGCGATTTATCCGCAGGATGGCACTGATGCGGCGACCCTGCTGCGCAACGCGGATCTGGCCATGTATTTCGCCAAGCGCCGCAGCGCCGGGACCTTCGCCTTCTTCGACGTCTCGATGAATGCCACGGCGCTGCAGCGCTTCACGATCGAGGAGCAGCTGCGCGGAGCGCTGGACCGCAACGAGTTCTCGCTGCAGTACCAGCCGCAGTTCGATGTGCGCACTGGCACGATCTCCGGTATCGAGGCGCTGCTGCGCTGGACCAACGCCGAGCTTGGTGCCGTGAGTCCCGCGGAATTCGTCTCGGTCGCCGAGGAGACCGGTCTGATCCTGCCCATCGGCAAATGGGCGCTGCGTGCCGCCTGTATGCAGGCGAAGGCGTGGCGCGGCGAGGGACTGCCGGTGCACAGAATGGCGGTCAACGTTTCCGGGCGCGAGTTCGCCCTGGCCGAATATCCGAACGAGGTGGCCGAAATACTCAAGGAGACCGGTCTTGAGCCCTCGGTGCTCGAGCTCGAGATCACCGAGTCGGTGGTTATGTCCGATGAGGTCTGGGCGGAGAAGGCGATCAACCAGCTGAAGAAACTCGGTGTCTCGCTGGCCATCGATGACTTCGGCACCGGCTATTCGAGCTTCGGCCGCCTGCGGCACTTCCCGGTCGATCGCCTGAAGATCGACCGTTCATTCGTGACCAGTATCAACGAGGGCAGCGATGATCGGGCGATCGCGGCGGCCATCATCGCCATGTCGCGCTCGCTGCGTATCAACGTCACCGCCGAGGGCGTTGAGAATTTCCCGCAACTCGCCTTCCTGCAGGAGCAGGATTGCCAGGATGCACAGGGGTTTCTGCTCAGCCGGCCGCTGCAGGCGGATGCTGCCCGGGAGCTGCTGCGGCGTGTGAACGAGGTGAGCGATGCCTCGCGCACGCAGCGCCTGAAGGTGATCACCGGCTAAAGCGCGGCGCACTCGGCGCGCATGATTTGCGCGTAGAATCGCAGACTTCACGACTTCGCACCCGCTCAAGGCTGCTGGAATCGGGAGGTTATGCAGACCGCGCTCGCCGATTTCATCAGGAATACGCCGCAGGGGCGCGAGGCGGACGCCATTCTGCGCAGCTGCGTGCACTGCGGCTTCTGCCTTCCCGCCTGCCCGACGTACCAACTGCTGGGGGATGAGCTCGACAGCCCGCGCGGGCGCATCTACCTCATGAAGCAGCTGCTCGAGGGAGCGCCGGTGACGGCGCACACTCAGCTGCATCTGGATCGCTGTCTCACCTGCCGCGCCTGCGAGAGCGCCTGCCCCTCGGGAGTGCAATACGGAAGGCTGCTCGATATCGGTCGCGAGCTGACCGAGGAGCGCGTGCCGCGCGCGCCTGGGCAGCGCCTGCGGCGGTACCTGCTGCGCAGGGTGCTGCCCCACGCCAAGCTCGTGCGATCGCTGCTGGCCGTCGCCGGCGCGGTCCGGCCCCTGCTGCCAGGCGTGCTCAAGCGCCGCCTGCCGGTCCTGCCCCGCTCGGTGCCCCCGGTGTGGCCGGCCGCGCGCCATGCACGACGGGTCGTTCTCATCGAGGGGTGCGTGCAGCCCGCCCTCGCCGGCGACATCAATCCGGCGGCAGCGCGTCTGCTGGATCGGGTCGGGATCACGGCGCTGCGGGTGAGAGGCGCGGGCTGCTGCGGGGCGCTCAGCCATCATCTCTCCGCACACGAGCAGACCCTCGCGCACGTGCGCGCCAACGTTGATGCACTGTGGCCGCAGGTCGAGGCCGGAGCAGAGGCGGTGGTAGTCACCGCCAGCGCCTGCGCAGCGATGGTCGCTGATTACGGGCGACTGCTCAGGGACGATCCGTCCTACGCCACGCGCGCCGCGCGTATCGCCTCCCTCGCCCGCGACATCAGCCAGGTGCTCGCGCCCGAGGGTGCAGCGCTGCTCGCCGCGCTCAGCCGCGGCGCAGACGGCATGCGGGTGGCCTTCCAGGCGCCGTGCAGCCTGCAGCACGCGCTCAAAGTGGTCGGAGTCGTCGAGCCCCTGCTCATCGGCGCAGGCTTCACCCTCACCCCCGTCGCCGACGGGGGGCGCTGCTGCGGTTCCGCCGGAACCTACTCGATCCTGCAGCCGCAGCTGTCGCAGCAGCTGCTGCACAACAAGGTAAGCGCGCTCGAAGCGGGGGCACCGGATGTCATCGCCACCGCCAACATCGGTTGCCTGGCGCACATCCGCTCTGGCACGTCGGTGCCGGTGCGTCACTGGGTCGAGTTGCTCGCGGCGAGATGTGCGGATGGCTGATCAATGGGGCGAGCGCATGCCGCGCTCGGTGAGCCTCTGGCAAACCATCGCCGTGTCGGTAGGGATCGCCATCGGCAGCGGCATCTTTCGCGTCCCGGCCACCGTCGCGGCGCTACTACAGGCGCCTGGCACGATCCTGGTGTGCTGGGTGCTGGGCGGCGTCATCGCGCTGTGTGGTGCCCTGTCGGTCGCGGAACTGGCCGGCGCGCTGCCACGCTCAGGTGGAATTTTCGTCTACCTGCTCGAGGCCTATGGGCCGCTGCCGGCCTTCCTGTTCGGCTGGACCGAGCTGGTGGTCGTTCGCGCCGCGGCACTCGGGGCAATCGCCACCATTTTTGCCGAATACCTCGGCCACTTTGTGCCGCTCTCCGCGGGCGGGGTGCGTTATACCGCAGCGCTCGGTATCGTCCTCATCGGCGCCATCAACTACCTCGGCGTGCAGCGCGCCGCGGCGATCTTGAGTGCGACGACCGCCGCGAAGTACGCGCTGCTGCTCGCGCTCGGTCTGCTCGCCTTTACCGCCAGCGGCGGAAGCGCCGCGCATTTCACCCCCGCCTGGCCACGGGCGCTGCCGGTGTCGATGCTCGCCAGCGCCCTCATTCCGGTGCTGTGGACCTACGACGGCTGGGCGGACCCGGCCTCGATGGCCGGGGAGATCTCAAATCCGCAGCGCAACCTGCCGCTCGCCCTGATTGCCGGAGCTGCGTGCGTCATGCTGGTCTACCTGGTGGTCAACATCGGCTTCCTGTACGCGCTCGCGCCCGCGCAGATGGCGGGCGCCAAGCTCATCGCGACCAGCGTGGCCGAGCGCATTCCTCTGCTCGGTGGCACCGGCGCTGCGGTGATTGCAGCCGCGGTGGTGATATCGGCTTTCAGCGGCCTGAATGCCTCGATGATGACCGGCTCGCGGATCCTCTACGCCATGGCTGATCGCGGGCTGTTGTTCGGCGTCGTGGCGCGCGTATCGCCGCGCTTTGCCAGCCCGTCGGCGGCCATCTGGCTGGCCACCGTGCTCGGCGTCGCCTACGTGCTTGAGAACGACTTCGCGCAGCTGGCGGACAAATTCATTCTCGGCATCTGGCCCTTCTATGCGCTCGCCGTGGCGGCAGTGTTCGTGTTACGCCGGCGGCGCCCCGATCTGCCGCGTCCTTATCGCGTGTGGGGGTATCCGTTGGTGCCCGCCGTGTTCCTCGTTGCCTCCGCGTTCATGGTGCTGAACGCGCTCTTCACCGATCCGGTGAATACCGGCATCACCTTCGCCATCATTCTGGTCGGCGTGCCGGTATTCTGGCTGCGCGCCCGAGTCAGCGCGCGAGATCGTATAAGATAACGCGCTCCCACGAAGGATCTCATGAGCGCGCGCAAGGCCGGCAACGGCGCATTCGTTTTCCTGTTCATCGCAGTCCTGATCGACTCGATCGGCTTTGGCATCATCCTGCCGGTGCTGCCGCGGCTGATCATGCAGCTCACCGGCGTCACCATCGATCGTGCGGCCGTGTACGGCGGCTGGCTGTCGTTCGTCTATGCGCTGATGCAGTTTTTCTGCGCCCCGGTGCTCGGAAACTTAAGCGATCACTTCGGACGGCGGCCGGTGCTGCTGTTCGCGCTGCTGGCGCTCGGCTGCGACTATCTCATCATGGGGTTTGCGCCGGTGATCAGCTGGCTGTTCGTCGGGCGTGCGATCGCAGGCGTCGCGGGCGCATCTTTCACTCCTGCCTACGCGTACGTCGCCGACATCACCGAGCCTGCCAAGCGCGCGCAGAGCTTCGGCCTGATGGGCGCAGCCTTCGGCATCGGTTTCATCGTCGGTCCGGCGATCGGCGGGCTGCTCGGCGGGCTCGGGCCGCGAGCGCCGTTCTTCACCGCCGGCGCCATCGCGCTGGCCAATGCGACGTTCGGCTACTTCGCGCTGCCCGAGTCGCTGCCGCCCGGGTCGCGGCGGGCCTTCCAGTGGGCGCGCGCCAACCCGCTCGGCACGCTCATGCAGGTGCGCAGGTATCCGGTGGTGATGCTCCTGCTCGGCGCGCTGTTCCTGTGGCAGCTCGGGCACCAGGTGCTGCCGAGCACGTGGGCGTTCTACACCATCTCGAAGTTCCACTGGAGCAGCGCGCAGGTGGGTTATTCGCTCGCCTTCGTGGGAGCGGTGATGGCGATCGCGCAGGGTGTGCTGACCCGCGTGCTCATCCCCTGGCTGGGAGGCGAGCGGCACGCCGCGCTCATGGGCATGGCGTTCGCGGTGCTGGGCTATGTCGGGTATGCCGCGGTGACGGCCGGCTGGGTGATGTACCTCGTGTCGCTCACTAGCTTCATGTTTGCGCTCACCTACCCGTCGATGAACGCCATCGCCTCGCAGCAGATCCCGGCAAACGCCCAGGGCGAACTGCAGGGCGCGGTCGCCTGTCTTTACAGTCTGAGCGCCATCGTCGGTCCCCCGCTAATGACTCAGATTTTCGGGTACTTCTCGGGGCCGCGGGCGATCGTGCATTTCCCGGGCGCTGCCTTTCTCACCGCGGCGCTACTCACCGCCGCATGCGCCGTACTGTTCATCCGCGCGCTGCGCTCGCCCGGCGCAAACGCCGCAGCGCAAATCCCCTCACCGACAGCGGAGGTCTGAAGTGTCCGCGCGATGGTTCCGTGTCTCATTTTGCCTACTGGCACTCAGCGTTGCGGGCAGCGCTGCGGCGGCCGCGCCCCCCGAGAACCCGCTGCCGCCCATCCGTCACGTCTTCGTGCTCATCCTGGAGAATGAGTCCTATCCGGTGACTTTTGGCCGGCACTCACCCGCACCGTATCTTGCGCAGACGCTGCCGGCGCGGGGTGCACTGCTCACTCAGTACTACGCGATCGGCCACGCCAGTCTCGACAACTACATCGCGCTCGTCAGCGGCCAGGCGCCCAACGAGCAGACCCAGCTCGACTGTGCGGTGTTTGCGGATTTCAAGGCGAGTGCGCCCGCGCTCGATGCGCATGGGCAGCTGTTCGGTTCCGGGTGCGTGTATCCCCCGAGCGTGCGGACGCTGCCGGATCAGCTCGAGGCTAAAGGTCTCAGCTGGAAGGCCTACATGGAGGATATGGGCAGCAACCCGGCGCGCGAGTCGGCCACCTGCGGGCACGTGCCGGTCGGTGCGGCCGAGAGCACCTACGTGGCGCAGCCCGGCGATCAATACGCGGCGCGCCACGACCCGTTCGTTTTCTTCCACTCGATCATCGATGATCAGGCGCGCTGCGATGCACACGTGGTGAACCTCGATCATCTGCCGCAGGATCTGGCAAACGCCGCCACCACCGCCAACTACATCTTCATCACGCCGAACCTGTGCAACGACGGTCATGATGCGCACTGCGTCGACGGGCGGCGCGGCGGACTCGCCGCCATTGATCTGTTCCTGAAGCAATGGGTGCCGCTGATCGAGCGCTCGCCGGCGTTCCGCACCGACGGCATGCTCATCGTGACGTTCGATGAGTCTGACAGCGGCGGTGCGGACGGTTCGGCTGCCTGCTGCAACGAGATGCCGTTGCCGGGCAGCAGGTACCAGCCCGGCTTCCGCGGGCCGGGCGGCGGGCGCATCGGGGCGCTGGTGCTCTCTCCGTTCGTGAAGCCCGGGACGGTCTCAGCCGTGCCGTACAACCACTATGCGCTGCTGCGCACGGTGGAGACCATCTTCGGGCTTGCGCCCTTGGGCTACGCGGCGGAACCTGACCTTAAGATGTTCGGGCCGGACGTATTCAGCGCCGCGGGGCCGCATCCACCGGCTCGATGAACCCGCTCACCAGCGCAGAGGCCGCTACAGCGAACTCGGCAACGGCTGCGGCGGCGTGAAGCTGACTTGCCCGTCGAAGTGCCGGGAGGCGCGCAGCGTGAGCGTTAGGCACGGCGGATGGTTCCTCCCCGCGTGGCTGACGTTGATGATGGCGGCGCGCGCGCTGCGCTCGCCTGGTATTGCTCGCGCGGGGCAGTATTTTGACAACCGGGACCTGTCACTGGAAAAATAGCTGCCGAGGCAGTAATATCTGCGGCAGCAATCTCCACGCCAGCACAGGACAGCAGGCCGACCCATGAGCCGCAGAGCCGCCACCGCCATCGCAACCGAGCCGCGTCTTGTCGCACAGCCGCCGCAGGAGGGACTGAGCGTCGGCCATCTCATGGGTCGGGCGCGCGCCTCGCTGCTCGCGAGCCTCGATGCGCAGCTTGAACCCTTCGGACTCAACGGCATGCAGTTCGCCGTCCTCAAACACCTCGGCGAGGGCGCGGCACGCACCGCGGCGGATCTGTGCCGCTTCATGCACTACGACACCGGCGCAATGACGCGCATTGTCGATCGCCTCGAGCAGAAGGGGTTGCTGCGACGTGAGCGGTGCCGCGACGACCGCCGCGTGGTGCTCCTGCGCATCGCCCCGAACGGGCGCGCGCAGCTGCCGCGCCTGCTGGCGGTCGCCGCGCGCGTGCTGGGGGCGCACCTTGCAGGCTTCAGCCACGCCGAGGTTGACGCGCTCAAGCGCTACCTCGGAAGGATGATCGATAACGGTAATGCGAAGGGGGAAAATCAACAGCCGGCCTCGGGCAGCAGATCATGAACATGCGTATTATTCTGATGGCGCCGATGCTCGCCGCAGCCCTCGCCGGCTGCGTCGACCGCGGCGGCTGGCAGCCGGCGCCGCAGCTTCGGCCGCAGAACCTGGCCACCAACACCACCTTTGCACAGGCGAAGGTCGAGTCGGCCGCGTGGCCCCCGGATGCCTGGTGGAAGAGCTACGGGGATCCGCAGCTCGATACCCTCATCGACGAGGCGATCGCCGGCAGCCCCTCGCTCGAGAGCGCGCAAGCGCGTCTGCGCGCCGCCCAGGCGCAGGCAATCACGGCGCGCGGCGCACGGCTGCCCAGCGCATCGCTCGACGCCTCGGTCGTCCGTCAGCGCTTCCCCGAAGACGGCCTGTACCCGCCCCCCTATGGCGGCAGCTACTGGACCCAGGCGCAGGCGCAGCTCGACTTCAGCTACGACATCGATTTCTGGGGGCACAACCGCGCTCTCTCGCAGGCGGCCCGCTCCGGCGTACAGGCGGCCGAGGCTGACCGCGCGGCCGCGCGCCTGGCTCTGGCGGTGGCCGTGGTGCGCGCCTATATCCAGCTCGATCTGTCGTACGAACTGCTGGATGTCGCCAACGACAGCCTGAAGCAACAGATGACGATCCTCGACCTGACGCAGCAGCGAGTCGGCGCGGGGCTCGAGAACACCGCGCGCGTGAAGCAGTCCGAATCCATCGTGGCGCTGACCCGCGCGGGCGTTGCGGCGACCGAAGCCAACATCGAGCTGGCCCGCAACCAGATCGCGGATCTGACTGCCGCAGGTCCTGATCGCGGCGCACAACTCACGCGTCCCAAGCTGCGGGCGCCGGACAGCCTGGCGTTACCCGCGGTGCTGCCGTCTGACCTTCTCGGTCGGCGCCCGGACGTAGTTTCGGCGCGCGTGCAGGTCGAGGCGGCCACTTACGGGGTCAAGGCGGCGGAGGCCGATTTCTACCCGAACGTGAACCTCACGGCGTTCGCCGGCTTCCAGAGCTTAGGTCTCTCACAGCTTTTCAATGCCGGGGATCGGGTGGTTGGCGCGGGACCGGCGTTGTCGCTGCCTGTGTTCAACCGCGACGCGCTGCGCGGGGCCTTGTACGCGCGCCAGGCGCAGGTGGATATGTCGGTGGCCCAGTACAACCAGACGCTTTTGGATGCGGTACGCGAAGTCGCGGACGTGGTGGTGAACTGGCGGGCGCTCGAGCGTGAAACGCAGGAGCAGCAAAGCGCCCTCGATGACGCGCAGCGTTCCTATGATCTGACTACCGAGCGCTATCGCGCCGGGCTCGACAACTACCTGAGCGTGCTGTCCAGCCAGAACCAGGTGATTCTCACCCAGGCACTGCGCGCGGAGCTCGACGCAAGGCGGCTCACCTTCAGCGTGGACCTGGTGCGCGCCCTGGGCGGCGGCTATTCCGCCGCGCCGCCCGCTGGCTGAAGCGCATCCTCATGGACGCCCCCGTCGCAACCGCTGCCGCCCCGACGGCACAGACTCAGCGCCAGCGCCGGCGCACCTGGCTCATTTTTCTCAGCGTGGGACTTGTGGTCATTGCGCTCGTGGTGCTCGTCTGGTGGCTGCTATATGCGCGCTTCTATGAGAGCACCGACGATGCCTATGTCGCGGGCGACCTCGTCAATGTCATGTCACAGCTGAGCGGCACGGTCATCTCCATCGGCGCCGACGAAACCGACCGGGTGCAGGCGGGCCAGGAACTGGTCAGGCTCGATGCGACCGATGCGCGCATCGCGCTGCAGGACGCCGAGCAGCAGCTCGCGCGCACGGTGCGCCAGACCCGCACGGTCTTCGCCAACCGCGACCAGCTGATGGCGGTAGTGAATCAGCGCAGCGCGGACCTTGCGCGGGCGCAGTCGGACTTCAACCGTCGCAAGAACCTCGCCGCGAGCGGAGCTGTGTCGGGGGAGGAGCTCGGCCACGCGCAGGATGCCCTGAACGCCGCGCGCGACGGGCTCACCGCTGCGCAAAAGAACCTGGCCGCCAGCATCGCGCTGGTCGGTCACACCGGGGTGGCCGACAACCCGGACGTGGCGGCGTCGGCGACCCAGGTGGAGCGCGCCTGGCTCAGCGTGGTGCGCACCAGGGTGCTTGCCCCGGTGAGCGGCTATGTCGCCAAGCGCAGCGTGCAGCTCGGCGAGCGCATCTCACCGGGCGCCAATCTGATGGCCATCGTGCCGCTCGAGCGGATGTGGATCGAGGCCAACTTCAAGGAAGTGCAGCTCAAGCACATGCGCATCGGTCAGCCGGTCAAGGTGACCAGCGACCTCTACGGCGGCCACGTCGAGTACCAGGGGCGAGTGCAGGGGCTCGGCATGGGGACCGGGGCGGCCTTCGCGCTGCTGCCGGCCCAGAATGCCACCGGCAACTGGATCAAGGTCGTGCAGCGCGTGCCGGTGCGCGTCACGCTCGATCCGAAGCAGCTTGAGGCGCATCCGCTGCGCATCGGGCTGTCAACCGATGCCACCGTCGATGTGCACGACAGCTCGGGCGAGCAACTCGCGCAGACCGCACCTCAGAAGCCGATTCTCGCCACCAACACCTTCGACATCGACCGCAGCGAAATCAAGTCGCGCATCGAGGAGATCATTCGGCAGAACACGCGCGAGGGGACCGCCCCGTCCGACGCCGGGCCGTGATGCTTCAGTCGAGTTTCAGGTAGCAAAGCGGCAGGGCGGTGGTGGACTTGATGGTCTCCAGCGCGAAGCTGGCGCTCACGTCCTGGAACTCCACCGCCGAGATTAGCCGCTTGTAGACCACGTCGTAGGCGTCGATGTCGGGCACGACGATGCGGATCAGGTAATCGACATCGCCGCTCATGCGGTGGATTTCCGTCACTTCGGGAATGTCCCGCACCGCGCGCACGAACTTCTCGAACCACGCCTCGCTGTGGTTGCCCGTCTTGAGCGTGACGAATACCGTGGTGCCGACGTTCAAGGCGCGCGCATCCAACAGCGCCACGATCTGGCGAATGATGCCGGTGGCTTGCAGCTTCTGGATGCGCCGCCAGCAGGGCGCTTTGGACAGGCCGATGCGATCGGCGATCTCGGCGGCGGTCAGTTCTCCGTTCGCCTGGAGCAGGCCCAGGATTTTAGCATCCAGCTTATCCATGAAACTAAGTTCCTATATTTAGCGTTATGACGCAACATTGTTGCTCAATAGCGCAGGCTTTGCCATACCTTTGCAACCCCGTAGCGCGCTTCTGGGACTAGGATCACTAGGATGAGACCTATCCGCGCCTTCACCGATCATCCGGCCTCCGTCGGTGAGAGCTACGGCGAGCACCTGGTCCGCGCGGTCTGCTTCGGCACCCGGATGGTGTTTGCAGGCCTTGCCTGCCTCATCCACGGCGTGCTGCCGTTCATGTTCGAGCGCACCGGCAGTTCTGCAGTAAAGGTGCTGAACGAGCGCATGGTCCGCAGCCGGGGCGTCAGACTGGATCCGATCGCGAGCGACAAGCGGCTTTCGCTGTAGTGGTTGGGGCGCTGCGCGGGGTCTTCGCTGCCGGCTGGGTCGCGCTGCGCCAGGCCGCCCCTGGCATCGCTCTGGCGGTCGCCCTCGCGGCGCTGGCGCGCGGCATGGCCGAGCAGCTGGCGCACGGCGTCGGCGGCCTGCCGAAATTTCCCTTAAGTCCCGTCATGTGCGCGGTCGTGCTCGGCATGCTGTGGCGGAACACGCTCGGCGTGCCGGCCTGGGCGATCCGGGGACTCAACTGGGCGATGTACCGGCTGCTGCGCGTCGGCATTGCACTGGTGGGGCTGCGTTTGACCCTGGGCGGCGCTACGGCGATTGCCGCCACCGCGCTGCCGGTGGCCTTGAGTTGTTTCACCGTGGCGCTTATCGCCGGGATCGGCATCTCGCGCCTACTCGCCGTGCCGCGGCGTCTCGGGCTGCTGCTGGCCATCGGCACTGCGGTATGCGGCTGCACGGCGGTAGTGGCGATCTCGCCGGTGATCCGTGCCCGTCACGCCGAGACAGCCTTCGCCGTCACCTGCGTGGTGCTGTTCGGCTGCATCGCGATGCTGCTGTATCCGCAGCTGGCGGCGCATTTTCTGGCCGCATCGCCGGTGCACGCCGGCATCTTTCTCGGCACCGCCATTCACGACACCTCGCAGGTCATCGGCGCAGCTCTCATCTATTCGCAGCAAGCGGCAGCCCCGGCAGCTCTCGCGGCGGCAAGCGTCGCCAAGCTGTTGCGCAACCTCTCGATCGCCGTGCTCATTCCGGTCGCGGCGTGGCTGACACAGCGCCACGAGGCGGCCGAGGCGCGCGCCGGTCAGGCGCCTGAACCGGGCGCGCCGCGCGGGGGCGAAGGCGCCAGCGCTGCGCTGGTGCCGATGTTCGTGCTGGCGTTCATCGGCTTCATCGTAGTGCGTACCGCAGGCGATGCGCTGTTTCACTCTGCGCTGTGGCCGGCCTTCATCAACACCGGCTACACGGCTTCGGATTTGTTTCTCACCTGCGGCATGACGGCGGTGGGTCTGTCGGTGTCCTTCACCGACATGTGGCGCATCGGCTGGCGGCCGCTCGCGGCGGGCTTCATCGTCGCGACCCTGGTCGGGGCTGCAAGTCTTGCGCTCACCTTGACCCTGCTGCACTTCGCGCACTAAAGGAAAGCGCCGCGCGTGTTCGCGCGCCGCACGCTACACTTTGCGCCAATCAAGGAGACTCATCCATGGCGAGCGCACGATCGAAGGTTTCACGGCGCGCAGCGGAAGAGGCGGTGCGCACGCTGTTGCGCTGGGCGGGCGATGATCCGCGCCGCGAGGGCCTGCGCGACACCCCGCAGCGCGTGCTGGACGCTTACGGCGACTGGTTTTCGGGGTACCAGATCGACCCGGCCGACTACCTGCGGCGCACCTTCGAGGAAGTCGGCGGTTACGATGAGATGGTGGTGTTGCGCAACATCTCCTTCGAGTCGCATTGCGAGCACCACATGGCGCCGATCATCGGGCGCGTGCACATCGGTTACCTGCCCGCCGACAAGGTGGTCGGCATCAGTAAGCTGGCACGTGTGGTCGATGGCTACGCGCGGCGCTTTCAGGTGCAGGAGAAGCTCACCGCGCAGATTGCCGAGTGCATCACCGAGGTGCTCAAGCCGCGCGGCGCCGGCGTGGTGGTGGATGCGGTGCACGAGTGCATGACCACCCGCGGGGTGCACAAGCGCGGCGTCTCGATGGTCACCAGCCGCATGACCGGCTCGTTCAGGAGCGACGCGCGCACGCGCGGGGAGTTCCTGAGCTTCATCGGCATCAGCGGCGCACAGGAAATCTAGCGCTCGCTACGCGGTGGCGGCGGCGTCGCGGTTGCGCGAGCGCTTGCGGTCCTGTTCCTTGAGGTAGCGCTTGCGGATGCGGATCGAGAGCGGCGTCACCTCGACCAGCTCGTCATCGGCGATGAATTCGACCGCGTACTCCAGCGTCAGCTGGATGGGCGGCGTCAGTATGAGTGCCTCGTCCTTGCCGGCCGCGCGGATGTTGGTGAGCTTTTTGGTCTTGATGGGGTTCACCACCAGGTCGTTATCGCGGCTGTGGATGCCGATGATCATGCCCTCGTAGAGCTTCTCGCCGGGACTGACGAACATGCGGCCGCGCTCCTGCAGGTTAAACAGCGCATAGGCGACTGCCTCGCCGTTCTCATTGCTGATCAGCACGCCGTTGTGGCGATCGGGGATCTCGCCCTTCACCGGCGCAAAACCATCGAAGATATGGCTGATGAGGCCGTTGCCGCGGGTGAGGGTCAGGAACTCACCCTGGAAGCCGATCAGTCCGCGCGCCGGCACGCGATACTCGAGGCGGGCGCGATTGTTGCCGAGGCTCATGTCGGTCAGCTCCGCACGGCGGCTGCCGAGTGCCTCCATCACCGCCCCCTGGTGCTCGTCCTCGATGTCGACGGTGAGGGCTTCGTAGGGCTCGTGCACCTCGCCGTTCACCACCTTGGTGAGCACCTGCGGCCGCGACACCGCAAGTTCGTAGCCCTCGCGACGCATGTTCTCGATCAGGATGGTCAGGTGCAGCTCGCCGCGTCCGGAGACCTTCAGCACGTCCGGCTCCTCGGTGTCCTCCACGCGCAGCGCCACGTTGCTCTGCAGCTCACGCTGCAGCCGCTCGCGAATCTGCCGGCTGGTGACGAACTTGCCCTCACGGCCGGCCAGCGGTGAGGTATTGACCTGGAAGTTCATGGCAAGCGTGGGCTCATCGACGCTGATCGGCGGCAGCCCTTGCGGGTACTGCAGGTCGCAGACGGTGAGTCCGATGTTGACATCCTCGATGCCGGTGATGGCGACGATGTCGCCCGCGAGCGCTTCCTCCACCGGGCGGCGCTCGAGGCCTGTGAAAGTCAGCACCTGAGCAATACGGGCCCGCCCGCGGTCCTCGTTGCCGTAGCGCAGCGCCACGTCCTCGCCGGCGCGCACCACACCGCAGCGGATTCGGCCGATGCCGATGCGACCTACGTAGGAGTTGTAATCGAGGGTGGAGATCTGCAGCTGCAGGGGCAGGTCGGCCTGGGCAGCGGGCGGCGGCACGTAGGTGAGGATGGCCTCGAACAGCGCCGACATGTCGGGGCGGCGCTCGGTGTAGTCGGTGCTGGCCCAGCCCTGCAGCGCGGAGGCGTAGATGACGGGGAAATCCAGCTGCGCATCGTTGGCGCCGAGCTTGTCGAACAGATCGAAGGTGTGGTCGACCACCCAGCCGGGACGGCTGCCGGGCCGGTCGATCTTGTTCACCACCACGATGGCCTTCAGACCCTGCGCGAGCGCCTTGCGCGTAACGAAGCGTGTCTGCGGCATCGGTCCCTCGACCGCGTCCACCAACAGCAGCACGCCATCCACCATGGACAGCACCCGCTCGACCTCGCCGCCGAAATCGGCGTGCCCGGGCGTGTCGACGATGTTGATGCGCGTGCCGCCGTATTCGATGGCGCAGTTCTTGGCGAGGATGGTGATGCCGCGCTCGCGCTCGATGTCGTTGGAGTCCATGATCCGCTCGCCCATGCGCTCGTGCGCGGCGAAGGTGCCGGATTGCTTCAGCAGGCAGTCGACGAGCGTGGTCTTGCCGTGGTCGACGTGCGCGATGATGGCGATATTGCGGATGGGGCGTTGCATGTGCAGCAGCGGCTCACAGGCGGTGAGCCAAAAGGGTGCGCAGGGTAGCAGATCCCCCGCCGTGACGCCTGTCTTTCAGCTGTTGCGGATGCCGATGCGCAAGGCTGCCACCGCGACCCGTACCTCGATGAAAAAGGCGATGAACGCGGCACTCAGGCACACCATCGCGCCGACGAACAAGAGCGCAATCACGATGGCAAGCTCGGAGTGCATGAATGCGTTGGCGAACAGGGTGACCACCACCAGCGCCACCAGCAGGGCTGCGATCGCGCACAGCGAGATGGCGACGTTGATGTAATGGGCGCGCCTGCCCAGTACCAGAAGATCCCCGTGCAGCTGGCCGGACCTGCCGGGATGGCTCTCCAGCTGCGCCTCGAGCGCGCGGGCGCGGTCGACGATGCGCGACAGGCGGTTGGTCAGGACGCTCAAAGTGGCGGCCACGCCGGAGAACAGGAACACCGGCGCGATGGAGGACTGGATGAGGCGGGCGATATCCATGAATACCCTGGCGGGGCTTAAGTACCGGCGCTCTTTGTATCAGGAAAACTATGCAGTTGCGCGCTCCGGGTGTGTTATTGTACGATCGTTCAACAACGTCCGTCATACCAGCCCCGGGTGCTGCCATGAAATCCGCCTCGCTGCAGCGAATCGAAACCGCCGTGCCCGCCGAAAACGACGCACTGAGCCTGCCGGCGTGGCTCTACCACGACGCGGAATTCTTCGCGCGCGAGAAGGAGGCGATCTTTCGCAACAGCTGGCAGCTCGTGTGCCACCTGAGCGACGTGCCGGGCGCGGGCGACTTTCATACCTTCGAGATCTTCGGCGAGTCGGTGGTGGTGGTGCGCGCCGATGACGGCGGCGTGCGCGCATTTCACAATGTCTGCCGGCACCGCGCCGCACGCCTGCTCGACGGCCCGCGCGGGCACTGCGGCGGGCGCATTACCTGCCCCTATCACGCCTGGAGCTATGCGCTCGATGGGCGCCTGGTCGGCGTGAGCCGCGAAGCCTTCAAGGGACTCGACCTGAGCCGCCACGGGCTCGCGCAGGTCGAGCACGAAGTCTACATGGGCTTCATCTTCGTGCGCTTCGCGCCGGGGCTGCCGAGCGTGCGCGAGATGTGCGCCCCCTATGCCCACGAGCTGGCCGCCTACCGCCTGGAGGAACTCGTGCCATTCGGTCGCATCACGATGCGACAGCGCTCGGTCAACTGGAAGAACGTCGCCGACAATTTCTCCGACGGCCTGCACATCCCGGTGGCGCACCCGGGACTGACGCGCCTGTTCGGCCGCGGCTACGGCATCGAGGCGCGGCCGTGGATCGACAAGATGTACGGCACGCTGCGCGATACTCCCTCCAGCAACTGGTCGGAACGGCTCTACCAGCGGCTGCTGCCGAAGGTGGACTACCTGCCGCCCGAGCGGCAGCGGCTGTGGAGCTACTTCAAGCTGTGGCCGAACGTCGCCTTCGACGTCTATCCCGACCAGGTCGACTTCATGCAGTTCCTGCCGGTCTCCCCGACCGAGACGATGGTGCGCGAGATCGCCTACGTGCATCCGGACTCGCGCCGTGAAATGCGGGCCGCGCGCTACCTCAACTGGCGCATCAACCGCCGCGTCAGTCTTGAAGACAAGGTGCTCATCGAGCGCGTGCAGGCCGGCATGGCTTCGAGCAGCTACAGCGCCGGCCCGCTGGGGGAGGGCGAGGTGTGCCTGAAGAGCTTCGCCCGCCACTTACGCAAGCTGATTCCCGAGAGCGCGCTGCCGCAGCCGCCGCCGCGAGGCTGGAGTCATGGCTGACACCACCCGTATGGGTGAGCATTGTGACGCGTTGATCATCGGCGGAGGGCACAACGGGCTGGTGTGCGCCGCCTACCTGGCCGCAGCCGGCCTCACGGTCACCGTGCTCGAGCGGCGCGCGGTGGTCGGGGGCGCTGCAGTCACCGAGGAGTTTCATCCGGGATTTCGCAATTCGGTTGCTGCCTACACCGTTTCGCTGCTGAACCCCAAGATCATCCGCGACCTGGACCTGCCCGGTCACGGTCTGCGCGTCGTCGAGCGGCGCTGCGCGAATTTTCTTCCCACCAGTGACGGGCGCTACCTCTTGACCGGAGCGGGACGCACCGAGGCGGAGGTCGCACGCTTTTCCTCGCGCGACGCCGCGCGCCTGTCCGAGTACAACGAGCGCCTGGAAGCCATCGCGGACGTGCTCAGGGACATGGTGCTGACGACGCCGCCGAATGCACTCGAGGGCAGCTGGCGGGCGGTGCTGCCGGAGCTGGTACGCGCCGCGAAAATCGGTGGGCGACTGCGCCGGCTCGACATGGGGCTGCGGCGCGAGCTGCTCGCGCTGTTCGCCATGTCCGCAGGTGATTACCTGGACAACTGGTTCGAGAGCGACCCGATCAAGGCGGTGTACGGCTTCGATGGCATCGTCGGCAACTATGCCAGCCCCTACACGCCAGGCTCAGCGTACGTGCTGCTGCACCACGTGTTTGGCGAGGTGAACGGCAAGCGCGGCGTGTGGGGCCATGCCATCGGCGGCATGGGCGCCATCACCCAGGCGATGGCGCGGGTCTGCACCGAGCGCGGTGTGACGATCCGCGTGGCGACCCCGGTGGAAGAGGTGCTGGTCGAGGGTGATCGGGCGGTCGGCGTGGTGACCAAAGCGGGCGAGACGCTGCGCGCCACGGCGGTGATCTCCAACCTCAACCCCAAGCTCTTCTACGGCAGCATGTTTGCACCGAACGCACTGCCGCCGGAAGTTCGCGAGCACATGAATCACTGGCGCTGCGGCTCAGGCACGTTCCGCATGAACGTCGCACTGCAGGAGCTGCCGGACTTCACCTGCCTGCCCGGCAAGGCGCCTGCCGATCATCACACCGCGGGCATCATCATCGCGCCCACGCTGGCCTACATGGAACGCGCCTACTTCGATGCGCGCACCACCGGCTGGTCCAAGCAGCCGATCGTGGAGATGGTCATCCCGTCCACGCTCGATGACACCCTGGCACCTGCCGGGCAGCACGTGGCGAGCCTGTTCTGTCAGCACGTCGCCCCGGTGCTGCCGAACGGGCAGTCCTGGGATGCGCACCGTGACAAGGTCGCCGACCTGATGATCGAGACCGTCAACGCCCACGCGCCGAACTTCAAGGCCGCCGTGCTCGGCCGCCAGATCATGAGTCCGCTTGATCTTGAGCGCACCTTCGGGCTGATCGGCGGGGACATCTTCCACGGCGCGCTCAGTCTTGATCAGCTGTTCTCGGCGCGGCCGATGCTCGGCTACGGCAATTATCGCGGCCCGCTGCAGGGGCTTTACATGTGCGGCGCCGGTACCCATCCGGGCGGCGGTGTCACCGGGGCTCCGGGCCACAATGCGGCGCGCGAGATCCTGAACGATTTTCGCCGGGGACGGCTGCGGCGCGTGGCCTGAATGCCGCGCCTCACGCGCCGGCCGCGCTTCGAGCGCCAGCTGCCGCAAGTGCGCCGCCAGGCGCTGATCGCCGCCACCATCGAGTGTCTGAAGCGCTACGGGCATGACGGGCTGTCGATCCGCACCATCAGCGCACAGGCAGGCGTGTCGGTGGGGCTCATCAACCACCACTTTCCCAACAAGGATGAGCTGATCGCCGCCGCCTACCGGCACTTCAACGCCGAGCTCATCGGTGGGATGCAGGCGGCAGTCGCACGGGCCCCCGATTCGCCCCGGGCGCGCATGCGCGCCTTCCTGGAAGCCTCGTTCTCGGCGCCCAACCTCGACGCCGACGTGCTGGCGGTGTGGGTGGTGTTCTGGGGGCTGTACCGCCACTCGCGCCCCATCCAGCGCGTACAGCGCGAGACCAACCACGCCTACGTGCAGCTGGTGCATGGCCTGCTCGCTGAGCTGCTTCAGCAGGAGCCTGTGCCACAGGCGGCGCGCGCTCGGCGCGGCTCGCGCCCCAGCCCGGAGGATTTGCGCCTGGCGGCGATCGGGTTCACCGCGCTCATGGATGGCCTGTGGCTCGCCTGGTGCCTTGAGCCGGGCATCTTCCGCCCGGCCGAGGCGCTGGCGCTGTGCGAGGAGTGGATCGGCAGCCTCAGCCGCCGGCCCTGAGGATCCCGCTCTGGAATAGCCCATAATCGCCCCAACATCTTCGGCGATTCCACGAGATCGGGGGCCTTTGTTGGGTGCGACGCCAGCGCGGATTGTGATTGTCGGTTGCGGCTTCGGTGGCCTTTTCTGCGCGCGGGCGCTGCGCCACACGCCGGCGGACCTTCGGGTCATCGATCGCAACAACTACCACCTGTTTCAGCCGCTGCTGTACCAGGTGGCCTCAGCGGCTCTCGCGCCCTCCGACATTGCGCAGCCGATCCGCACCATCCTGCGCCACCAGCACAACGCGCACGTGATGCTCGCGGAAGTGGACCGCATCGATCTGGCGCAGCGCTGCCTGTATGCCGCCGGTATCCGCGTGCCGTACGACTACCTGGTGCTGGCGCCCGGGGCGGTCGACAACTACTTCGGTCACGAGGAGTGGCGCAAGTTCGCGCCGGGGATGAAGGAGGTGGAGGAGGCGACCTTCATCCGCTCGCGCATGCTGCGCTCGTTCGAGGCGGCGGAAATCGAGACCGATCCGCAGCAACGCGCCGCGCACCTGACCTTCATCATCGTCGGCGCAGGACCCACCGGGGTCGAGCTGGCCGGAGCGATCAAGGAACTGGCGGTCGACGTGATCGCACACGACTACCGGGTCGCCGACACGCGTCTGGCGCGCGTGATCCTCATCGAAGCGGGCGATCGAGTGCTGCCGGCGCTCGCGGCGGATTCCTCCGCGCGCGCCCTGGCGCAGCTGCAGGCCCTTGGCGTGGAAGTGCGGCTCGGTGCGCCGGTGACCGAGGTGTTTGCCGATGGGGTCGTCGTGGCCGGTGAGCGGCTGCGCGGCCACAACCTCATCTGGACCGCCGGCGTGCGCGCAGCGCCGCTCACCGCCTCCCTCGGTGTGCCGCTCGGTCCGGGTGGCCGCGTGGCGGTCGCCCCGGACTGCTCGGTGCCCGGACACAGCGAAGTGTTCGTGATCGGCGATGCGGCCTGGCTCATCGATCAGTCGAGCGGCAAGCCGGTGCCGGGAGTGTCACAGGGGGCTCTGCAGATGGGGCGTTACGTCGCGCGCGTGATCGATGCGGAAGTGCGCGGCGTGGCGAGCGAGCGCGTGCCGGGCTTTCACTATTCCGACAAGGGCTCCATGGCCACCGTCGGCAAATCACGCGCGGTGGTGGAGCTGGGTCGCGTGCATTTCGGCGGCCTGCTGGCATGGCTGGCGTGGATGGCCCTGCACATCAGCGTGCTGATCGGATTTCGCAACCGGGTCGTGGTGCTGGTCTCCTGGATTTACGGCTACCTTTTCTTCAGGCGCGGCTCAAGGCTGATCACCCGCCGCGAGCCGGCCGGCGTGCCACCGCCTCCGCCGACCCGCTAGATGGCAACTCCGGTTCATCCGCCGGGCCAGCTCGGCGCCAGGGTCAGCGGCGGCGGCAAAGAAGCGTTCACGGTACGCGCCTTCTTCGGCGTGTTTCGCTACAGCCGCCGGGCACTGGAGCTGGTGTGGAGCACCAATGCCAGACTCACCGTGGCGCTCGCGCTGCTCACGCTGGTGGCCGGCATCCTGCCGGCCTGCGTCGCCTATGTCGGCGCGCTGATCGTCGATGCGGTGGTCTTTGCCATGCGCAGCGGCGGGCTTGCCGGGCACGTGGTGCAACTGGTCGTGCTGGAGGGCGCGCTGGTCGGCTCGATCGCGGCCGCGCAGCGCGGACTGTCGCTGTGCCAGTCGCTGCTGCGCGCCCAGCTCGGGCAGCGCGTCAACGTCATGATCCTCGAGAAGGCGCTGACGCTTGAGCTGCAGCACTTCGAGGACTCCGAGTTCTACGACAAGCTGACCCGCGCGCGCCGTGAGGCCTCGACCCGCCCCCTGAGTCTCGTCACGCGCACCTTCGGGCTGGTGCAGAACGCCCTCTCGCTGGTCAGCTACGCGGTGCTGCTGGCGCGCTTCTCGCCCTGGGCGGTGGCGGTGCTGTTGCTGGCGGGACTGCCGGCCTTCGTGGCGGAGGCGAAGTTCTCGGGCGATGCCTTCCGCCTGTTCCGCTGGCGCTCGCCTGAAACGCGCATGCAGATCTATCTTGAGACCGTGATTGCCCGCGAGGACCACGCCAAGGAGGTCATGCTGTACGGCTTAGGTCCGCGCCTGCTCGAGCGTTACCGCGACATCTTCCGGCGGCTGTACGCGCAGGATCGCGCGCTCACCATACGTCGCGATGTCTGGGGCTTTGCGCTCGGACTGATCGCCACCGGCGCGCTCTACGCCGCCTATGCCTGGATTGCCATTACCGCGGTGCGCCGCTTCATCACGCTCGGCCAGATGACCATGTACATCGCGCTGTTCCGGCAGGGGCAGTCTGCCGTGTCGGCGATGCTGGCGGCGATCGGCGGGATGTACGAAGACAACCTGTATCTGTCGACGCTGTACGAGTACCTGGAGTCGAACGTGCCGCGGCCGGCCGGGACGGCCGTGCGCGGCCCGCTGCCCGAGGATGGCGTACGATTCGAGGATGTCAGCTTCGCCTATCCCGGGGCAGAAGCGCCGGCTCTCGAGCACATCACGCTGCACCTGACTCCGGGGACGAGTCTTGCGCTGGTGGGCGAGAACGGCTCCGGCAAAACCACCCTGATCAAGCTTCTCACCCGCCTGTATGCGCCAACTTCCGGCCGGATCCTGCTGGATGGCGAGGATCTTGCACTGTGGGACGAGGTCGCGCTGCGTGAGCGCATCGGGGTGATCTTCCAGGACTTCGTGCGCTACCAGATGCTGGTGGGGGAGAACGTCGGCGCTGGCGACGAGCGCTTCTTCGAGGACCAGCAGCGCTGGCGGGAGGCGGCAGAGAAGGGACGCGCGGCCGAATTCATCGCTACCCTGCCGGCGGGCTACCAGACGCAGCTCGGCAAGTGGTTCCGCGACGGGCGCGAGCTGTCCGGGGGCCAGTGGCAGAAGATCGCTCTGTCACGCGCCTTCATGCGCACCCGCGCAGACGTGCTGGTGCTGGATGAGCCGACTGCCGCCATGGACGCGCAGGCGGAGGCCGAGGTGTTCGAGCACTTCCGGCAGCTCGCGCGCGAGCGCATCACCATCCTGATCTCGCACCGCTTCTCCACGGTGCGCATGGCCGATCAGATCGTGGTGCTCAATCAGGGCCGCATTGTCGAGCGCGGCACACACGAGGAGCTCATGAAGCTCGACGGTCGCTACGCGCACCTCTTTACGCTTCAGGCGCGCGGCTACCGCTGATCTACTGCGCGGCCTTCTGCTCCTGTGCGGCGGCCTTCTGCGCCTGTGCCTGCGCGCGCATATCCGCCCTCATGCGCTTGTAGTCGATCGGGCGGATCTCGCTGATGGGGCAGCGCCAGCGGCCGGTGGGGGCGGAATCGACGATGACCGAATCCAGGCCTGAATAGACGGTGCTGCCGGTCGTGGTGAGCCCGATGCGGTTCACGACGAAGCGCAGATCACACGGTGGCCAGACCTTCAGAAGGTAGGCCTGGCTCGGGTTGGTGAAAAGCACCAGCTCATCCTTGCCGAGCGCCTCCCATCCGTCGTAGCGGCCGAGCCAGGTGAAGGACTTGACGGGTGGCCCGGCGTAGGCGGCGTAGCGATCGCGCACCTGCTGTTCGTCCTGGTGGTGCGGAATGCCGCTGGCGCAGGCCGCCAGCAGCGCCACCGACGCTGCTGTCGTCACAAGGCCGGGGGGTGTGCGCCGCATGCGAGCTTCCTCAACGACCGCTGTCGGGATTTTAGTTCAACGTCGCGCCGCCCGTCGCGTTTACCGGAGCCGCAGGCTCAGGCGGTAAGCATGGCAACCGGGAACGCGGCCAGTGCCTCGGCCACCGCTATGCCGAAAATGCTGCCGCGCCGCAGCGGCTGGATGTCCGCCCCGTCCAGGACGTTGCGAAACGAGCGCCGGGAACGCTCCTCGCGGGGCAGCTCGATGAGCGTGTCCTGCCAGACATCGCCGCCCAGGGGCAGCAGCGACGGGTCATCGAGCATGCGCCGGTACAGCCGGGGCGCGATCACGATCAGCGACTGCCCCGCGTGACGACGGGCGAACGCGCATACGTTCTGGGCGCGCTCACCACGTGCGCTCAGCCGGTGGTAGTCGCCGTGACTGAACAGCTGCGCGCGCTCGCGCCGCAGCTGCAGCGCCTGCCAGATGAGAAAAAGTTTGCAGCGGCCATCCTCGAGGCTGCCGAGCAGTTCACGGGCAGCGAGCCTGCCGTCCTGTCGCTGCAGCTCGCCGAGCAGCGCGCGGCGCTGCGGGTAGTCGACCGGCCGGCGGTTGTCCGGATCCACCAGCGAGAAGTCCCACAGCTCGTTGCCCTGGTAGATGTCCGGGACGCCGGGGGCGGTCAGTTTGCACACCGTCTGCGTCAGACTGTTGAGCAGGCCAAAGCGCGCGACCCGGCGCTGGAACTCGCAGAAGTCGGCCAGGAACAGGTTGTTGTCGCGCGGCTCGAGCGCGCTGCGCACGAACTGCAGCAACGCCTCCTCGTAGAGCGGATCCGTTTCGGTCCAGCTGGTGCGCAGCTTTGCCTCGCGCACCGCCTTGATCATGTAAGCCTCGATCCGTTCGCGGTAAGCCACCGCGCCCGCCGGATCCGGAGCCGCCAGTGGCCAGCTGCCGAGCAGACTCTGGTAGAGGTGGTATTCGTCGTTGGCGGAAGGAGCCATGGCGCCGTCGATTTCGCGCTTGCGGCTGCGGTTGATGCGCATCCAGCGCCGCACCGCATCGCGCCACGGGGTGGTCATTTCCGAAAGCACGTTCAAGCGTGCGCGCACGTCCTCCGAGCGCTTGGTGTCGTGAGTGGAGGTGGCCAGCATTTCGTGCGGCCAGTGCCGCACGCGATATTCGGCATCGGCATGGAACGCGCGCACGCCGCCGCCGTAGTTGCCCGGCTCACCGCCCACCTCGTTGAGCGAGATCAGGCGGTTGAAGCGGTACATCGCGGTGTCCTCGATGCCCTTGGCGGTGATGGGAGCCGTGATCTGCTGGAACTTCATCGCGAAGGCGCGCATGGCACGCAGCTGCCCGTCGCTGCTCGCCGGCAGCTCGAGCAGCAGCGCCGCGCGCACGAAGTCGAACACCGAGGCCTCGGTCGCCGCGTGCCGGCGCCGGGCGGCGGCGATCGCCCACTCGATGTAACGGCGATCACTGTCGGCGACAGTGTCGGTGACGTAGGTGCGGTAGACCGGAAAGCAGGCAATCACCTCGGCGAGGGCGTTCCTCAGGTTGTTGAAGGTGAAGTCGCGGCTATTGCGATCGGAGCGGGCGATGCGCACCAGCTGGTTGGCGGCCACGTTGAGCTCGGAGGCCAGCGAGCGGCGCAGTACCAGCTGCTGACACGCATAGGCCACATCGCGCCATTCCTGCGACTCGCCGGTCGCGCCGCGGTAGACGCGGTCCATGCGCGCACGCGTCGCCGAATCGATCAGCATGCGGTTAACGACGTTCGCGAAGTGATAGCCGGTCTCCCCGTGCATCGGCCACTCGGGCAGGTGCTCGAAGGAGGCGGTGATCTTCTCGATCACCAGGTAGAGCGCGGGCATCTCGACGCTGCCGCGCACTTGCGCGATGCGCCGCTGCAGGCGACGCACGTAGCCGGCCGGATCGTACAGTCCGTCCACGTGATCGATGCGCAGGCCGTCGATCTTGCCCTCGCCGATCAGCTGCAGCACCAGCCGGTGGGTGACCTCGAACACCGACTCGTTGTCGACGCGCAGCGCCGCAAGATCGTTGACGTCAAAGAAGCGCCGGTAGTTGATGTCTTCGGCGGCGACGCGCCAGTAGGCGAGGTGGTAGGCCTGCAACTCGATGAGCTCGTGCAGGGTATCGAAGCTGGCAGGCTCGGTGGCCGTGCCGCTGAAGCTGCGCACCGCCGCCTCGATGGCGCTGGCCACCGCGGGGTTATTGTGCGCCAGCAGCGCCAGACGCCGCTTGTGCAGCTCCTTCGCGCGGCTGCGCTCGCTGACCTGCTCGGGCGTGATGGCGCTGCGGTCCGGCAGGGCAGCGAAGGAACGGCGGATGTTCTCCAGTTCCGTATTGGAGACCAGGGCGGGGACGCGGTCGAGGATGCGCGGGTAGGTGCGCGGATCAAGCGGCAGGCGGTGCGAGTGGTAGAACACGGCGAAGGAGCCCGAGGCAGGCTCGAACCGCAGCTCAAGCGCGCCGCGCTCGAGCTCGCTCCCGTAGGGAGCGGCCAGCACCGGCACCAGCACCTTGTGCGCGCGCTCGGCGGTCGAGGGGGTCCAGTCGATGTCGAAGAAGTCGGCGTATGCCGAGGCTTCGCCGTTTTCGAGCACGTCCATCCACCAGTCGTTGTCAGCGCCCAGGATGCCGACATGGTTGGGTACGATGTCGAGGATGTGGCCCATGCCGTGAGCGCGCAGCGCGGCCACGAAGCGCTCGAAGTCATCGCGGTCGCCGATCTCGGGGTTGAAGGAGTTGTGATCGACGACATCGTAGCCGTGCGCGCTGCCGGCGCGGGCGCGGAAATACGGCGAACAGTAGACATGGCTGATCCCAAGCGCCGCAAGGTACGGCACGATCGCCGTGGCGTCGCGGAAGGTGAAGCCAGCGTTTAACTGCAGCCGGTAGGTGGCACGCGGGATGGCCACACCGTGCGTGAGCGCCCCCGCCGCGGCGCGCTCAGCGTTCATTGCTGCGATTCTCGACCAGCCACAGCACGCTCCAGGGCGCGAGCTCGTTGCGCGCAAGGCTCGCGCGCACGCCCGGATGGGTCGCAAACAGCACGCGTCCCGCGGCGCGCACCGGCAGCGGCGCGGGAGTGTCGCCAAGATTGGCGATCAGGTGCAGCACCTGCTCGCGTGCCGCCCAGTCGACGGCGAATGCGCTGCTGCCGGGGGTGCGGGTGCAGCGTCCCGCGCGCAGCTCGGGAATGAGCGGCACGATGTCGCGCCGCCTGACGGTGAGCAGCCGCCGATAGTGGGTCTCGGTGCGCGCGTGCAGGCCCTCGCGCCGCGCGCCCCAGGCGAGCCGCGCCGCCGCAAAGGTTGCCGGGTCGCCCGGGTCCGCGGAACCGGGGAACTCACGTTCGCGGGCCGCGCGCACCTTGGCCAGAAGCTGCGGCTCGAAATCACAGAACCACAGGAACGGCTGATCGGCAGCCCATTCCTCGCCCATGAACAGCAGCGGCGGTGAGGGCGCCAGCAGCACGAGCGCGGTTGCGGCACGCAGCGCCGCCGGGTCGCGGATCAGGCGCGTCACCCGCTCGCCGCCCGCTCGGTTACCGATCTGGTCGTGGTTCTGCAGGAAATTCACGAAGGCGCTCGGTGGCAGGTGCGCGCTCGGCTGCCCGCGCGGCGCGCCGGCGTGCAGCGACGGCTCGCCCTGGTAGGCAAAGCCTTCGGCGAGGGCGCGGCACAGCAGCCGATGCGGGTCATCGCGGTAGTCGCGGTAGTAGTCGTGCGTCTCGCCGGTCAGCAACACCTGCAGGCCGTGGTGCACGTCATCGTTCCACTGTGCATCGCAGGTCGAGGCAGCCTCAGGCTCGCCGAGGAAGCGCGGCGCGTTGTCGAAATTCTCGAGCGTCAGGTAGATCGAGCGGTCGGCGCCGGCGTACTCGCGCGCCGCGTGGGCGAGCTCGTTGACGATGTGCGGCTCGCTGGAGTCGTGAATGGCGTGAACCGCATCCAGCCGCAGGCCGTCGAGGTGGTACTCCTCGAGCCAGTAGAGCGCGTTGTGGATGAAGAAATCGCGCACCGTGCGGCTGTCGGCCGCGTCGAAGTTGATGGCGGGACCCCACGGCGTGGTGTAACGCTCGTTGAAGAACTGCGGTGCATACAGGTGCAGGTAGTTGCCCTCGGGCCCGAAGTGGTTGTAGACGACATCCAGTAGCACGGCCAGACCGTGGCGGTGGGCAGCGTCGATCAGCGCTTTGAGTTCCTGCGGCCGCCCGTAGGAGGCCTGTGGCGCGTAGGCAAGCACCCCGTCGTATCCCCAGCCGCGCGCGCCGGCGAAGGCCGCCACCGGCATGAGTTCGATGGCGGTGACGCCCAGGCGCACCAGATGCGAAAGGCGTGCGGCGACCGCTGCATAGGTGCCGGGGGCGTTGAAGGTGCCGACGTGCAGCTCGTAGATCACCGCGCCATGCCAGGCCGGGGCACGCCAGTGCGCGTCATCCCAGGCGTACGCGCCAGGGTCGATCACCTCGCTCGGCCCGTGCACCCCGTCCGGGTTACAGCGCGAGGCGGGATCGGGCACCTCCTGGGCGCCGTCGATGCGGTAGCGATAACGGCTGCCCTCGCGTGCCGCCGCGGTCGTAAGCTCAAACCAGCCCCCGGGCAGCGCCTGCATCGCTTCGATGTGCCGCGCCTCAGGATCGCACAGCACGAGCTCCACCCGCTGCGCCCCGGGCGCCCACAGCCGGAACCGCACCCCGGCGGCAGTGAGCTGCGCACCGAACGGCATGTGATGCGCACGCCGCATCGCGCTGTCCATCAGACCGCGTGCACGAGGAGCGTGCGCAGGGGCACGCAGACCCACTCGGGACGGGTTGACAGCTCCTGCTGCAGATCGTTGGACGCGGCCTCGAGCTCGAACAGGCGCAGCAGCGGGCGCATCGCCTGGAACGAGGCATACAGGCCCGCCGCGCGGGCGATCTCATCGTAGGTCGAGATGAACACCTCGCGCGTCTGTCTTTGCCAGTCATCGAGCTGCGGCTCCCAGCGACCGCGCTCGTCGGCTGAGATCAGTGAGCACTGCTGCAGCGCCATGTGGCGGGCGTAGGCGAGCGAGCGCAGCATGCAGGCCACGTCGGTGAGCGGTGAGCGTTTGCGGCGCGCCTCGGCGAAACTCTGGCCGGGCGGCCCCTCGAAGTCGGTGATGACGAAGTCGTTGCGCTTCACCAGCACCTGGTGCAGGTTGAAATCCCCATGGCAGCGGATTTTCAGTCCCACCGGTACCTTGCTCAACTCCCCGCTCACGCTGCGCAATAGCCCGGCGCGCCGCCCGAGCAGCTCGGCCGCGTCGGCGGCCACCGCAGGGGCGAGCTGCGCGGCGCGTTCGGCCAGCATCTTGAGCGCGGCAGTCGCTGCGATGCGCGTGGTGTCGCGCCACGCGTTCAGATCCGCCGCGACGATCGGCTCGGGGGTCAGCGCGGGCTCGTCAGTGGCGGACTTGAGGGCCGCGTGAAGCTCCGCCGTTCGGGTGGCGAGCGTCTTCACCAGCGCCAGATACACCCCGTGCACGTCCTTCGGCAGCGCAGTGTGTGTCACCCGCTCCTCGAGGAAGCGCACCAGGTAGTTGACCGTGTAGTCCCAGCTGTCTCCCTGGTTGGTCACCAACGCCTGTAACAGGGCGAGTGTGAATATCGTGCCGTCCGCCTGGCGGTATTCGACGACGCCTGCCAGCGGCACGCTGTTGCGAAAGTGAGCCACCTCGGTGAGATAGCGGCCAATTTCCACGCCGGCGTTGATGCCAGGCTGCAGACGGCGGCAGATCTTGAGGAAGAACGAATCGCCGATCCTGACCGTGGTGTGGGCGCCCTGGGCGCCCGCGAATACGACCGGCAGCTCCGCACTCCTGGCTGCAAACAGCCCCTCGAATGCGCTCGTCGCCGCGCAGCGCAGGTTGCCGGCCTGCATGGGGAACTCGCGCTGTGCACCGATCGCCTCGATGACCGCGCGGCAGAAATCCTCATCGACGGCCGCATCGGCCAGCACGCCGGTCGTGGCGTGCTGGCGCACGCGCGCGAGAGCTGAGGGCAGAAGCCTGCGGTAGCGCGCCTCATCGCTGTCCTCGAACGCTATCGCCAGCGGCACGAAGTAGCGGCCGGCCTGCGCGCCGGTTGCGATCTCGAAGATCGCCGCGAGCCAGCGGTGGCTGGCCTCGGGCAGCACCCAGTCGGACAGCGTCGCCCCGGCCAGTCCCGCACCGCGTGCCGCCGGCACCGCCGTGGCCGCGATCGCGCCCGCGGCCGACCAGCGCTGGGTGGCGAGAAATCCGGGCACCACCCGCCCCTCCAGCTGCGCCCGCAGCGCGGTGGCGAGACTCATCCTCCAGGGGGCCACGCGCTCGGGGAAGAAGCTGCGCCAGCCTTCGATGAGCACCAGCACCGGCAGATCCTCCGGGATGGCGCGCTCATCGTGCCAGGGAGGCGCTGCGGCCTCGCGGCTCAGGCGAAACCAGTAGAAGGCGTAGCCCGGCAGCGTCAGCAGGTAGGGCAGCTCGCCGATCGGTGGGAACGCTGCGCGCCCGAGCAGCTCGATCGGTACGCTGCCCTTGTGTTCGGAAAGGTCGATCTCGACGGGCTGCGCGGAGCGTGCCAGGTTCGCCACGCACAGGATCGTGTCGGTGCCGTACTGGCGCAGGTACACAAGCACCCGGCGGTTGCCAGGGCGGATGAAGCGCAAGCTGCCGCGCCCGAACGCCTGCGAGCTGCGCCGCACCTGCAGCATGTGCTTCATCCAGTTCAGGAGCGAGGAGCGATCGCGGGTCTGTGCCTCGACGTTCACGGCCTGGTAGCCGTACACCGGGTCCATGATCGGCGGCAGGAAAAGCTGTTGCGGATCGGCGCGCGAGAAGCCGGCGTTGCGGTCGGGGCTCCACTGCATCGGCGTGCGCAGACCATTGCGGTCGCCGAGGAAGAAATTGTCGCCCATGCCGATTTCATCGCCGTAGTAGATGATCGGCGAGCCGGGCATCGACAGCAGCAGGCTGTTCATCAGCTTGATGCGCTCAAGATCGTTGTCCAGCAGCGGCGCCAGCCGCCGTCGGATGCCAAGATTCAGCCGCGCACGCGAGTCGGCGGCGAACGCCTGGTACATGTAGTCACGCTCGCGGCTGGTCACCATCTCGAGCGTCAGCTCGTCGTGATTTCGCAGGAACACGGCCCACTGGCAGGTGTCGGGAATGTCCGGCGTCTGCTCCATGATCTCGACGATCGGGTGGCGGTCTTCCTGCGCGATGGCCATGTACATGCGCGGCATCAGCGGGAAGTGATAGGCCATCTGGCATTCGTCGCGCCCGTCGCCGAAGTAATCACGCACGTCCTCCGGCCACTGGTTGGCTTCCGCCAGCAGCATGCGATCGGGGTACTTGCTGCTGATGGCGCGGCGGATGACCTTGATGATCTCGTGGGTCTCGCGCAGGTTCTCGTTGCTGGTGCCCTCGCGCTCCACCAGGTAGGGGATCGCGTCCAGGCGAAACCCGTCGACTCCAAATCCCAGCCAGAACTCCATGATGCGCAGCATCGCCCGCAGCACGTGCGGGTTGTCGAAGTTCAGATCCGGCTGGTGGCTGAAGAAGCGGTGCCAGTAATAGGCCTGCGCCTGCGGGTCCCAGGTCCAGTTGGACGTCTCGGTGTCCCTGAAGATGATGCGGGTGCCCGCGTAGCGCTGCGGCGTATCGCTCCACACGTAGTAATCGCGCTTGGCCGACCGCGGCGCGGCGCGGCGCGCGGCCTGGAACCACGGGTGCGCATCCGAGGTGTGGTTGAGGACCACCTCGGTGATGACCCGCAGGTTGCGGCGGTGGGCCTCGCGCACGAAGGCGCGAAACTCCGCGCGCGTGCCGTACTGCGGATGGATGTTGTGGTAGTCGGCGATGTCGTAGCCGTCATCGCGTCCCGGCGAGGGGTAGAACGGCAGCAGCCAGATGGTGTTGACGCCAAGATCCTGGATGTACTCGAGCTTCTTGGTCAGGCCGGCGAAATCTCCGCAGCCGTCATCGTTGCCATCAAAGAACGCGCGTACGTGCACCTCGTAGATTACGGCGTCCTTGAACCACAAAGGATCGCCGCCCTCGGCGCGCTTGGCCGGCGGCTTTCTGCGCCGGGTCATGCGTCCGGGGTCAGCACCACCACCGCGAGCGGCGGCAGGCGCACGTTGAGCGAATAGCGGCGGCCGTGGGAGCCCTGTTGGGTCGCCTCCACCGCGCCGAGGTTGCCCTGGCCGCTGCCGCCGTAGTCGGCCGCGTCGCTGTTGAGACGCTCGCGCCAGCGACCGCCGCGCGGCACGCCGATGCGGTAGTCCGCGCGCGGCACCGGCGTGAAGTTGCAGGCGATGAGGATCGGCGCGCCGGAGCTGTCCAGACGCAGGAACGAGATCACACTCAGGTCCGCTTCGTCGCAGTCGACCCACTGAAAACCTGCGTTGCTGAAGTCGAGCTCATAGAGCGCAGGCGTCGTGCGGTAGAAGCGATTGAGGTCGCGCACCCAGCGCTGCACGCCCTCGTGCAGCGGGTATTGCAGCACGTGCCACTCAAGGCTCGCCTCGTGGTTCCACTCGCGCCGCTGGCCGAATTCGCAGCCCATGAACAGCAGCTTCTTGCCCGGATGGGTCCACATGTAGCCGTACAGCAGGCGCAGGTTCGCGAACTGCTGCCACTCATCGCCCGGCATCCGGCCGAGCAGCGAACCCTTGCCGTGCACAACCTCGTCGTGCGAGAGCGGCAGTACGAAGTTTTCTGTGAAGGCGTACCAGAGGCTGAAGGTGAGGCGGCTGTGGTGGTACTTGCGGTGCACCGGATTCTGCTGCAGATAGTTGAGCGTGTCGTGCATCCAGCCCATGTTCCACTTCAGCCCGAAGCCAAGACCGCCAAGATAGGTCGGTCGCGACACCATCGGCCAGGCAGTGGATTCTTCGGCGATCGTCTGAGTGCCGGGATGATCGCGGTAAACCGCAAGGTTCAGCTGCTTGAGAAACTCCACCGCCTCGAGATTCTCGTGTCCGCCGAAGCGGTTGGGGATCCATTCGCCCTCGCGCCGGCCATAGTCGAGGTACAGCATCGAGGCCACCGCATCCACGCGCAGCGCGTCGATGTGATAGGTGTCGAGCCAGAACAGCGCGCTGCTGGCGAGGAAGTTGCGCACCTCGGCGCGGCCGTAGTTGAAGATGGAGCTGTTCCACTCCGGATGGAATCCCTGGCGCGGGTCGGCGTGCTCGTAGAGGTGCGTGCCGTCAAAGTGCGCAAGTCCGTGCGCATCGCTCGGAAAATGCGACGGCACCCAGTCGAGGATCACGCCGATGCCACGCTGATGCAGGTGATCGACGAAGTACATGAAATCCTGCGGCGTGCCGTAGCGTGCCGTGGGGGCGAAGTAGCCGGTCACCTGGTATCCCCACGAGCCGTAGAAGGGGTGTTCGGTCACCGGCATCAGCTCCACGTGCGTGAAGCCAAGCTCGATCACATAGTCCGCGACGGCGTGCGCCAGCTCGCGATAGGTCAGATAGCGGTTGTGCTCCTCTGACCTGCGCCGCCACGATCCCAGGTGCAACTCGTAGATCGACCAGGGGGCGCCGAGCGCATTGGCCCGCTCGCGACGGGCGAGCCACTCCTTGTCCTGCCACAGGTAATCGAGCTCCCACACGATGGAGGCGGTGCGCGGCGGCAGCTCGGTGCGAAAGGCGTACGGATCGCACTTGTCCACGGCAAAGCCTGAGTGCTGAGCGGCGACGTGGTACTTGTAGAGGGCGCCTGGAGCCACGCTCTCGATGAGCCCCTCCCAGATCCCGGAGGAGTCGCCGCGCACCGCGAGCGGGTTGCGGCCGCGATTCCAACCGTTGAAGTCGCCGATGACGGACACCGCGCTCGCATTCGGTGCCCATACGGCGAAGTGTGTCCCGCCGGCTGCGCCTGCGGCGGGAGGCTGGGCGTGAGCTCCGAGCTTCTCGTATGCCCGGACGTAAGTGCCCTCGCGAAAGAGATAGATATCCTGGGATGTCAGCAACACGGGCGAAAGTCTAGCAAGTCATCCCGCGCCGTGCTGGTATGGGCTGGATCGAGTGCCTGCGCTCACGCCTCAGCGGGCAATTTCGCTCTTGTTCGGCGGCGCGGCGGCGGCGGCGCCTTTGATGTCAATGAGCGCGACGCCGTATCGGGCCGTCGGTCATGCCCGGGGCATCGGGCTCCTCGCGGCGCGCAGGCCGCGCCGCGCCCAGCGCCTGCCGTGCCCGTGCAGAAGCTGCGTTCGCCTCGCCCGGGACATCGGCGGCTTCCACCGGGTAAGCCAGCAGATAGCCCTGCACGGCAATCGGGCCGCAGTGCGAGAGAAACTCCAGCTGCGCGGCACGCTCGACGCCCTCGGCCACCACCTGCAGGCCGAGGCCATGGCACAGGGTAACGATGGAGCGCACGATCGCAGCCGAGCGCGCATTGGTATCGACGCCGGCCACCAGCAGCTGATCGAGCTTGACGTGCGTGATGGGCAGCTGCTCGAGGGAGGTGAGCGAGGAGTAACCGATGCCAAAGTCATCCAGAGCGATCGACACCCCGAGCGCGCGCAGCTGACGCAGTGAATCGATGGTGCCCTGACCGGTCTGGAACACGGTTTCGGTGATCTCCAGCTCCAGTGCACTCGCCGGCAGTCCGGTGACCTCGAGCGTGCGCATGACGTGCGCCACGAAGTCGCGCTCGAAGAACTGCGGCGGGGAGACGTTGACCGCAACGCTCGCCTGGTGCCAGCCGCGCGCGCGCCAGGCGGCGGCCGTCGTCGCGGCCGTGTTCAGTATCCAGTCGGTCAGCTCGTGAATGATGCCGGTCTTCTCGGCGACCTGGATGAACTCGTGGGCGCCGGCGATGCGGCCGTCGGACTTGCGCCAGCGCAGCAACGCCTCGACCTGGATCGTCTGCAGGCTGTCCAGCGACACCTGCGGCTGGTACATCAGCAGCAGCTGGCCGCCCTCGACCGCCCGGCGCAGCGACTGCTCGAGACGGAAGCGCTGCGCGGCGGCATCGTAGAGTGCGGGACTGTAGAGGGCGAAGCGGTTGCGGCCGAGCTCCTTGGCCCGGAACAGCGCGACGTCGGCGGCACGCAGCAGTCCTTCCGCATCCGTGGCGTGATCCGGATACAGGCTCGCGCCGACGCTGGCACTGGTGGTGAGCACGCGGCCGTCGACGATGAGCGGCTGCTGCAGCGTGGCCACGATCTGCTCGGCGTGCGCTTCGACCTGGTCGCTGGAGCCGACCCCCTCCAGCAGCACCGTGAACTCATCTCCGCCCAGGCGCGCCAGCAGTCCTCCCGATTCGACGGTGGCGGCATGCAGCCGTCGGGCGATGCTCTGCAGCACGCGGTCGCCGAAGCTGTGGCCGAGCGTGTCGTTGATCGATTTGAAATTGTCCACGTCCACGAACAGCAGCGCGAGGCGCTGCTCGGTGCCGGCGCGCTTGAGCGCCTCTTCCAGGTGCGCGGCGAGCTTGCGGCGGTTGGGCAGCTGGGTGAGCGGGTCGTGGTGCGCCAGATGATGCAGCTGGCGCGTGCGCTCGCTGACGCGCTGCTCGAGTTCGGTCTGCTGAGCCCGCAGCTCCGCTTCCGCCGAGGCGATGCGATCCGCCATGGCATTGAACGATTCGGCGAGATCATCGATTTCTGCCGAGCCGCCGCGGCGTGCCCGCGCGGCTCGATCGCCGCCTGCGAACAGCCGCGTGGTGGCACTCAGGCGGCGCACCGGCAGGCTGATGCTGACGCCCAGCAGCGCCGAGACAAACAGCAGCACTCCAAGCACCGCGGCGCCGGATTTCCTGAGCGTTTCGTCCGCCACCCGCGCCGCCGCCGCGGCGTGGCCGGCCGCCTGCAGCAGGGCACGGTCGGCCGGTTGCTGCAGCTGCTTCTGCACTCCCTCCATGAGCGCGGCGCTGTCCTCGAACAGGCTGTTCCATTGCGGCGCGCTCTGCGCATCGTAGCGCTCCATGTCGAGCCGCAGACGTGCTGCATCGCGGAAGTCCTGCTGCACGAGGTCGAGCCAGGAGCGCCCCGGTGAAGCTTCAAATTCTGCGAGGTGCGCATTCAGCACGGCCGTAAAGTCGCGCTCGCGCAGCTTGATCACCGCCGCCGTGTCCGCGCTACCGCGCACCGCGTTGATGGCCGATGCCAGCTCGGCGAGCGAGCGTCGCGCCACGACCTGGTTGCCGTTGATCGCAAGTCCGGTGCCGCCGGCTGAAACGATGTGCTGGTACACCCGGTTGAGCGCGGCCTGGCGCTGCTCGGCCCACTGCGCGCGTTGCGCCGCGCGGCTGGCCAGCTCGCGTGCGTTGGCGATGTGACGCGTGACCTGGGCCCGCAGCTCCTCGGCGCCGGGACTAACCGGCGGAGCGGGTGCGACTTCAAAGTAGGCGGAAAGGGCTGTCTCGAGCGATTGCCCCGCCGCGGTGACCGCGCCGAAGTTCGCGCCGCCTCGCGCCTGCACGTATTCCCCGACCGCGCGGTCGAAGGCCACCAGCTTCTCGACCACCGCACTGGCGCGGCTGGCGATCGGCTGATGCTCGTTCTGCATGCTGCGCACCGCATCCAACGCTTCGTGGGTGCTGCGTGAGACGAGCCTCTCCCCGATGACGAGCACCGCGGCGACCGCCGCCAGACCGAGCAGCAAGCGCCAGGCGATGCCCAGACGCGGCACGCGCATGCGCCATCGCTGGGGGCGTTGCGCGCTCGTTACGCGCGCTGCAGCAGGGTGCGAGGGTACGGTTTCGGCCATTAGATTTGCGTGCATGCGACATAAGCCGCGACGGCTCATGAGGAACTTCATCAGTTCATCCTTTAACTGATCCTTCGCGGTCCATCATGCGCGGCCTGAGGGCCGCTCTTCTGTGGCCGGCTTCCCATAACCGGGGCTATAGCGTGTGACCGGCTGCGCGTTCGGCAGCGCCCGCGGTTCCTTTACGCGGTCGGTCCGGTCGGCGCGCGCTTTTGTCTTATACTAGGCCTCAAAGATGAAGGGCAGCGAAAAGCCATGAACGAGCTCGCTGATACGTTTGACGCGGCTTTCTCCAAGGCGGTGGATCTGGGAAACCGGATCGCGGACAAGGACAAAGATGCGGATCTGTGGGACATCGCCGATGGCCTGTTGGCCGGTGCGATTCAATACTGGCTGTACTCGCGCCAGCCCTGCGGTGATCCGCGCTGCCAGGATTGCATGCCGATCAGCACCGCCCAGGGTCGCATGGCAGAGCTGAACCGCCTCATCGAGCAGCTCGCCTCGGAGAGCGAGTACTTCCACACCCCGACGGATTCGAACGCCGGACGCGCCTGAAGCGCGCGGCCGCGCTGCCGGCCGGCGTCGCTTCAGCCGGCGGCCTGCACCTTCATGGCGCCTCCGCTGGCCTCATCGAGCGCCAGCTCGAACAGGCGGAAGCCCTCTTTCAGCAGCGCGTCGGGGATGGTCAGCGGTGCGAGGAAGCGGATTACGTTCGAGTACACGCCGCACGAGAGGATGATCAGCCCCTGCCGGCCGGCGGCCTGCACCAGGGCTTTGGTCAGCTCCGCGTCGGGGGCGTCGGCCCGGCCGTTTTTCACCAGTTCAACGGCCACCATGGCCCCGAGCGCACGCACTTCCCCGACACAGGGGAAGCGCGCCTGCAGACCTTTCAGCCGCGAGCTCATGAAGCGGCCGATTTCCTGCGCGCGCGCGAGCAGCTGCTCCTCGCGCATCACCTCCAGCACCGCAAGCCCGGCTGCACACGCCAGCGGTGAGCCGGCGAAGGTGCCGCCGAGTCCGCCCGCCGGTGGTGCATCCATGATCTCGGCCTTGCCGGTGACGGCAGACAGCGGCACACCCCCCGCCACGCTCTTGGCGATGGTGATCAGGTCGGGCTCGACGCCGGAGTGCTCGATGGCAAACATGCGCCCGGTACGGCCGAAACCGGACTGGATCTCATCGGCGATGAGCACCATGCCGTGCGTATCGCACACGCTGCGCAGCCGCCGCAACAGCTCCGGCGGGGCCTGGTAGAAGCCGCCCTCGCCGAGCACCGGCTCGATGATGATGGCGGCGACGCGCGCCGGATCAACGTCCGCCTTGAACAGCTGTTCGAGCGCCTGCAGCGAGTGCTCGACCGTCACGCCGTGATAGGGCATCGGGAAGGGCAGGTGATAGATCTCCGGCAGCATCGGCCCGAAGCCTGCCTTGTACGGCTGCACTTTGCCGGTGAGGCTGATGCAGGCGAGTGTGCGGCCGTGGAACCCACCGGCGAAGGCGATCACGCCCGAGCGCTTGGTATGGAAGCGCGCGATCTTGATCGCGTTCTCCACCGCCTCCGCGCCGGTGGTGAGGAAGATGGTCTTTTTCGGGCTGGCACCCGGGGCGAGCGCGTTCAGCGCTTCCGCCAGCGCGATGTAACTTTCGTAGGGCGTGACCTGAAAGGCGGTATGGGTGAACTTCTCCAGCTGTGCTGCAATCGCCTGGCTCACCTTCGGGTGCACATGTCCGGTATTGAGCACCGAGATGCCGCTGGCGAAGTCGATGTAGCGGCGGCCTTCGACGTCCCAGATTTCGGAGTTGGCGGCGCGCTCGGTGTACACCTCCAGCGAATTGCTGACGCCGCGCGGGACGGCTTTCTGGCGGCGCTCGTGCAGTTTTGCGTTCGAGGTCAAGATAGTTCCTTTCGAGCGCCGGCCTTGAGTGTGGCGGCGCGGTGAATCGCTGCGCGAATGCGCTGATAGGTACCGCAGCGGCACAGGTTCCCGGACATGGCCGCGTCGAGGTCGGCGTCGGAGGGCTGCGGCGTGTGCGCCAGCGAGCCACATTGCGGCACCTCCCGTACCCACAGGAGCGGCGTGTCGGCGTCAACGCCGACGGTGGTGTCCGGGCCGTTGAGGTTGAGTTTGATCATACGGCTTGTACTATAAGGCCGGCTGCAAGGGGCGCGCATCTTTCCCTCGTCGGTACGAGGCGCCCTGCGGGCGCGCGACAGATTCTCTACAATGCCTGCAGCACGATTCGACCCCTGCGAAAGTTAAAGCCTTGAGCCCGACTGAATCTACCCGCGACGCTTCCGCGCCGATCACCACCGAGTGCGTCATTGTCGGGGCCGGGCCCTGCGGGCTGTTCCAGGTGTTCGAGTTGGGCCTGCTGGGCATGGGTGCCCATGTCGTGGATTCGCTGCAGCATCCCGGCGGGCAGTGCGCGGAGCTCTACCCGGATAAGCCGATCTACGACATCCCGGCGCTGCCGGTGTGCGGAGCGCAGGAGCTGGTCGACCGGCTGCTGCACCAGATCAAGCCCTTCAAGCCGCAGCTGCACCTCGGGCATGAGGTGGTGGAATTCGCGCCGCGCGAAGGAGGGCGCTTTCACCTGGCGACCTCCGCGGGCGTCAGTTTCGATGCGGGTGCGGTGGTGATCGCCGCGGGACTGGGCTCCTTTCAGCCCCGGCGCATCGGGATCGAGGGGGCCGATGCCTGGGAAGGTGGCGCCATCCAGTACCGCGTCAGGGGCGCAGCGGAGCTCGCCGGCAAACACCTGGTGATATTCGGTGGCGGCGACTCAGCGCTCGACTGGACGCTCGAGCTGCTGCCGCGCAGTGCGAGCCTGAGTCTGGTACACCGGCGGCGCGAGTTCCGTGCCGCGCCCGCCTCGGTGGCGCGCATGCAGGAGCAGGTCGCCGCCGGGCGCATGCGCTGCTTCGAGGCGCTGCCACACTCTCTCATCGTCGAGGGCAACACGCTGCGCGGGGTCAACATCAAGTCTCCGGACGGCGCGCTGCACGAGCTTGCCGCCGACCAGCTGCTGGTGTTCTTCGGCCTGCATCCCAAGCTCGGCCCGATCGCCGAGTGGGGGCTGGCGCTCGAGAAAAAGGCACTGAAGGTCGATCCGGAGAAGTTTCAGACGAGCCTGCCGGGGGTCTTCGCGATTGGCGACATCAACACCTATCCGGGCAAGAAGAAGCTGATCCTGTCGGGGTTCCATGAGGCTGCGCTGGCCGCGTTTGCAATCCAGCACCACCTTTATCCGCAAAAGAAGCAGTTCCTGCAATACACCACCACCAGCCCCGTGATGCACCAGCGTCTGGGCGTCCCGGATTGAGATCAGCTAAGTCCAAAGAAGGAGATCACGATGACTGTCCTACGCACTACGCTCGGCGCTGCGCTTGTGTGCGGTGCGCTCGCACTGCCCTTGACTGCACACGCCGACCCGTGCCAGCTCGAGATCAGCGGCAGCGACCAGATGCAGTACGACAAGCAGGAGCTGTCGGCGCCGGCGACGTGCAAGGAGATCACCGTCACGCTGCACCACAGCGGCAAGCTGCCAAAGACCGCCATGGGCCATAACTGGGTGCTGGTGAAGGGACCCGACCTGGCGGCGGTGGCCACTGCCGGCATGGGCGCGGGAGCGGCCGACGATTACGTGGCACCCGGGGACAAGCAAGTGCTGGCGCACACCAAGCTGGTCGGCGGCGGGGAAAGCGCAAGCGTGACCTTCCCGACCTCCATCCTGCAAAAGGGCGGCGACTACAAGTTCCTGTGCACTTTCCCCGGCCACAATGCACTGATGCACGGCACCTTCAAGTTCGGCTGAGGCGCGCGCGCATCGAATGGACCAGCGCCTCGCGGATCTTCTCCAGCTGCTCGAGCTCGAGCAGCTGGAGGTGAATCTGTTCCGCGGCGCCAGCCGCGACATCGGCGCCCCGCAGGTGTTTGGCGGACAGGTGCTGGGCCAGGCGCTGTCGGCGGCCGCCAGGACCGTCGAGGCTCGCCTGGCGCACTCGCTGCACGCCTATTTTCTGCGCCGCGGCGACTGTAACGCGCCCATCGTCTACGAGGTCGACCGCAGCCTCGATGGCCGCCATTTCTCCAACCGCCGCGTCGTGGCGATCCAGCACGGACAGCAGATCTTCAACATGACGGCCTCCTTCCAGGTCGCCGAGAGCGGCTTCGATCACCAGCTGGACATGCCGCAGGTGTCAGCGCCGGAGAGCCTGTCCGACGCAACCGGGCCGCCGCCTGAGGTGCTGGAGCGGCTGCCCGAGCGCGTTCGGCGCTTTTTCGAGCAGCCGCGGCCGTTCGAATTCCGCCCGGTCCAGCCGCTCGACTACCTGCAGCCGCGCCGCGCCGCGCCCGCGCGCCAGATCTGGTTCCGCACCGTCGGCGCGCTCGCCGACGATGAGATGCTGCATCGGCGGCTGCTGGCGTACGTCTCGGATTTCTTCCTGCTCGATACCGCAACGCTGCCGCACGGCACCTCGCTGCTGAACCCCACCATCCTCATGGCCAGCATCGATCACGCCCTGTGGTTCCACCGTCCGCTGCGCGTGGATGACTGGTTGCTGTACGCCATGGACAGCCCGAGCGCCTCAGGCGCGCGCGGCTTTGCCCGTGCCAATGTCTTTGCCCGCGACGGCCGCCTGGTCGCAAGCTCCGCCCAGGAAGGACTGGTGCGCATGAGAAAGGCACCTTAAGCCGCCCGTCGACATGCCCTGAGGACACCATGGTCGGATTCCTTGCAGTGTGGGTCGCGGCCGCTGCAACGGCGGATGCGGCCGATGTCGCCGCGCTGCAGCGCCTGTGGCCGGGGGTGCGCGACTCGAGCGAGCAGGTGGTCCTGAGCCTGGAGCGCGGCGCGACGCTTTGGCCGCAGACCAGCGAACGGCGCGTGCGTACCGTGGTGGCGCCGGTGAACGTCGCATGGCTCGGCGCGCACGTGCTCTATCTTGAGGAGTTCCTCGATGATGACCCGCAGGAACCACGACGACAGCTGCTGATGCTGCTTGAGCCAGTGGCCGAGCAGGTGCACACGGTGCGCGCGCGGCTGTATACCTTCGCAATACCGGCGCACTGGACGCACCTGAACTATCGCCCGCAGCTCGCCGCCGAGCTCGGCTGGAAGGATATCGTGCCCGCAGCGGGCTGCGATCTTTTGCTGACGCACAGCGGCGATCAGTTTCGCGGCGGCACGGTCGGCCGCACCTGCGTGGATGTCAGCGCCGGGGCGGCACGGTTTCTCGACTACCAGCTGCTGATCAGCGAGGAACTGTACTGGTACCGCCGCCGCGTGCTGCGCTTAAGCGACGGCGAGCTGCAGCAGGAGGTCATCGGCTTCAACCGCTTCGAGCCCAACGAGGCGCGCCTGTACGCCTGCCGCATCGGCTGGTCTGCGAGCGGCCGCGCGCACGACCTGCAGCTGCTGCTGAACCTCGATCTCTACGAGCAGGGTGGTCATGTGCGCTTCGTGACTCCCGATGGCCGCACGCTGCTTTTGAGCCTGCACGGGCGCGACTGGCCCTTCGCGCTCGACCGTGACGCGCTGCTGCTCACGCTGCGCGAAGAGGACGGCGATCGGGCGCTGGCCACGGCCTGGGCGCAGATGGATGCGCAGCAGATCGAGCTTGAGCTCGGGTGGCTTGAAGTTCGCTGCGGCTCGATCGTCCCGGATTCGGATGAACTGGATCAGTGAGAGGCGCGCGCGGTGATGGCGGCCACGTCCTTCAGCAGCAGGGGATTGAAGCGCGCCGGATCCTCCATCATCAGGAAGTGTCCGCTGTGATCGAGCACATCGAGGCTGAAGTCCGGCAATGACTTCCTGATGCGCGCCGCATCGGTCGGCGCAAGATCCGAATTGATGGCATACACCGGCACGTGAATGGCCGGCAAGAGTCCCGCCAGGTCCATCGACAAGAGCGAACGCATGCTGGGGATCGCGACCGCCGGCCGCTCGAGCGACATGTCGTAGGCCACCTTCTGCCGCAGCACGGCGTCCGAGTTCGGGGCGAACAGCGATTCGGTGACGAGCTTGCGGGTCTCGCCGATGAAGTCGGCGCTGAACGGCGCGACGCGCCGATCGATGTCCTTCGCGCCGAGCGGCGGCTGACCGACCGAACGCAGTGCCTCGACGGCAATGACACCGATGACCCGTGCGCCGATCAGCGGCGTGGCCTCAAGTGCGACGGCGGCTCCCATGGAATGGCCGACCAGTATCAACTGCGGATTCTTGATCTCGTGCGCCACCGCCGCGACATCCTGCGCGTAATTGGCGATCGACCAGTCGCTGCGGTTGCTGCCCGAGGCGCCGTGTCCGGCGAGGTTCAGTGTCACGACCGTGTAATGCGCCGCGAGCGGCTCGATCTGCGCATTCCAGTAGTTTTCGTTGGCCGCCCAGCCGTGCACCAGCAGCACGGCCGGATCGCCGTGCCCGTACACGTGGTACTCGATGTGCACGTTGTCGGGCGCCATGGTGATGCGCGGGCCCTGGCCGGGATCGGCCGGCACGACGGGCGCGGTGGCAGAGCTGGCGGCGGCGACCGCTTGCGCGCCGGGGGCGCCACTTCGGTGGCCGCACGCCGCGACGCTCACGAGCAGGAGGCCGCACAGAATCTTTCGCCCGACCGCCATCCGCTACTCCTTGCTAGGGTTCACGCAGCACTTTGCCCGGGTTCATGATCCCGTTGGGGTCGAAGGCGCGCTTCACCGAGCGCATCAGATCGAGTTCGACCGCGGATGCGTAGCGCTCGAGTTCGGCCACCTTGAGCCTGCCGATGCCGTGCTCTGCGCTGAAGCTGCCACCGAATTGCCGCACCAGGTCGTGGACGAAGCGCTTGACCTGTGCCTCGCGTGCGAGGAACCGCGAAGCGTCGGCGCCGGCCCGCTGGGTGAGGTTGAAATGCAGGTTGCCATCGCCGACGTGGCCATAAGCGACCAAGCGGCCCTCGGGAACGTTGGCGGCCAGCCACGGCTCCGCCTGTGCGACGAACTGCGCCAGCGCGTCGATGGGCAGCGAGATGTCGTGTTTCATGCCCGCCCCCTCCTTGCGCTGCGCCTCGGGAATGCTCTCGCGCAGTTTCCACAGCGCCGCACGCTCGCGCTCGCTGCGCGTGAGCACCGCATCGAGGACCAGCCCCTCTGCGAGAGCCTCTGCCAAGATGTCCTCCAGCACGGCATCGAGCCCTTCCGCGGCCCGCGCTGAGCTGAGCTGCGCGAGGACGTACCACTCGTACGGCGCAGCCAGCGGATCGCCCACGCCCGGGATGTGGCGCGTGGTGAGCTCGATGCCGATGCGCGGGATAAGTTCGAACGAGCTCAGCCGATCCCCGCTCGCCTCGCGCAACCGTCCGAGCAGAGTGACCGCAGCGGCGATGTCCGGCACGGCGGCGAAGGCGCAGGCCTGGCCATGCAGCTTCGGGAAGAGCTTGAGAGTCGCCGCGGTAATGACGCCGAGCGTGCCTTCCGCTCCGAGGAACAGCGCCTTGATATCGTAACCGGTGTTGTCCTTGCGCAGCCCCGAGAGCCCCTCGAGCACACGCCCGTCCGGCAGCACCACCTCGAGCCCGAGCACCAGCTCGCGCATCATCCCGTAGCGCAGCACGCTGGTGCCGCCGGCATTGGTCGAGAGGTTGCCCCCGATCTGACAGCTCCCCTCGGAGCCCAGGCTGAGCGGAAAGAAGCGCTCGGCCTCATCGGCCGCCTGCTGCACGTGCGCGAGGATGCAGCCGGCTTCCGCCACCAGCGAATAGTTGGCCGGATCGAGGCTTCTGATGCGGTTCAGCCTTTTAAGGCACAGCACCAGCTGCGTACCGGACTCATCCGGCGTGGCAGCTCCGCAGTAGCTGGTGTTGCCGCCATGCGGGACCACTGCCGTGCGCGCTGCGTTGCACAGGGCGAGGAGCGCCGCGACCTGGGCCACCGAGCGCGGCAGCGCCACCGCGAGCGCGCGGCCCTGATAGAGGTGACGGTGGTCGGTGAGGTAGGGGGCGCACTCGTTCGGCGCGGTCAGCAGTTCGTCTGATCCGAGAATCTCACGCAGCCGGCTCCGCAGCTGCTGCGGCGCCTCTGGCGTCAATGTATGCCGGAGCCGCCGCTCTGGAGCGTACGCAGGGCCGCGATGCGCTCATCCAGGGGCGGATGACTCATGAACAGCCGCTTGATTCCACCGCCGATGGCGCCATCGGCAATGCCGAAGGCGGCGAATTGCTTGGACGGCAGCGGCTCGTGCACGCGCTTGAGGTCCTCGAGCGCTGCAATCATCTTGTCGGTGCCGGCGAGCTGTGCGCCGCCGCGATCGGCACGGAACTCGCGCCGCCGCGAGAACCACATGACGATCATGTTGGCCAGGATTCCGAGCACCAGCTGCAGGACGATGACCGTGATGAAGGAGGCGATGCCGCGCCCGTCATCTGAGCGGAACACGGCGCGGTCGATGATGTTGCCGATGACGCGCGACAGGAAGATCACGAAGGTGTTGACCACGCCCTGCACCAGGGTCAGGGTCACCATGTCGCCGTTGGCGACGTGCGTCATCTCGTGCCCGAGTACCGCCTCGACCTCCGGCCGGCTCATGCGCTGCAACAGCCCCGTGCTCACCGCCACCAGTGCCGAGTTGCGGTTGGCGCCGGTGGCGAAGGCGTTGGGCTCGGGGGAATCGAAGATGCCGACTTCCGGCATTCCAACGCCGAGCGTCTGCGCATGGTGCTGCACGATGCTGAGCAGCCACTGCTCGGTCGGGTCGGCCGACTGGCCGATGACGCGCACGCCCATGGATCTCTTGGCCATCCACTTGGACATGGCGAGGGAGATGAAGGCGCCGCCGAAGCCGAAGAAAGCGGCAAATACCAGAAGCCCGCTGAGGCTGCCGCCGTGCGCGGCCAGATAATCGTTCAGGCCGGTGACCTGCGCCACGATCGACAGCACGAAGATGACGGCGAGGTTGGTCGCCAGGAACAACACGATGCGTTTCATGAGGGCACTCTACCGTTACAGCCTGACACCCGCCAGCGTGGGGCTCGCGCGCCGCTTTTCAAGGGTCATTAGACAGGCCATTGCCCGGCGCCGAGCGCATTCTGCCGCCTGCCGCCCTCAGCCGATCGCAACCCCGAGCACCCGTCCCACGAGGAAGCTCACGGTACCGGCACTTCCGCCGATCAGCACCATGCGCAGCGCCCCGCGCACCGCCTGGCGGCCGGTGAACAGCGACAGCGACAGCCCCACCGCAAAGAGTGCCACCAGCGTGATCGCGGCCGAGCCGGCAATGGCACGCCCTTTGGCGAACCCTGCCAGGAATGGGGCGAGCGGAACGGCGGCGCCGAGTGCGAAGGCGATAAAGGAGGCGGTGGCGGCCTGCCAGGGCGAACCGAGGTCATCGGGGTTCAGGCCGAGCTCCTCGCGTGAGAGTACATCGAGCGCCGCCGCCGGTGAGCTGAGCAAGGCGCGGCTGACCTCGCGGGCCTGGCCGATCTCCATGCCGCGCGCCTGGTAGATGAGCGCCAGCTCCTCGGCCTCTTCCTCCGGATACTCGGCGAGCTCCTCACGTTCGAGCGCAATCTGGTATTCGTACATCTCGCGCTGCGAGCGCACCGAGACGTACTCGCCGGCCGCCATGGAGAGCGCGCCGGCCAGGAGTCCTGCGACACCGGCGGTCAGCACGTAGCCGTGGGCGGCGCCGGCGCCGGCGACGCCGAGCACCAGGCTCACGTTTGATATCAGCCCATCGTTCACACCGAACACACCCGCGCGCAAGCTTCCGCCCAGCGCGCTGCGATGGCGGGCGCCGACCTCCGCAAGACTCGTCGGCATGGCATGTCCGGGAACTGCCACCGGCGAGCTGTAGATCGACAGTCCGCGCAGCTTCATGGCGGCCAGCACCGCGCGCAGCGAGCGCGGTTCGAAGCGCGACAACAACCGCGCCACGATGCGCGCACGCAGCGAGGGCTGAAAGATTCGTTCGGGGCGGGCGGGCGCGGCACCGCGCTGCGCCGCGAGCTGCCACTTGGCCGCCTGCTCCTCGGCGGCGGCTGCGAGCTTCAGGAACAGCTGACTCTTGCGCGGATCGGACTCGGCGGCTGCGACCTGGCGGTACAGCCAGGCGGATTCTTTTTCGTGGTACCAGCTATCGAGGCCGGGTGGGCTCAATACTCGTCCCGCTCTTCGTCGCCCTCGTCCTCGTCGTCGTCGAAATCATCCTCGTCCTCATCCTCGTCTTCCTCATCCTCCCAGTCCTCGTCATCCTCCGCTTCGTCCTCCTCGTCAGACCAGCCCTCCGGCTCGGGTATCTTCTCCAGGTCCATCTCATGCCAGCTCTCCACGTCCATCTCCTCTATGTCGCCGTCGAGGTACTCGATCTCCACCAGCTCCGTGTCCTCGTCCACCGACAGCACGCGGAAGGATTCTTCTTCTTCAAGGTTCTCGTACCACTGGCCCGGCACCGGCTCGTAATCTCTGCTCACCGCGAAGCCACCCTGTCGTCATTTTGCCCCCGATTAGTGTAGGGGCTGCAGTCGCCTTGGGCAACGCAGTCCGAATGCGTATAGTTTTCCTTCATGACCGGCCGACGTCCCGACTCAGCGGCACCCCTCACACAGGCACGGCGAATTGTCGTGAAGGTGGGTTCGGCGCTCTTGGTGGACGCCGAAAGCGCGCGCGTCAACCGGGCCTGGCTCGAGACTCTCATCGAGGACCTGGTGCGCCTGCGCAAGCGCGGGCAGCGCGTGATCCTCGTCTCCTCGGGGGCCATCGCGCTCGGCCGCAGGCGTCTGGGCCTCAAACACGGCACGCTGCGACTGGAGGAGAGTCAGGCCGCCGCCGCGGTCGGACAGATCCGTCTGGCGCACGCCTACAAGGAGTTGCTCGAGAGCCACGAGGTCACCGTGGCGCAGGTCCTGCTCACCCTGGAGGACAGCGAGCGCCGCCGCCGCTACCTGAACGCACGCGCCACCCTCGAGTCGCTGCTGGAACTGGGCGCACTGCCGGTCATCAACGAGAACGATACCGTGGCCACCGCCGAGATCCGCTACGGTGACAATGATCGTCTGGCGGCGCGCGTCGCGCAGATGACCGGGGCGGACTGTCTGGTGCTGCTGTCGGACGTGGCCGGACTCTACAGCGCCGATCCGAACAAGGACCCCAGCGCGCGCTTCATACACGAAGTGCGCGCGATCACCCCCGAGATCGAGGCGATGGCGGGCCGCTCCGCCTCACGGCTCGGCGCCGGCGGCATGAGCGCCAAGATCGTCGCCGCGCGCATCGCGGTGGCCGCCGGCTGTCACCTGTGCATCGCCGCCGGCGCCCACAAACACCCGCTGCGCCGCATCGAAGAAGGCGCCGACTGTACCTGGTTCGTCGCCACGGCGACGCCGGCGGCAGCACGCAAGCAATGGATCGCCGGCACGCTGCGCCCGGCCGGCGCGATCACCATCGATGATGGCGCGCTGCGCGCGCTGCAGGAGGGCAGCAGCCTCCTGCCCGCCGGCGTCACCGCCGCGTGTGGACGCTTCGACCGCGGCGACACGGTGAGCGTACTCAACAGCGATGGAGCGGAAGTTGCGCGCGGCATCATCGCCTACTCCGATTCGGACGCGGCCCGCATCATGGGCCGCAAGTCCTCCGAGATCGCGGAGCTGTTGGGATTTCGTGGCCGTGACGAGATGATCCACCGCGATGACCTGGTTCTCATGCGCCGGGAACTGGCGAGCGCGGCGGCCGCCGCGCAGCCAGCCGGCTGAAGCTCATGGACGCGCAGCAGCTCGGTGAACTCATGGAGGGACTCGGCAGGGCGGCGGTCGCGGCTGCCGCGCTGCTGGCGCACGCCCCCGCCGCACAGAAGAACGCAGCGCTGGCAGCCGCCGCGGCGGCGGTGCGTGCGCAGCGTGCGGCGATCCTGGCCGCCAACCAGCGCGACCTGGCGGCCGCGCGCGCGACGCACTTAAGCGCGCCGCGCCTGGAGCGGCTGCGGCTCGATGAGCCGCGTATCGAGGCAATCGCCTCGAGCATCGATGCGGTGATCGCGCTGCCCGATCCGATCGGCAGCACGCTTGCGCAGTGGCAGCGACCGAATGGGCTCAGGATCGAGCGCGTCATCGTTCCGCTCGGGGTCATCGGCATCATCTACGAGAGCCGCCCCAACGTCACCGCGGATGCCGGCGCGCTGTGCCTGAAGTCCGGCAACGCGGCGATCCTGCGTGGCGGCTCGGAGAGCCGGCACTCGAGCGGCGCGCTGCACGAGTGCCTGCTCGGCGGGCTGGCGGCAGCAGGGCTGCCGGCGGCCTGCATCCAGCTGGTATCCACCAGCGATCGCGCCGCGGTCGGCTACATGCTCTCGGGCATGAGTGAGTATCTGGATGTGATCGTGCCGCGCGGCGGCAAATCGCTGGTCGAGCGCGTCAAGCGCGAGGCGCGCGTGCCGGTGATCGGGCACCTGGAAGGCAACTGCCACGTCTACATCGACCGCGATGCGGATCTGAACATGGCGCGCGTCATTGCGCTGAACGCCAAGATGCGGCGCACCGGCATCTGCGGCGCCGCCGAGACGCTGCTCATCGATCGCGCCTGCGCCGCCACGCACCTTGCGCCCATCGTGCAAGACCTGCTTGATGCGGGTTGCGAGGTGCGCGGTGATGCCGCGGTGCAGAAGGCCGATGCGCGCGTGCGCTCGGCGAGCGAGGAGGACTGGTACACCGAATACCTCGATGCGATCATCGCTGCGCGGGTGGTCGAGGGGGTCGATGCCGCGATCGAGCACATCGCGCGCTACGGCTCAGCGCATACCGAGTCGATCGTGACCGACAATGCAGCGACCGCCGAGCGCTTCCTCGCGCGCGTCGACAGCGCCATCGTGCTGCACAACGCCTCGACCCAGTTCGCCGACGGCGCCGAATTTGGCATGGGGGCGGAGATCGGCATCTCCACCGACCGCTTTCATGCGCGCGGGCCGGTCGGCGTCGAGCAGCTCACCAGTTACAAGTACCTGGTGCGTGGTACAGGACAGGTGCGCGCCTAGGCGTGATCGTGCGGATGCCCGGTGCCGGGCGCTGCGGCGCAGCGCTCGCAATTCACCCAGCCCGAGTCGCCGTTCGCGTAGAACTCCTTCTTCCAGATCGGCAGGCGGTGCTTGACCTCGTCGATGATGTAGCGGCAGGCGCGAAATGCCTCCTCGCGGTGCGCTGCGCTCACGCCCACCCATACCGCGAGCTCGCCGATGGCCAGATTCCCCAGCCGGTGCACGCAGGCGGCGCGCGCGACGCCGAAGCGCGCGATCGCCTCGGCGACGATGCGCTCGCCCTCGCGCACGGCGAGCGCTTCGAAGGCTTCGTACTGCAGCTGCCGCACGCGTGCGCCCTCATTGTGATCGCGCACCCAGCCTTCAAAGGCGGCGTATCCGCCGCAGGCGGGATCGGCAAGCCTCGCGTGCAGGGCCGCCGTTTCGATCGGTGTGTGCGTGAACTGGAAGGCCACCATCGCAGTAGCGTCCCTCAGCCGCCGGCGACCGGGGGTATGAAGACCACCGTATCCTGGTCGGTCAGTGGCGCGGTCCACTCGCGAAACTCGCCGTTGATGGCGACCCGCAGCAGCTCGGGTGCGAGTGTGAACGGATAGCGCTGCGCGAGCTGCCGGTACAGCTCGTCCGCCGTGCGCGCGCTGCTCATCAGCATCTCTTCGCGTCGCCCGGTCTGCTCATGCAGCAACGCGTAGTACTGCACCGTGATGTGCCGCAACTCGCTCACCGGGGCACCTTGCTCATCACCTGCTGGGTGGCCGAGCCATAGTCCTTGGGCGTGTTGATGTTGTCGAGCGCGCGCGGATCGGGCTCATCGAGCAGCAGCGTATCGGCGCCGAGCAGGAAGCCGCGCGGACACTGCTTGCCGGATGCCACATAGGCGAGCAGCGGTTCGCGACTGCGCGGCTCATAAATCGCGCATAGGGGCTCGGGCAGCCGATCGTGGCTCGAGCGATAGGCGGTGGCGCCGCGCGCCGCATCACGCGCGCGCGTGAGATGCTCCAGCGTCGACTCATCCAGTAGCGGCAGATCGCACGCCAGTACCAGCCAGGCAACTTCCGGGTGCTGCGCCTGCGCGGCGAGCAGGCCGGCAATGGGGCCGAGGTTCTCGTGCCGGTCGGTGATCTGCGCAAAGCGGGCGCGCAGCGGCTCGCTCGCCTGATCGGCGCGCGCGGACACATAGGCGCTCGCGACGTGGCGGGCGAGCAGGGCCATGGCCCGTTCCAGCTGCGGAGTGTCGCCCCCGTAGGTGAGTGTGGCCTTGTCGCGGCCCATGCGGGTGCTGCGGCCGCCGGAGAGCAGCAGGCCGTAGAGCGGCGGAACATCGTGGCTGCCCGGGGCGTGCGCGGCCATCGGGCTTACCCGCGCTTCCTTGCCGCGATGCTGCGCCGGCCACCTGACTTCGCCAGCAGCCGGAGGCCTACGATCTCGATGTCGTGCGAGAGAGCCTTGCACATGTCGTAGATGGTGAGTGCCGCCACGGCAGCCCCGGTCAGCGCCTCCATCTCAACACCGGTGCGGTGATGCACCGAGACCTCGCAGCGCACGCGGATCTCCACGAGGCTCGGCTGCTCGATGCTCAGCTGGCAGTTCTCAAGCGCCAGCGGGTGGCAGAACGGGATGAGCTCGTGGGTGCGTTTCGCGGCCTGCACGCCGGCGATGACGGCGGTGTCGAACACCGGGCCCTTCTTGGTGCGGTGGCCGCTCTCGCGCAGGGCGCGTCCGACACTGCGCGGCAGCCGGATGCGCGCCTCGGCGAGCGCCACGCGATGCGTCACGGTCTTGGCGCCGACGTCGACCATCGTGGGCCTGCGATCCGCATCCAGGTGCGTAAGAGCACGCCGCGCCATCAGCCACCGATGTAGAACATCTCGACCTTGCGCTCCTCGGGAGCCGCGCGGCGCAGGATCGCGCGCTGCTCGCTGTAGCGGTCCGAGCGCTTCAGCCACACGGCACGCATAAGTTCCAGCAGCTGATCATCGCTCACCCCGCCGCGCAGCGTATCGCGCAGGCTGGTGCCATGGGTGGCGAACAGGCAGCTATAAAGCATGCCATCGGAGGACAGCCGCGCGCGCGAGCAATCGCCGCAGAACGGCTGCGACACGGAAGAGATGAAGCCGAGCTCGCCCTTACCGTCCTCGAACGCATAGCGCCGGGCGACCTCACCGCGATACTCCGGCTCGAGCGCGTTTAACGGCCAGCGTGCGCCGATCTGCGCCACCAGTTCCCGGGAGGGCACCACCAGCTCCGAGCGCCAGTGGTTGCGATTGCCGACGTCCATGTACTCGATGAAGCGCACGATCACCCCGGTGCCGCGGAAGCGCTCGACGAGCTCGAGCACGGTGTGATCGTTGACGCCGCGTTGCACGACGGCATTGACCTTGATCGGGGTGAGTTCGGCACGCCGCGCATGCTCGATGCCATCGAGCACCTCGTTCACGCCGCCAAAGCCACCGCTCATGCGCTCGAACACCTGCGCATCGAGGCTGTCGAGGCTGACGGTGACGCGCTTGAGGCCGGCCGCCTTGAGCTCGCTCGCGTAGCGCGCCAGGAGAATGCCGTTGGTGGTGAGCGCCACGTCCTCTACGCCGGCGATGTCGCTGAGGTCGCCGATCAGGTCGGGCAGATTCGCGCGCAGCAGCGGTTCACCGCCGGTCAGGCGGAGCTTCCGCACCCCGAGCCGCACGAACAGGCGCGCGAGCCGCACGATCTCATCGAACGACAGCCGCTCGTGCGAGCCGAGGAAGCGGTAGCGCTCGTGATAGGTCTCGCGCGGCATGCAGTACGGGCAGCGAAAGTTGCAGCGGTCCATGACCGAGATGCGCAAATCGCGCATCGGGCGGCCGAGCGTATCGCGGGGCGCGGGCAGCGCGGTCAGGGGAACGATGACGTCGCGTGTTGACACGTTGGCAGTATGGACATCGGACGGCCCGGCTGGCTATTGGCGCAAAAGGGCAGGCGGCAAGGTGGATGGGGGCGGGCGGCGCTCAAGGCAAGCTTACGACCAGCGGTAAAGGCGCGTCACGAACCCCTTGACATAGGTATTCGGGCCGGGCGGCAGCTCGACGAAGCCGTCGGTGCCGCCCAGCGCGGTGAAGTCCCCCGAGCCGTTGGTGGGAGCGGGCATGGCCCAGTCGCGCCCCCAGTCGTCCTGCTCGATGCGCACGGGAATGAAATGCGTCAGGGGTGGCGTCACGGTGACCGGCGCCCCCAGCGCCATGCGCTCAACGGGCGGCGGGCTCTGACCGAGGCTGCTGCGCAGCGCCGGCAGCACGTAGCGCGTCAGGCACACCAGTGTCGAGACCGGGTTGCCGGGCAGACCGAACACGGCCGCCCCGGTGGGGCCGACTCCGAACCACAAGGGTTTCCCCGGCCGCTGCGCCACTTTATGGAAGATCGGGCGCACGCCGAGTTCCTCGAGCGCCCTGGGCACCAGATCGAAGCGGCCCGCCGACACGCCACCGGAGAGCACCAGCACGTCGTGGGTCTTAAGGTGAAAGCGCAGCCGCGCGCGCAGCTCCGCCAGGTCATCGCGGATGTGATCGTCCGCCACCCGCTGGAATCCGTGCTCGCGCAGTGCGCTGACGATGGCGTAGGCGTTCGAGCGGCGCACCTGATGAGGCAGCACCGGCTCGCCGGGCTCGATGAGCTCGTTGCCGGTCGAGATGACCGCGAGCATGGGCTGGCTGCTCACCCGTATGCGGGCCATGCCGGCGGAGGCGGCGATGGCGACCTCGGGCGCCCGCAGGCGCTGACCGGATGACAACAGCAGAGTGCCCTGGCGCGTATCGCTGCCGCGCCGGTGCACGTTCTGCCACGGTTCGACCCGCACGTGGACCGCAAGTCCCACCCGTCCCTGGGCCGCCACGAGTTGCTCGACCGGCACCACGCTGTTGCAGCCTGCCGGCAGCGCGGCGCCGGTCATGACCTCGATACAGTCCGCCGCCGTGGCCAGGGTCAACGGCGCGTCCCCGGCCGCCTGGGTCGCCTGAACCGGAAACGAGCGGGTGCCCGCCGCGACCGAGCGGCTATCGAGCGCCACGCCGTCCATGGCGACGCGGTCGAAAGGTGGCTGGTCGCGCTCGGCGTAGATGTTCTCGCGCAGCACCGCGCCTGCGCACTGCGCGAGCGGCAGCGACTCTATCGGCAGACACTGCAGATTCTGCCCGATCAGCCGGTCAGCCTCGGCTGGGTTGAGCACTCAGCCCTTCTTGTCGGCGGTCCTGGCCTTGAAGACCTTCACCTGCTCGTTGAAACGATCGGCGACGCTTTGCAGCTGATCGACGGCGGCGTTGTGCTTTTGCGCCTCGACCCGCTGCATGTCGGTCTTTTGCTGGGGCTTGAGCTTGTCGCCCGCCTCTTTGATCGAATCATCGAGCGCTTTGTCGATGCAGGCGTTGTAATCGTTGATCGCTTTTTCGTACTCCTTGACGGCTTTCTGTCCGGCCACCATGTCCTCCATGGTCGCCGTGGCGCCATCCGGGAGCTTGTCCGGCGCCGCAGGATAGGGGCAGTCGGCATAAGCCGGTCCGACGCCAACGGCTGCAATAAATGCCAACGCAACAAGTGCCTTCATAGCCAAAGTCCTGACAACGGTTGATATGGACCACTATCTTAAGCAGCGCGCGCCGACCTGCGCTACTTTCGCCCGCCCGCGCGGCCGGCCGGGGCTCGCCGCGGCTGCTTCGGGCAGCGAAAGCAGTCGCGGGAGTGATCATTCACCACACCGACCGCCTGCAGGAAGGCGTACACGATCGTGCTACCGACGAAGCGAAAGCCGCGCTTCGCAAGATCGCGCGAGATGGCGTCACTCAGCGGCGTGTGCGCCACGACCTGGCCGCGGCGTGGCCGATTCACCCGCGGCCGACGAGCGACAAATGACCACAGGTAGCGGTCGAAGGAGCCGAACTCGCGCTGCACGGCGAGAAAGGCGCGCGCGTTGCTGACGGTCGACTCGATCTTGAGGCGGTTGCGCACGATGCCGCCATCGCGGCGCAGGGCTTGGCGCCGGCGCGCATCGTAGCGCGCCACGCGGCGCGGGTCGAAGTTGGCGAACGCGCGGCGGTAGCCTGAGCGCTTGCGCAGGATCGTCGACCATGACAGTCCGGCCTGCGCGCCCTCGAGCGTGAGCATCTCGAACAGCCGGCGGTCATCGTGCACCGGCCGTCCCCATTCCTCGTCGTGGTAGCGCACATAGTCAGGATCGGCGCTTTGCGCCCAGCGGCAGCGCCGCTTGGTGGCGCCGCGCGCGGGCGGGGCGGCCTTTGGGTCAGTCATGCTGCCTTCGTTGCGAAGCTCGAGGGGACGGGGAGCTCATGATGACAGACGGTGCGAAATCGTGGTACGCAGTGCCTGAATGGTTTGCGCTACAAAGCTATCCGCTGCCGCGGTCTGCGCAGCGCTCATCGTTTCCCCCGGCGCGCGCGCCGACGCAGGGCCTCCGTACCTGACCAACGATCCGGGAACTCCCGGAAACGGTAACTGGGAGATCAACATCGCCTCCATGCAGACGCTGGAGCGCGGCGTCGCCTCCTACCAGCTTCCGCAGATCGATCTTAACTTCGGCCTGGGCGAGCGAGTCCAGCTCACCTATGAGATCCCCTACCTGCTGCAGACCCGCCAGGGTGAGTCCACGGTCGGCGGCTGGGGCAACGCTTACCCGGGAGTGAAATGGCGATTCTTCGATCAGGGCGAGGACGGCTGGCAGCTGTCGGTGTTTCCGCAATTCGAGACCGCAGGCTCGCTGTCGAGTCAGCGCCGGGGCCTCGCAGCGCCCGGATCGCGCCTGCTGCTGCCGCTCGAGGTGGCCAAGAGCGTGGGCCCGTTCAATCTTGATTTCGAGGCCGGCTACTACCCGGGACACGGCTCCGAGGAGCGCATCCTCGGGTTCGTCGCCGGGCGGCACGTCACGCCGAGGCTCGAACTCGATGCCGAGCTCTACAACGATCATGTGATGGGCACGTCACCGGACGTGACGACGCTCGATGTCGGCGGCCGCTACCAGCTGCACCGTGGCTTCGTCCTGCTGTTCATGGCCGGCCGCAGCCTCGCCGGCAATTCACCCGGCCAGGTGCAGTTCATCGGCTACCTCGGCGTGCAGATTCTGCTCAGCGACTATGGGCGCACGCTGAGCGGGGAGCCCTGAGCGGGCATCGCGCCATGATCGGCTGGCCCGCACGCCGGGCGCAGTCCGCAGCGCGGCACGGCGGTCCGCGCCGCTGCCGCGCTACTGAAACTTACACTGCATCCCCGAGCTGCTGCCGACCTGCGCGTGATCGGAAGTGCCGGTGAGTCCGTACACCACGCACTTGGTGCCATCAGAGAACTGGTATTCGCAGATCTGAGCGGGGACTGCCATTCGCACGCACGTCGAAGCGACGGGGTCGGCGCGGGCGTGTCTGACTTCCAGGACAGACAGTGCCGCCAGTGCGGCAACCGAGCTGCAAAGAATTGCCACGAGACGAGTTTTCACGATACAGCCTCCCGATGTTGCAGAGTGAGCCGGTGTTGTTTCAGCGGTTACGGTTTCGACTGCGCAGGTGCGCCGCGCAACGCGTGGGAAACGAGAGGGGCGCCTTGCGGCGGCCCTGCGCTGTAACCTCTATACAGACGCTGCGGATACGAATCTGCCTAGGCGGCGGATTTTTCCTCGGAACGTGTCAGCTCCACTCTTCTGAGGGGCACGGCCGCCTCGTCGGGCAGCGCGTCGTCTATCGCCATGCAGACCTCGGCGACATCGTCGCGAACCGCTTCACCGCCTTCCTCGAACAGGTATCGCTCGAGCACCGTGCGCGCCCGGGTGAGCAGAGCCAGCAGTTCTTCGTGCGGCATGAGATCTCCCGCTAGAGAGTGGTCCAAGAGCGGCCAGAGAATACGATGATTCGACCGCCCGTCACACCATATCTTGTGTCGCACGGACGCCTCGAGCCACGACATTTGGTGCCCGGTGGCGGACGACACATCATTTTTCAGCCGCTTAGACGCTCAAGCTCGACGCACTCCCGGCGGCGCTGCCGAGGAGGCGCGCACAGACTGCCGATGCCTGCGCCGATCCTCGCGGCGGGCGTGCGCTTGATCGGGTTCGCATCTTTAAACGAACACGGTTGCTGCCCGGGTGGCCTTGGGCTAAATGACCGGCTGCGCATCCGGCACGAGGGCACCTGCTTGAGAGTTTCAGTCATCAGCCGAGTTCTGCTGGGTCTTGCGGCGTTGTCTTGTGTCGCCGCCTGGGCCGACCCGCCGAGTCACCCGGTTCAGGAGGGACCGAGCGGCTACAGCGTCGCCTGCGCACTTTCCGACCAGCCTGGGATGGGCAGTTGTGCGGATCTGCCGGCCGCGCAGGCGTGCACCCACGAGCCGGACTTCCCGTCCGTTCCTTCGCAACAGGCGACGGGGATGACGTTCGTGAATCGCAGTGACCAGGTGATTGCGATCTACTGGTTGGACTTCCACGGGACCCGAAAGCTCTATCACAGCCTTCCCCCCGGCGGCCGCATCGCCCAGGACACCTTCATTGGCCACAACTGGCTGATCGCGCAATCGGACGGTCGCTGCATCGGGATCTTCAAAGCGACGCCCGAGTCGCTCGCGTTCTTCTGATTCCCGCGGGCGCCACAGGTTTATCGCGCCTGACCGCCGCTGACTCATCAGGCAGGGACGCCGGCCGGGCAGGGTTCAGCTCTCGGCAAGCTCCGTGGGTTCGAGTGCAGTTTTAGCTCGTGCAGCCCTGAACCCGGCTGTGACTGAATTGAGGAATCGCCATGTCGTCGCTTGGCAGCTCGAGCCAGCGGCGGGGCCGTGTTGAAAGAGATTGTGCCTCACCCGAAGGTGACGCTTGCGCCGAGCCTCTCAGCCGCGACGGCTCAGGGGTGATTCTGCTGCGCGACGGTTGACTTCAGATCCACCTCCGAGGGATCGAGGAGGGCCTGGATATCCTTGCACTGCGCCAGCGTCGCGCCCCGGTAGCCGGCCGTCGGGAAGTACTTGGCCTGCCATGCCGCGAACCCCCACACATCCAGGCCCGACTTGAGGTACTTGGCGGCGCGATCTGCGGCCTCGCAATCGTACTGCGAGCGTCGCAGGTGCTGCTGAGTCTCGCTGAGCAGGTCGGCGCGGGCCTTGGCTTCGGAACGCTGCAACAGCTTTTCCTTGAGACTGGCGGGGCCGGCCGCGGGGTGTGGCCGGTGGGGCAGTTTGAAGTCAGGGTCGGCGTACGGGTCGGCAGCGCCTGCCGCGGGGTCGGCCGGGCCCTCGACAGCCGATGAGTCTGCCGACGCCTCTGCAGGAGTGTTGAGGTTCGCCACCGGCATCGCCGCTGGGGTATCGAAGCCGGCCGACGCTGCCGCGCTGCGCGCGGCCCTTGCCGCCATGTAGTCCCCTACCGCCCACGCGCCCAGCGTGATCACGATGGCACCCGCTCCCACCGGGGCGGCGTACTTGATGAATCGGCCGATGACGATGGCGGGGATTAGCGCGCGGATCGGATTGCGGATGTCGCGGTGCTGAAGCCAGTCGACAGCATGCCTGATGCTGTAGAGCGCCCCCCCGGCCAGCAGGTAGCCAAGGGCGCTGCAGACGACGAGTTGAATCATGCTCATGGCCGACACCGCTTTAGGGCATGCCTTTCGCCCAGGTAGGCATTCTGCGGGGCCGTTCAACGCCCATCCGTGAGCAAGATCACGCCCCCGGCACCCCTTCCGTGCACGGCGCACGCAATCACCGCGGCACGCGCCCGGCAGCGCCTGACTGGCGCTGGCGACCTAGTGGCGCGCGCGCCTGGCCGGATTACCTCATGGCATCGTCAAAGGCCGCCGGCGGCCTGCGCCCGATCAATCCGCGCTCAAAAGGAGGGGTTGCCGTGATTGAAACGCGCCACGTCATCGTGGCCGTACCCCGCTGGCGCATTTCCCGCCAGCGGGGTTTGGCTCCTCGGTCAGCGACAGGTCACTTCAAGGAGGCGTTCGAGCGACCGAGTTCATCGCGGTGCGCCGTGAAGTCCACCATGGATCCGAAAGCGGGACCGGCCAATGAGTTGGCACCGATTGCCGCGCTCAAAGCTGCATTCACCTTGTCGAGTCCCTCGGCATTCGAGGTGATGTAGAAGACGAAGAACAGCGCGGGGTCCGCAGTATGGATGTTCTCCTCGGCGACCTGGTAGGCCTGAACCGTACCGTCGCTCATCAGCTTCTCGAACAGCGGGACTATAAAAGCCTTGCTGACGGTATCGACCGCATCGTTCGGTGCGTCAGCCTTGAGCTTGTAGGAGGCCCCGTGTACGTAACCACCCTTCACGGTGCCCGGATGCCAGCCGTAGAATCGGCTGACGTAGAGGTTGTCCCAATGCTTGGTCGCGCTCGCCAGCACCGCCGGAGCTCCGGTCTTGCTCTGGTGGAGCTGGTCCAGCACGTTGAGCAATCCAGCCTCTGAGCTGGCAATCCACCAGCTATTGTGCGTGGCTCCCTCGACCTGATGAACCAGGATCGTGCCATCGCCGTAACCGAGAATGGTCCCGCTGGCCACCGCGCTCGTCGAGGATCTTCTGATTCGCGGTGCTGGCCTTCTCCATGTCATCGAAGCGGGCCCTCGGGATGACCCAGTTGGCCACATAGGTGTAAAGCTTCGGTTTTTCCTTCACCTCTGTCGTCTGCGCGCTCGCGGAAGCCGCCCAGACACCCAACGCTCCTACGACGCACAGACTCGCAACTGCTCTGACAAGTATGGATTTCATCTTGATTCCCCAGATTTGTGATTGGCCGGCGGCCGCGCACCACGCTTACGTTGCAGTGCACCAACCAGGCATGACAGGCGACGTGAGAGCGTTGAAGTTTCTGATTCGCCCGTTGTTCAACAAACATAACACAATCGTGGGGCGGACGACTTGCCGAGGCGTCGACGGATTGCGCCTGCAGCCCCGGCCGCAGTCAGACACGCACGTGTTGTGATTGGCGTGCCGCCGCAGCGTTCAATCCAACTGATTTCTGAGCGTGGCAATATCGACGACACTCCATTCTTCGACGATGCGTCCGGCGGAGAAGCGAAAGAAAGTCATCCCCTCGATGCCCATTCGCGCACCCTTGCCGGGCATCTCACCCACCGCCACGGTGTTGATGCCGGTCGCGTTCCAGTGCACCGCGACCATATCCCGATCGGCGACCGTGCGCTCTACCGACACCTTCAGATCCGGTATGGCATCGTGCCAGGACTTGGTCGCTGCGGTGTCCTGCGCGAGCGTGTGGTTGACCGACGCACCGTGTGCGACGAAATTGGGTGCGTACATCTCATCGAGCCGCTCGAAGCGACCGTTAGCCAGATTCTCGAGGAACACGCGCTTGGCGATGCGCACGTTGTCGGTAGTGCCCGCACGGGCTTGTTGGCAAGGCGCGGCCGACAGCGTCAGGCTCATCAGCAGGATCGATGCGAATCGCATGGGGATTTCCTTCGCGCGGGCGGCAGGAGCTGGATCGTCCCCATCCTATCGCGGCTCGCTGCATGCCAACCGGTCGGCCGGGTACGATCACGTCACAGAATCCCGCCTACGGGCCCTACCCGGCGCCGGGATGCCGGCACGGACGGCAGCGTCAGCGTCAAGCCAGTCGGTTAGTCATATCGACGCCCACCCCCGTTGGGTGACGCCAGATGCCGTTGGTGAAACTTCGGGCCCTCGTCGCGCTAGCGCTTCTGCCACCTATCCAATCGGAATGGACCCGTGTAAGTTGGCGCGCCCGGAGAGATTCGAACTCCCGACCCTCAGGTTCGAAGGTAACTCTAGTCCGAATCAGCTGGACGCAACTGCATGCTAATCGGCGGATTTCGCCCGTAGTTCCGTCCGCGTTGTTCGGCTGCGTCTGGTTGGTTCGGCTCAGAGTGGTAGCACGGTGGTAGCAGGATCAGTGAACGCGCTTCCACTGACGGTAGGAGTGGAGTCAAGGGGCAAGGCAACGAACAGAATCAGGCTTAACCGTCGCATATCGGGTAGACCTCGAGGCTGCGATCAGTGTGAAACGGCGATAGCGTTCGAATAAACGGCCGTCACCAGCGGGTTGCCACTCACCGCCGTTAGAGCACCGGTAGACGTATTGATCGTGAAGCCTGCCAATTCCGACGCCTGATCGCCATACAGCGTGTAGGCGAAGGTTCCACTCGGATCGAAGCTTAAGAGGCCCGGATCGTCGATTGTGATCGCAGGGGCGGCCGCCACTGTCAAAGCGCCCGTACCAGGGTTGATGGCATAGGCATTGATCCCCGTGGCGTACGGCAGATAGAGGAAGGCTCCAGTCGGATCCATCGAGGGACCATTGGTTGCAGTGATCCCCAGGGCGAACGGGCTCCCGGCGATGGGTGTGAGGGCAGCTGTAGTCGGATTAATAACATAGCCTAGGATCTGCGTCCCCGTTTCATCCAGCGTGTAGAGAAACCTGCCGGTCGGGTCAATGGCCATGTAGTCGAAGGAACCGGACACGTTGAGTGAGTTGTTCGGTTGCGCTTCCGTTAGCGCACCCGTAGTTGTGTTTATGAACAGCGGATCAAGGGTAGTACCGAACGACGTATATGCCAGGAGCCCGCCAGCAGCGATGACGGTCGGGCCCGGCAACTCGCCCGAAAAGACTTCATCCTCGTTGATCAGCGTAAGCACGCCGGTCGGCGGGTCGATGCTGTACAGAGAAATGCCCTCACCCACTTGCTGAGCCAGTGATGGAAGGGCTGTGACATATACGAACTGCCCGCTGGCTCCGATGGCGATGTCGGTACCGCCACCCGTCGGAGCCGTAATCGGGTTGCCGGCCACCGGTGTGAGCGACCCGTTGGCGGGATCCACAGTGTAGGCAGAGATCGTTCCCGGGCCACACAAAACGCTGCAGCCGTTCCCGATCAAAATGAAGCGATCGAGGGGATCGATAGCGATGTTATTTGGGTTGATCCCGGTCGCAATCGCGCCGCCGACCGCCGTCAGCACACCCGTCGTCGGATTGATGCTGTAGGGCGAAACCGTGCCACTCACGGTTGACTCCCCAAGCGGTTCGGCACTGGCTGCCAGGTACAGAAAGCCACCCGCCGGGTTCGCGCAGTACACATCGATTGAAATCACACTGGCATCGGCGACCGTACCGCTGCCATTGACCAGGGTGCAGGTCTGTGTGGGATTCGTGGGTTGCGTTGCGATCGTGACGGCATAGAAGGTGCCCGTGTCGACCAACGTCGGGAAGGAGAACTGCCCGTTGCCCATCACGGCGAGCGGAATGCCGCCGTTGTCCCGCAAGGTGAGCCCCGAGCCGCGCAGCCCTGCGACGCCGCCACCGACGGTGAAGATGTTGCTGGTCGTGGGGGGCGTACGGCTGCCACTGCCGCCGCAGGCTGCAAGCGCGAACACTGCCAGCAGAGCGACGCCGCGCGTCGGCCACGAGCGCGTCGTGCGCATCATGGTGGTGTGCATCGTTTTCCCCTGCAGCCATGAGCGAGCGACGCTATCGGCTCCGTTCCACCCAAGTGCCCGTGGGACTGTAGCAGTGAGCTTACCGGAACCCTGTCCTTGCGTCACCGCACCTAACGGTCACTCGCTGCGGGCGGCTCTGACTGTCAACGGACTTCCAAAGTTGACCACCGACTGTCTCACCGCAGGGGGTCACTCCAAACCTGGTCAATATTCCATGTCCGTTCACAGTTGAAGCTCCTCAGAGCGTCTGAGACTCCCGACATTCGTCGAGCGCGGGACGTCAATTTGCGAGGAATGCAGTTGATGTCAGCGCAATTGTGCTCTGAGGCCGGGCGCAACCGATCTCGCACCGAATCCAGACTTCGTGCATGTCGAATAATGCGACTGGAGGTGCGGCGGCACCGCCGCCGCCCGCGGCCTAGCCTTTCCGCCTGCCGAGTCCGCTTTCCCCTTGGTGCGCGCGCCCTACTGGCGAGCACGCGTGTGGGCGCCGCTACTGAAAAGGACCGGACCCGACAAGGAGCACCCGGAGCGCGTGGCCATCCAGGGCACGTTCCACATGCTTCGGCACTTCTTCGTCACCGCGCTGATTCAGTCAGGCGTGAACGCGAAGGTTGCGCAGACTCTGGCAGGCCATCACAGCGCGGCGTTCACGCTCGATCAGTACGCGGACGCGGTGCCTCAGCAGTTGGAAGAGGCCGGCGAGAAGGTCTCAACGGTGCTGCTCGAGGCGAGTGGTAGCATTTTGGTAGCAGAGACCAAACAGACAGGAGTCAGAACTGCGCAAGTGATTGAGTTAGAAAGCGCGCCCGGAGAGATTCGAACTCCCGACCCTCAGGTTCGAAGTCTGTTACGGCCATTCCTGTGGTACACTTCCCAACACCATGATGCATTGTGTTCTCGCGGTGATTCTAGGCCTTTCATGACTTAGGCTCCTCGCGGTATCTCATGGGTTCCGTGGCTGTTGGCTTACATACGGCTTACATGACTGATGCGGGCGACGCGCTTCGCTAGCAACGAAACGCGCCCCCTGACCGCATACGGCTTGACAGGAGGGCCGCACATGGCTGGCAAGCATCTTACCGCCCGATCGGTCAATCGCCTGCCCTACCGGCCCTCAGGGGCCGGCTGGTGCATCTATTGGCACGGGGGCAAGCACCGGCTCCCTGGCTTCGGGTTTCGCGTTACCGTGAACGGGGCCCGCACCTACGTCGTGCGCTACCGTGTCAAAGGGTCGCGCAGGCAGCGGATCTTCAAGCTCGGTAGCTCGACGGTCCTGAGCTTCACGGATGCGTTCAAACGCGCCCGCGAGGTGCTGCGTGAGGCTGAGCGCGGCGTCGATTGGTTCGCGCAGGTGAAGCGCGAGCGCTCGGTGACCGTGGCCGACGTGTGGAAGCACTACGAGCAGGAGCACCTCGCCACCGACAACGTATCGGCGGGCTCGCGGGCGAACGCGAGGGCACTGTGGCGGCTGCACTCCGAGCGCGAGTTCAAGAGCTGGGCACTGGTGGACCTCAAGCGCGAGGACGTGCGCCGCTGGCACAACAAACTCGCGGCCGGCAAGCGCGGCCAAAAGCACGACCACAACGCAAATCGAGCTCTGCAGAATCTGCGCGCCGCGTGGAACTTCGGCGTCGCCAATGGTCGCATCCCGCGAGCACTCGACAACCCGTTCGCCTCGATCAAGCTGCACCCGGAGCACCCGCGGCAGACCATCCTCGAGCCGCACCAGTTCGCGGCCTTCGCCAATGCGGTCAACGGGCTCAATGATCCCTACGCGCGTGCCTACGTGTGGCTGCTGTTCCACACCGGCTGTCGGCGCACCGAGCTGCTCAAGCTCGCCTTGGCCGACGTGGAGCTTCTGCCGAAGCGGGGCCACGAGTCGCGCTCCGGCACGATAACGCTGCGGCATGTGAAGCGCGGCGAGTCGCGCAAGGTCGCGCTCTGCGCGCCCGCGGTCGAGCTGCTCGAAGGGCTGCCGCCCATCAAGGGCAATGCGTACGTGTTTTGCGGCACGCGCGAGGGCACGCACCTCGATCCGAAGGACCATTGGGAGCGCGTGCGCAAGGCGGCGGGGCTGAAGGAGCTGCGGCTGCACGATTTGCGCCGCACGTTCGGCTCCTGGCTGGGCGCATCAGGAGTGTCGACGAAGCTGATCGGCACCGTTCTCGGCCATCGGACCGACATCACCTCGCGCGTTTACGTGCAGTTGGGCCAGGCCGCCGACATCAAGCGCGAGCTCGTCGCCGCGCATGCGGCTCTCGCCGAACAGTTCGCCAAGGAGAAGCCGCGCGCGAGTGTCGTCGATCTCAAGGCGAGGGCTCACCGATGAGCGCTCAGCATGAGCCCGGCGCTCTGCTGCTGACGTCTAAACAGCAGGCAATCGTTGAAATCGTGAACGCAGCGCGAGTCGTGCCGGAGTGGCAGCAGATCTTCACCGCCGAGCAGTTCGAGACCGACATGCTGGACGCTATTGACGCGCGTGATGTGCCCAAGATGGTGCGCGTCGGGCTGGATTTCATCACTCGCGTCGCCGCTGGGGAGATTATCAATCTCCTGGACCGCCAGCACGAGCGGCACGTGCGCGCGGGCCGGCTCGGCGCGGAGCGAAAGAAGGGGCGACCGTCACCCGGAGCGCTTCGGCTTGCAAACCACGAGCGGAGGACCGGCGTTAAGATTACCAAGGTGACCAGGGAGCTCGCAGACCAGCTTTCCCTTTCCACCAGCCAGGTGCGGCGACTGCGGAATCGCAAAAGCAGGCCCGCGCAGCACTGAGGCACGCATTTAGCTAGCTAGTCGCGCACCAGCTCAAGCGAAGGTACGCCATGCTCGGTTCCAGGGTTTCGGAGGCCGTGCATGCCAAACATCAAACTTTGCGATCCTGTCTCGCGCTACATCGCGAAGCTTCGGCTCGAAGCCTCTGACAAGCAGTGGGGCGCGATCGAGCCGCACCTGACGCGGTTCGAGGGCCCCGGCGGACTCACGCTGTTCGAATGGGCGGATGTCCTCGCCGCTGTGCGGAGACTCTCGTACTCGCATGAGCCGCTCATTCGCCCACCGCATCGCACACCTGGCTCGCGGCGCCGGACTGGCGAGGAGCAGGTATCAGCATGAACCGCGCTCAGCACAGCACTGCCGGAGACTTTATCGACGCCATCGCTGACTCGGTTACCGAGCGGGTGGCTGCACGTCTTGCCGAGCTGCTGCAGACATGCGAGTCGCGGCCGCATCAGGCAGCTCCTGCGCAGCCGGTCTACCTAACCGAGAAGGAGACGTGCGCGCGATACAGGTTCCACCCGAAAACGCTGCAGGCATATCGACGCGAAGGTGGCGGCCCGCCGTTCATGCGGGCTGGCAAAAAGATCCTCTACCGCGCCGATGAGGTTGAGGCTTGGTTGCGAAGCGGAGGCAATGGCGACGCTGCTGCATCACCGTCGGCCCTGACGAATCGCCGCGCGCGACGTGTCGCGGTCCAGGAGGCTCGAGAGTCTGAGTGAATCCGCGGCGGCCGCTACGCCGCCGCGGAGGCACGTTTCGGAAGCGTCCGGTGGCTGTGGGGAGCTTACCGAACAGGAGAAGCACACTTGACACGCAAGAGTATACCCCACACCCGCAACAATCCCCTCGCGCGACGCGCGAGGCTCCGAAAAACTTTCTCCGCACTCGTGACCTCGCGTCGTGAAGTCAGCGAGCGAGCGCGACTACTTGCGGCTTGGCGCTTGCCGGCCGGAGACGCGTCATGAGCGCCGCCGCCAAACTGCTCGAGCACCTTCAGTGCGTAAAGCAGACCGCATCAGATCGCTGGCTCGCGTGTTGCCCGTCACATCCGGACCGCAGCCCGAGCCTCAGCATTCGCAAACTCGATGACGGCCGGGTGCTAGTTCACGACTTCGGCGGGTGCGCGGTCGTGAGCGCCGCCGCGAAGTGGAAGTGCATGCGCCAGCTCATTTTGCGGCTGCAGGCCGTACGGACTTGCATACCTGCATCGCGGTGCGGCGGTCCCGAATACATCACGATCAATCAATCAACCGGTGATGTGGGAGCTGCTGCTCGCGTAGTCGAACCAGGTTTATCCCGACCCTAACATCCAGCTACGCAAGAGAGGTCAAATATGGGTATGGACGTGTATGGGAAAGCCCCGACGGCAAGGGTCGGTGGGTACTTTGGTGCCAACATCTCGTTGTGGCACCCGATTGCGTGCTACATCGAGGAAACGCATCCGCATCTGGCTTCCGAGTGTGAGCATTGGTACTCCAACGACGGCGACGGGCTTTCAGCACAATCCGCTAAAATTCTCGGCAATCGGCTGCTGGCAGACATCGCTGAGGGAAAAGTTGCCGCATATGTCGCGCTCCACAAAAAGCAACCACCGGAGTCTGCCGACAAGCGGTGGCTGTATCTAATCGATGAGGCTGACCTCCGCCAGTTCGCCGAGTTCTGCAAAACCTCCGGTGGCTTCGCGATCTGGTGAGAGTGAACGCCGCGGTACTGAGAAAGCGGCCATGAGCGTAATGTCCGACACGCCGCCCGACGACGAGAGCCCGCCGACCTCGGCATATCTCCACGAGCCGGCGGCAAACGGTTATGAGCGTATCGGGGGCGAAGCGCCGGCGACCAAAAAACGCTCACTCCTCAATGGCGAAAACGATCCCGGCCCTGGGCGTGGCGCCGATGGTAATGGTACCGCAGAACATTCTGCAGAGGCGAGGCCAACGATCGGCAGGCGCGTTGCTGAAGACCTCGAACGCCAGCAAGCGATAGATGCGGTCAATGCCCGCACTCCCGAATCGCTCACTTTGGGCAAGCGTATTACGGAATATCTGGAAGCCGCGCAGGCAGCGGATGCGGCCTCGACGCCCGAATCGCTGACCCTCGAGGAGATGCTCGAGCGGTTCGTTCACGTCGCCCGCGGTCCGTTGATCGTGGACGCCAGCAACACTTACAGAAGGCTGCGCTCAGGTGAGTTTCGCGCTGCCTACGCCCACAACAAGGTGGTGATCGAGAACGAGGTGGTGCCAGTTACCGTGCTCTGGTCACAATCGGAGAGGCGTATGGCAGTTGACCGTCTCACCTTCGACCCTGGGAAGGCTCAGTTCTTCACCGAGCTCGGACTGAGACACTTCAACATTTGGTCGCCACCGGCGTGGCCAGCGACGGATATCGCAGCGGCCGCGCCGTTCGTGGAGCACCTGCAGTACCTGATCCCGGATGCCTGTCAGCGTGAGGATCTGCTCGACTGGCTGGCGCACTCGGCCCAGCGCCCCGAGGTGCGCCCGCACTTCCACTTGCTCCTAGTCGCCACCCATGAGGGCACTGGCCGCTCCTGGCTTGCGGAGGTTCTGCGCCGGATGTGGGGCGAACGGCATGCCGCGGAAGTTGACCTGCACCGCCTCTTGGACGATCCGTTCAACAGCGTGCTGTCGGGCAAGATCCTGGTGGCGGCGCACGAAGTAAGAGCGCCGGCGGATGAGCGGTACAGCCATCGGGATCGTCTGAAGGGTCTTCTGACCGATACCAGCATCACGCTCAACGAAAAACACGAACGGCGTTGGACCGAACGCTTCTGCGCACGGTTCCTCATGTTCACAAACCGTGACGACGCGCTGCCGCTCTCGGAGAGCGACCGCCGCGTTTACGTGGTCCGGTGCGCGGACAAACCGCGCGACAAGGCGTACTACACCAGCCTGTACGGCAAGGTCGAGGATCCGGAGCTGCTCGCCGGGGTATGGCAACTGCTGCGCACGCGCGACATCTCCAGCTTCAACCCCGGCCAGCAAGCACCGTTGAATGAGATCAAGCGCCAGATGATCGCCTCCGGGCGCACCGATGAGCAGCAGACGGCGGTGGAATTCGTCAAAACCTGCCCATACAGCATCGTCGCAGCCAATGACCTCATGCGCGTACTGGTTCCAGAAAAGCGGGACGAACCCGAGCGCGATCGCCGCGCCCGCATGAACGCTGTGGCTGCTGTCTTGCGCGAGGTCGGCATGCAGGCGAGCACACAGAAGATATGGATGGAGGGCCGCGCAACCCGCCTTTGGATCCTTCGCAATGCCGTGCAGTGGTCGGCAGCGACGGCCGCAGGCCTGAGGGAGGAAGCCCAGAAGGCGCGCCAGGACATCATCGCCAACCACGACATCGCCGACGACGTCATCGACCTGTGGCAGGGCATGCGGCGATGACCGCGGCGCCCGCCGCATTGCCGCATTGCCGTGGTTCCATTGCACGTCAAAAATCGCTGATCCTAATTTCTATGAATTACTGGCAATAGTGGCAATAGAGGCAATGAAACAGACAGAAGACGCTGCAATTCACGGCATTTCATGAGCTATGGAGTTAAAAAATAGTCGTGGCAACAGAGGCAATAGTGGCAACACAACACCTTTGCCACCGCGCGCGCGGCGTGGCAGCCACACCTATCCGGTGGGGTCCTCTGCGCCGCGTATATCCCCTACCCCGACAGTCAGCCGAGCGGCCGGGAGTGAGCTGGGAATCGCCTCGTAGACCCGCTTTCCGGGCCCGCTGAGGCCCGTAGGGACGAGAACGAGCTGGCCCCGCTCGAACTGGTGCAGCCTGCGGCTCAGCCGCCTGCGCACGGCCTCGAACAGGTGGCCGCGGCCCTTTCCGATCGAGCGGACGCTATGGAGAGCCCACTTACCCTTGAAGCCAAGCGCTAACGCAGTCGGACGCCTCGCCCCGTAGGGCATCGCCGCGAGCAGCTGGAGAATCCCGGCACGCACCTCATCAGGCGGCAGGGACTCGTCGGGTTGGCATTCGCGCGTGGTGCGCACAGCACGAGACGGGGGCATCGCCGGCGCGTGTGGTAGAGGTTTGCCGTCCCAAGTTCGCAAGAAGGTTCGCGAGCAGCCCGCGATCGGGCAACGAGCCGGGAACTGCCCGCGCGCTACGCGCACACGGACTTCCCCATGGGCTATGCAGCGGAAGCGGCGCTCGGCGAGACTTGCCATGGGACGGTGAGTATCGAGGGCTGAGATCGGGACGGCAAATGAGGGATCTCATGCGGATGCTGGAATCGCCGATTACGAGTCGAACAGCTCAGGCCAGATTCCTCCACCGCCCGCGATCTGCTCAAAAAGCGTGTGTACATTGCTGCGTGTATAAACATGCAGGTGACTGATCGTGAACGTAAGCCGCTCCCGTGGTAGCTCGTATTTCCGACCGAGATAGAAAGTTATATCGGAGACGGTGAAGGGAGCACGCTGAAGGCGTCCGTTCGACGCGTAGTCGGCAACCCACAACGTCTCGTCGGATACGACGAGTACTGGCAGTACCGCAACATATCTTGGCTTCCCACTCGCAGGCGCTGAGAGCTGGTCCGCTGCGTCACGGATGAGGTCGGCTGCCGATGCGAGCGCCTGCATCCACTTGTCGAACACCTCGTCGCCGCTTGTAAGCTCGCCCCTGTGGTCACGGCGGACCTGACGCATAGACTTTCCGACCGGGTCGCCCGCGCGATGCAACCGCTTTTTGAGAGCAACGCGTGTGTAGCTGCCCCCGACGCCCTGCACCGTATCCGTGTACAACACCTCGTGAAAACTCTCTGCGAGGGAACGCGGCACACAGGACACAAGCAACGGATAACTCGCGCTCAACCCCTTGCACTCAATCGTCAAGCAGATCCTTTGATCGTTGACCGTCTTCGACGCCCGAATGTCGTACTGCCGCGCCTTATTTGTGACGGGGTCTTCGTACAGTCCTGCGTGATCAGTTGAAAAGCCTAAACCGTTGGCCTTGTGGTAAACCTCGCGCTCGAAGGCGAAATCGTCCTGTGAGCTAATGTATGCACCAAGATCCTCTGCCGTAAGTGGCGCTGGCAACTGTGATTCCCGCTGACCCATCGTGACCCCGGGTGGCCGAAGGTGTAGGAAGAAGCAGTTTAGCGCCATCGTCAGCGCACGCGGTACCGCATCGCGCGCGGAGCGCAATCAACGGTAGACGATTCGGGAGTGCACGGCAGGCGTCTCCGCTCTTCGTGTTATCGGGAGAACCTCAGCGCGGCACCAATCCGCGACGCAGGTTCAAATCGGGGGCGCGCTTCGACGCCTATGTCGAGGTGCGCCTCGGGTAACGGAGCCGCAGGCGCTCCAGTGATGGATTGGCAGGAATATTCAATAATAGCAAGGCGTTAGATAGTGTTAGGTACGTCCCTGTACCAGTGCGCCTAGTGCTGCTGCCGGGCTTGGATGTCCGTTTGGGCGGAGCCCGAGAGGGTTTGTCGCCGGTTCGGCGCCGTATGGCTCCGGCGAACTCGGCCCCAGGGCTTGTGCCCCTCCGTCATCTCGTTGCTGCTTTTATAAGTTCGCTCCTTATTCGCCGGACCCCGGCGTATCTGGCTGCGCGTCGGCGCTGCCTACAGGCAAACGTATGCTAATGCCATATCGCCGGACCCGTGCCGCGTTAATTCGTGACTCACTTGCAATCCGTCGCAACGCCGCTATGGTCCGCTCTGCAACATGTTGGACTGGCGGTTGATTGAAACGCAGGCAAGCAGCGATCGCAGTGTTGTAGGAGACCGACAATTCATCCTTAAACAAGTGATAAAGATCGTCATCGGTTGCAGCGACCAAAGCCGCCTGGTGTTCCGGTGACCACGCGTTTCCGGAGATCGTCTCCACGGCCTTACGCAGAGTTACGTTCTTGCTGGTGTGAGCGATTTGGGCCGCAAACGTGTCACGGATCGTCTGGTCAGTCACGTTGCTTCCCCACGTTGAATCGTCGAGATCAAATACGCCTTCCTCGCCCTGCCTTGTCTTTACGTAGTACTCAATTAGCGCATCGGCGAGGGCGCCACGACCCAACTCCCTCAGTAGAACGACCATCCCGTTCAAATTGCCGGGTGACAGAAAGGCAGCGACGTTTCTGAAGCTCACGTCCATAGCGTTGACCACTTCATCTTCGTTGTTATCGAAAGAGTTGTGGAAGAGGCCCCATGCTGCCGCGAATCGAGACTGAAGGTCCCCAGACCTGGCGAGCGCGTCCTGTTTGGTGGCCTCGCTGTCGAAACCGCTTTCCTCGACGTAGCCATGCTCAATAACCTTCTGTATGGCAGTGTCGATGTCGTCCCAAAGCGTGAATCCGCGATAGTTCTTCAGCAACGCTGCCCAGCGAACTTCTTGCACCGGTGGCTTGGGTTCCTTATCCCTTTTCTCTCTGCTTGTGGCTGCCACGTGGTTCCAACTCCGGAGGAAGCCTACCCCAGGGGCATCACCAGATTTGTCGAAATACGCCCACCCAAGAAGGACGACCGAGTTCACCACCATGCCCGCAACAGCTTCGTGCAGGTTCGACAGCCTCGAAGAGAGCAATGCGATGATTCGGGAAATCTTGCGGAGCACGCGCACATTTTTTATCTCTAAGGCTATGACTGAACTCTTAACCTTGTCCCGGAATGGGAGGTCTGCCGACAAGCCCCACTCGATGGCCTCGTCTGCAGTGGGGTCAAATTTCAATTCTATATCGACGACCTTCTCTCGGTAGGTGTCATAGTCACTGGACTGCTGAGGTAATAGCGCGTCGTTAAATATGATCGCGATCTTGCAACCGGCTGTCTCCTTCAAGTTCGAAATGAATCCCAAGAGCTGGTCATGCGGAATGCGGCTCGCATTGAGGCGTTCTAAGTCATCGAAGCATATGAGCATGTTCCGCACGAGCGATGGAGCAATCGCGTCGAAGGCGATACTCACGCCCTTGAGGGCAGACCGGCCTTCGACTTGGGACAGCCGATTAAGCCAAGTGGAAAGGGATGATGTGCCGTATCTGAACCAGTTGCGGTTGAGCGCGTCCGCGGTAATTGGCTGCCCAAGTGTCTCTGCGGGCCTGGCGTTCGCGAGTATGGCAACACGCAGATCGGCAAGAGAGGCGATGCCGAATAGAGACACGTAGGAATACGTTGTCGGCTGAATCTCACTCCTGAGGTCTTGGATTAACTGTTGCCACGCGTAAGTTTTACCCACACCCCAAGCGCCCTTTAACGCCAAGACCTCACATGCGTTTTGACGGATAAAACGCTCCACAACGGTCTTGACCGTCTTGATAGTCATCGAAGCATTCGCCCCTGCACAGGATGCCGCCTACGTCAACCGGACCGTCCGCGGAGCATCTTACGCTCTGGTTTTCCTGCGCGCCGCCTCGAACCTTTCCGCGAGCGCCGCGGCGCACTTCGCTCGTTGCTGCACCGGCGCACGTAATGCCGGGTCGCTGACCTTCTCGGCGCTGCTGCCCTCCTGAAACGCCAGCGCACGCAGAGCACGCGCACAGGTTTCAAGTTCGAAGTCGGTGAGCCGCGATGGCATGGCCACTGGACCGCCCCGCACATGTTGCGGCCCATCACACTTTTGAGCCACCACCTGCACGGGCGTCCTGGTCGGGGTGGGAGCCGGCGACGTTATGCGACAGAATTGGGGTAGTACAAGGCGACTATTGGGTCGCCTAATCACAGTTAGGCTGCTCATGAAACGCTTGCTGCTGCTTGGCGCCGTGGTCACCTTTGTTGTAAGCGTGAACGCCGAACCTCCGCCTAGTCTGCCTTTTGAGTCCATGGATTGGCCGGCCTCAATGAAAAGGGAACCCACAAAAGGAATCACTCTGGGCACATTGCAAGTGACGTTTGAAACGACAACGCTAACTGCCGTTCTGAAGGCAGCTTCGGCCGGCGCAATTGCGCATACCGGCGACGCAGGCGGGAGCATCTACTGGCTTTGCTACTCAATCCCCCACGGACATGCTGCGGACAGAATCTGGATCATCTCTCATGGCGAGATGGGCGGCCCCGAGGGAAGGGTCACTTCATTTGCAGCCAGTCGGATCGACGATGGAAAGGCAACAGCCGACTGCCCGCCATTGCCAGCGGAATTGGAGCCCGCCTCGCTGGAAACTAACGTGTGGCTGGGTGCCGTTGACGCTGAAATCCAGCAGCACCTTGGTACTCCCTCACACCACGCGGGTGTCTGGAAAGCATATAACTTTCAAACGAAGGTGCCGGGAGATTGCGAAGGGGGTTACGACCTGCTGAATTGGCTATTCATCAAGTCAGTGAAGGGACAGGTGGCTACGATTTATGCTGGGCAGGTCTCGAGCTGCTAGCGTGTCAGGATCGCAGCCTAACAATTGTTGGAGGGGGCCGTGATGCGTGAGTGGTTAAGCGCCGCGGGCGCTAGAAGACAGTGTGCGCCCGCGGCCTCAAACGGGCGCCTGCGCCCGGCCGCACAACTTCACCGCGAGGTGACGTGATGCTCAGCAGGCTACCTTTTCCGCTCGTCTACGTATTGGAAGCGCTTGTAGTCGTGCCGCTGCTTGGCGGCTTCGTCGGGGTCACTTCGTTTTTGGCCGCGGATCCTGTCGCTAGTCTCGATCTTCACGGCAAACATCTCCCGGCCACTTGGGAAGCCGCTGTGCCCAACCACGGAAACTTCCTGCGTGGCTACCTCATCAGCAATCACCCCGTCGCGTTTGCGGCCGTTGTTGCGCTGCTAATTGCCTCGGGTGTCACGCTCTATTTTATTCATCGTGCGCAACTCGCACAGCGCTCTGCCGCCCAGGGAGCGCAGTTGCGGCTGCACAAGATTGCGAATGTCTGTGTGTTCGCAGTATGGGGACTCTATGGGTATATCCTTATCTGGCACTTGTTGCTCGGCGTTCCGGCCGCCTGACAATCGTTGGAGTGGGCCGTGAACGGCTGGTGGTCGCGCGCCGCAGGTGTTCGGGACTGGATGGGCACCTGGACTGACCCGCACGTTTGCGGTCCGTCACACCTTTGAGGCGCCAGGTCTCCGCCGCCCGGAGATAGGGTGGGATGGAGGGACGTTATGCGACAGTATTGGGGTAATGCAAGGCGACCATTGGGTCGCCTAAAGGTAGTTAGACATCGCCAGGATATGCCGTACCTCCGGCCCCTCACCGCCGTCGTTGCCTTAGTTCTCGCAGCAAGTCCGGCATCTGCGATAGATCTTCACGACTATGCTGTCGTGAAAGTCCATCGCGGGATCAACCACATAGACCTCGGCGTCAGGGGCCAACACGCTACAGTGGTTGTTGGACATAGAGACAATTTCAACGCGCATAGCGTCGACGTGACGAGCGTCTACTTATCGGCTGGCTCTCCCGCCGCCGGCCTCGGCATCGTGGGGGTCTGGAATGATCTGCAGGAATCGCTATATCTCACGACGTCTGGGGGAGCCGATTGCTTACTCCACGACTTCCGGCTGCTACGATCTCTTACCGGAGCACCACCGGCGCTGGTCGTGGCTGATCGACCGCTACGGCCAGGGGACACTTTCGGCTCGAATGCACCGGTGGCGTTTGAGTTTTACGTGCTGATGCACAACGACATCGGCCTTCCCGGACAGCCTGCTTACTGGTTCAAGCTCGTGGAAACGCGTAACGCGCAGGCTGAGTATTGTGACGTTGGCGCAGCGCTGTTTCGCGAACTTGGGCTACCAAAGTACACGGTCTGGAGCGGGCCTTAAATCCCTCTGCGAGACCGCCGGTGGCGATGTCTAACAATCTCTACGGAGATCCCCGTCAATAGCTGAGCGCACATATTTGATCCGATATTTTGCGGCGGAGCTCTGCTCTGGCTGAAGCGCAAGCGTACAGGGCTAGGCTGAGGATAAGACTGCATCTCTCTACGCGGCCTTGTGGGACACAGCTGAGTGTTCGTCCGGGCCAAGATAATAGTCGCGTACGGTGTCCTCATTCGCGGGACGGCGACGGCACGCGGCCGATGATCAGTCGGCTGCGTTGGGAAGCGACGCCTGATTGTTAGCCAGGGTTTCACCGTACTCGGTCTGACCTCATGCTCGATCTTGCTGCGCGTCTCGGTGTGGCGGGATAGGGTGGCTAGGCGTGACGCTGCGGAGCGTACCGTCGCCATTTTTTGTACTCTGGCTCTTGCGAAATGGCCCCACAAACTCTGCCGCCATGAGCTTTGGCGTATGGCCGTGCGCACTCAGGAACCGCGCCCAGTGATGCGCCGTGCTGCATGCTTCCATCCCGAACGTGCACGCTGACAGCTTCGCCGCCCACTCAGCAAAACCGGCAAAACTGAATTGCTTGAAGTACACGGTGCGCCCTTGAGCATCCCCAGCACACACCACGATCACTTCCTTTGCCAGGTCCGCGCCGACGGTAGTAATCTCGTTCATGAGTTCCCCTTCTCTGGTTCAGATTGATCCGCAAACTCAATCTTGGCACTTTGATGCCGTGCGGCTCGCGCCGCTTCAGGGACGGGGAACTCCCTTATATTCGCTGGAGCGGGCCGTGATGCGTGGGTGGTTGCTGTACCGACGTGGGAGACGCCATGGCGAGTCTTTTCTCGCGTGGCGGTACAGGTTCCCGTGAAGCTGCCGTCTCGCACGATGCTCTTCGTGCTCGTGCTAGTTATCGCAATACTGGCTCTCGTTGTCGCTATAAGGTACTGAGCGCGCTGGCGTGAAGGCTGTGCTGGTGGTACCTCAGACCGCATTGATCGATCAGCAACCGCACTCCTCGAAGCCCGATAGGGCGCTAGCGCCGTCGTCTCACCGAATGGGCCGCTGCGACTGCGCCGCCAGCTCAGTTCGGCTTCGGCTTCGGCTCGATGAGTTTCGGCGCGGGCGCCCTCTGCACATGCATGCGTAGGCGCTGCAATCCATGTTCGGTTGCACGCTGAATTTTTTTCTACGGAGGGAAGCGTGGTGTGCACCCGCAGTGTCGGTCGCCGGTCCATTGGCCCGAGTAGAAATCTTGACCTAACGGCGACTATTAATGATCGCGGCAGGGGTTCCTTACTGGCGACACGCAAGTCGTCGAGAGCGTCTTAAGCAGGACCAAAGTCGCGCGCGTGTCTGTGACCCGGCCGCAAAACACGACCCGCTAAACTGTTGCGCGGCGCAGGTCCACTCAAGCAGCGGTCAACCCGCGCTGTCACCTTGGGCCGGGGGCATCTTTGGGGGCACTGGCGGAGCAGGGGGCATAAGTCGGCGAGTGGAATCAAACGCTTACAGTCGGAATCGCGACCCCTCAGCCCGGAACTTATCTTCCGGGGTAAGCCGCGGTTCGGCCTTGTTCTGCAGATTGCGGCTCTCGTCTTTCAACCGTCTGAGAAATTCCCGCGTGCCGGGTTCCCGGAGGAACTTAGGCAGCATGTCGAAGCCGTGCTGATTCATAAGGGCGGGGAGGTCGCGGCCTTCAGCTACCAACATCCTAATCAAGCGCTGAACGTAGGTCGGATCGCGCGTCAGGCTCATCTGATCCGCCATAGCCTCTAGGCTCACTCGCGTAAGGATGGGAATCGCGGAAAACATCCTGTTAGCAAAAAGCGCAACGCACGAGCCGGTCATTTCAACGATCGACAGGTGCAACTGCAGTCGAAAGCCCTGGGCGTCCGTTTTGATCGGGACGTAATCGAGCGCGGGGAGCGCTGCTCGGGCAGCCGTGTACACCTCTTTGAGGAAATCAAACCTTGACGCGACGGTCGCCGAGTAATCCACGCGTTCGATCATTGGCTTGTTCCCTTGCGCGCGAACTTCTCCGCCAGCGCCGCGGCGCGCTTCGCCGCGCTCACGCGGTGAAGCTAGGGCGCGTTAATCCGAGACCCTGCAGGTCCCGTATGTCTCTTCGCCAAGAACAATTTGCCCTGTCATCGAATGCCGTGCCTCCAGTGCAACGAACTCATCCGTGCCTTCTGCATACATGGGGAAGACCGTCGTAACGACGACGTTGCCCGACGGCGTCCGTTCAAGCATCCAAAGGCTGCCAAACGTTCGCTCTCTCCAAACCGCAAGGTCGCCCGCGCCCGCGTTGGCAATGATTCTCGCGGTGCCCTTGGCCAAGTCGATGTTGTCGTACTGAGCCGAGCCCTTGTCGTTGGTTTGCTCGACGGTTCGGTGCCCGCTCCTGATCCATGTCGCGACACTCGACGTGAAGGTGCAGCGCAGGCTGCGTGCATGATTGAGGCGCGACGCTGGATCTTCCGGGCTCTTTGCCGGGCCGACCGAGGCAAAGCATACCGCAGCACAGAGCGCTGCCGTACCGCTCAGTGTTCCTCTTCTCATGTTGACCCCCAGCAGCGAAGCGCTGCGGGTCGGATTCTACGCTTAACCCCGGCTTGCCCGTCTGCGCGCCGCTTTCGGGCAGCGTTTTAGTTTCCGTCGTAAAATGCAACCGCATGAAGTTCTTCAGCGCCCTCGTTGCCGCCTGCCTCTCCGCGATCGCTGCTTCGGCGAACCTGCTAGCCAGCGACTGCGAGCGGGCGAGCCCGACGGCATGCCCGCGCGCAGCGCCCGAGTCGGCTGACATTGCTGAGCACACCTCACATCAACCACTGCCCGATTCCAGTGCTCTCGCGATCCGGCCTCCCAGGCACTACAAGATGACACTCGAGACGTGCGTGTACGCTTACTTGGCTCTCGACGCGGACCTGAAGCACGCAGCCGGCTGACAACTCGCCGTACTGCTCAAGCGGCATGTGCGCATCGTCGCGCCGCTGGGCGCGGCCGTCCATGCAGTACCGGCTGGTGCCAAGGACTGGATGACGCACCGGACTCGACCTGGATGTTGCGCCCCGTCACGTTTTTGGTACGCGGTCTGCTCGGCGCCCGTAGGTGGGTGGGAGCGCGCGACGTTATGCGACAGTATTGGGGTAATGTAAGGTGACAATTCGGTCGCCTAATTACAGTTAGACCATCGAATAAACCTATGCGCGGTATTTCCCTCGTTGCGATTGTCGCTGGTGGCTTTGTCGACATTCTCTTGACCGCCGTGATCGGTGCGACGTTCCTTATGTACGCCGGCTCAAGCCGCGGGCTATGGCATGGCTGGGGCGCTCCTTCAGTGCGAGCCTCTGCCGAAGCGATTTATGCCTCTCCAGCCCTTTACGCTGCGGAGCTCGGGATCGGACTGTTTTGCTCGATCGTCGGGGGCTTTGTGGCAGCGTCCATTGCGAAACAGCGCCGAATTCTTAAC
>Ga0209624_10000064_pt1 | contig 100004 bp, 85 predicted proteins | sample JacPinW_OM2H0_O1_FD_188565 | JGI IMG/M metagenome (GOLD analysis project Ga0209624, IMG submission 188565) | Forest soil microbial communities from Algoma, Ontario, Canada - Jack Pine, Ontario site 1_JW_OM2H0_O1 (SPAdes) (version 2) | ecosystem: Environmental > Terrestrial > Soil > Boreal... | reverse complement strand
TCCGATCTCTAGCGCCGTTGCCGCCAGAAGCCGCGCCCGCCCCATCTGCCGGACCAGCCCCAGCTCCCGGAGCCGCCTGCGTAGCCTTGTACATCTGCTCCGCCAGCTTGTGCGAAGCCGCCGTCAGCCGCTCGCGCGCCGAGTCCATCGCCGCCTTGTCGCCGCCTTCAATCGCCTTCTTGGCGTCCGCCAAAGCGTTCTCGACATCCCCGCGCTCCGAGCCCGAGATCTTGTCGCCATGCTCCTTCAGCATCTTCTCGATGTTATAGACCATCGTGTCGAGCTGATTCTTGGCCTCGATCTCTTCGCGCCGAGTCTTGTCCTCAGCCGAGTGAGCATCGGCTTCCTTAGCCATCCGCTCCACTTCTTCCTTAGACAAGCCGGAAGACGAAGTAATCGTGATCTTCTGATCCTTTCCCGTCGCGTTGTCCTTAGCCGTCACGTTGAGAATGCCGTTCGCGTCAATGTCAAACGTCACCTCAATCTGCGGCACGCCCCGCGGAGCCGGTGGCAATCCCGTCAGATGGAATTTCCCCAGAGTCCGGTTCTGCGCCGCCAGCGGACGTTCCCCTTGCAGCACATGCACCTCGACCGAAGTCTGACTATCGGCCGCCGTAGAAAACGTCTCCGTCTTCTTCGTAGGAATCGTAGTGTTCCGAGGAATCATCGGAGTCGCCACGCCTCCCAAAGTCTCAATCGACAGAGTCAGAGGAGTCACATCAAGCAGCAACAGATCCTTAACCTCGCCGCCCAGCACGCCGCCCTGAATCGCCGCGCCCACTGCCACGACTTCATCCGGATTGACGCCCTTGTGACCTTCCTTGCCGAACAGCTCTTTCACAATCGCCTGAATGCGAGGCATGCGAGTCTGTCCGCCGACCAGTACCACTTCATTGATCTTCGAAGCATCCACGCCCGCATCTTTCAAGCACTGCTTCGACGGCCCAACCGAGCGCTGCAAAATATCCTCAACCATCGACTCCAGCTTCGCCCGAGTCAGCTTAATCACCAGGTGCTTCGGCCCGGAAGCATCCGCCGTAATAAACGGCAGATTGATCTCCGTCTCCATGGTCGTCGAAAGCTCGATCTTCGCCCGCTCGGCTGCGTCTCTCAGACGCTGCAAAGCCATCTCGTTCCCCTTGCCGCGCAGATCCAGCCCTTCATTCTTCTTGAACTCATCAATCAGCCAATCCACCAGCCGCTGATCGATGTTGTCGCCGCCAAGGTGCGTGTCGCCATTCGTGGCCTTCACCTCAATGACGCCCTCGCCCACTTCCAGCACCGAAATATCAAACGTGCCGCCGCCAAAGTCATAAACCGCGATAGTCTCGTCCTTACCCTTGTCGAGCCCGTAAGCAAGAGCCGCCGCCGTAGGCTCGTTGATAATGCGCTTGACATCCAATCCAGCAATCTTGCCCGCATCCTTAGTAGCCTGCCGCTGCGCGTCGTTAAAGTACGCCGGCACAGTGATGACCGCCTCAGTGACTTTCTCGCCGAGGTAGTCTTCCGCCGCCTTCTTCAGCTTCTGCAAAATCATGGCGGAGATCTCAGGCGGCGTATACTTCTTCCCCTGCGCCACGACGACTACGTTGTCGCCATCCCGCTCTACCTTATATGGGACCATCTTCAACTCTTCGCTAACCTCGTCATAACGCCGTCCCATAAACCGCTTGATCGAGTACACCGTGTTCTCCGGATTGGTGATCGCCTGCCGCTTAGCGACCTGCCCCACCAACCGCTCGCCGGTCTTCGTAAATCCGACCACCGAAGGCGTAGTCCGCCCTCCTTCTTCATTCGGTACAACCTTCGGCTCTCCGCCCTCCATAACCGCCACGCAGGAGTTGGTAGTTCCCAAGTCAATTCCAATAATCTTTCCCATAGCACATCCTCCGATACTAAATTAATGCTTTATAATCAATGACATGATGATTATGCATCCGGCCATGCTATAACCTGAGCGAACCACTGTCAAGGTTTAGATGCACGGAATATACTTAGGATGCTCCTATTCTTCACGAGCCATGAGCAAGAACAGGAAATGCTGGGAGGCTTACTTGCCCGACAGGTACGCTTGGCCGCCGTGATCTCTGAGGAACCTGTCCTCTGGTCTGTAGATCTGGGACGAATGATGCTGCGTTGCATTGTCGGCACCCACTTTTCCCCCGTGGAACCTTTGTACATACATTTGTCGAAGTGGCCGTTCAGTCCGGCGAATGCCGGGCCGGTTCGCAAGCCAGCCGAACCGCCGCCAGGATCTCCCGCGGCTCGGCCCGATCCATATAGTCCTCGTTGACGGAAGCAAACAAGATCGTGCCATCGCGATCAACCACATAAGTTGCCGGGATAGGCAGCTCCCAGCTCGAGTCGCCATTGGCAAAGGGCAAATTGACGAATGTTCGGCTGTAGAGTGCCTGCTGTTCCTCGGAAACGCGATACACCAGCCCAAACTGCCGTGCCAGCCCGTTGTGAGCATCGACCAGCAGCGGGAAAGCCAGCTTGTGCTGATCGTGCATAAAGAAGGCTTGCTTTTCGGTCTGCGGAGAGACCGCAACCACCGCCGCTCGCGCTCTGGCAATCTCAGCGGCGACGGAAGACATCGCCTCCGTCTGCGAAACACAAAAGGGACACCAGCGGCCGCGAATAAAACAGAGAACGATGCGTCCGGTAGCCAGAAGGTCGGAGGAAGAAACAACCTTGCCGTTGTGGTCCGGAAGTTCGAAAGAGGACGAGACATCGCCCGCCTTGAGCGCTCGTGATGCAAGCCCTTGAGCCTTCAGGCTCGCAACGGCCCGGGCATGAACGGCTTGCACCTCGGCCGGAACGTATTGAGTTATGGCTTCCTTGCGCTCAGCAAAAATCTCACGCAAAGGCCGAAGCTCACGCGATGGGCCGGATTCCTGAAGAGATCGCCACTTCATAGGTCAGCAGTTAGCAGTGCCGCGGTATGCGTTGCGCCTTTCCTAAATGCTAAATGCTGAGTGCCGAGTGCCGAGTGCTGCCCCTCACATCCCGGGAAACTTCATCCCCGCCATCCGCCGCGCGAAACTGGGCTTGCCCATCTGCTTGAACATTTTTCTCATTTGCGCGTACTGCCGCAGCAGGTTGTTAACCTCCTGCACGCTGGTGCCCGAGCCGCGGGCAATGCGCTTTCGGCGGCTGCCGTTGATGGCTTCATGATGGTTGCGCTCGAATCCGGTCATCGAATTGATAATCGCTTCGACCCGGTTGATCTGCTTTTCGTCAACCTTGTCGGCAGCCTTCTGCAAGCCGGAGAACGCACCGATGCTAGGCAACATGCCAACCAGGCTTTGCAGCGATCCCATTTTGCGAACCTGCCGCAGTTGGTCGCGGAAATCTTCCAGCGAAAAGCCGTCGCCACTGAGCGCCTTCGTCGCAAGCTCGGTAGCCTTCTTCTTGTCAATCTGCGACTCAGCTCTCTCGATAAGCGAGAGAATGTCGCCCATGCCCAGAATGCGCGAAACGATGCGATCCGGATGAAACGGCTCTAGAGCATCGTATTTTTCGCCGATGCCGATAAATTTGATGGGCTGCCCGGTGACCTGGCGAATAGAAAGCGCCGCGCCGCCCCGAGCATCACCATCCATCTTGGTTAGCACCACGCCGGTAAGCGTGAGCTTCTTGTGAAATTCATCGGCCGACTTGACCGCGTCCTGTCCAGTCATCGAATCGGCAACAAACAAAATTTCCTGCGGATTGAGCAGCCGCTTCAGCGACTGCATCTCGTCCATAAGCTGGTCGTCGATGTGTAGACGCCCCGCCGTATCGACGATCAGCACGTCGCAGCCGGAGTTGATCGCCTCACGCCGCGCTTCTTTGGCCAGCCGCTCGACGGTAGCTGTATTCGCCTCGCCTACTTCGCCCTCGTAAAGATTAGCCTTGATCGCCGCCGCCACAACTCTAAGTTGCTCGCGAGCCGCCGGCCGGTAAACGTCGACCGAAACCAGCAGCGGACGATGTCCGCCGTTCTTAAGCCAGTTAGCAAGTTTGCCGGAGGTGGTGGTTTTGCCGGATCCTTGCAGACCGGCCATCAGCACAACCGTTGGCGGCTGCGAGGCGAACTTTAATTTGGCCGTGTCTTTGCCAAGCGTCGTCACCAGTTCGTCGCGAACAATCTTGATGACCTGCTCGCCCGGCGAAAGTGCAGTCAGCACTTCCTGGCCGACCGCTTTGGCCTGTATGCGGTCGATCAGCTCCTTAACAACTTTGAAGTTGACGTCGGCTTCAAGCAGCGCCAGACGAATCTGTTTCAGCGCCTCTGAGATATTCTCCTCGGTAAGGACGGCCTGTCCGCGAAGAGATTTAAAAGCGCGCTGAAGCTTTTCCTGAAGATTCTCAAACATAGAGTTGAACCTTATTTTAACAGTCCCGGAACCGTCATTTGGCGGGGCGTGATGAACGCAGCCAAAACAGACAGCCAATCCGTACGCTAACGTACGGACTCTCGATCGTCAGTCGCTCAGAATCGTCGGCATTTAGCGGGGGCGGGATTGAAGGCAGTCAAAACGGAAAGCCAATCCGTGCGCTAACGTACAGACTCTCGATCGATCAGTCGCTCAAAATAAGAAAATTCTAAAACTTCGTGCGCCATATGAAACTCCGCCTCCTCTTCGCGCATCTCTAGAAAACAATTTCAAAATTGCGAGGAAAAGATATGGCTTCTTCGGCGCCCGCCAAATTCAGAATCGACGTTGACATTCACAATCTCCTGATGAATTCCGCCTCCGCCGGGCCAAGGCCAGCAGAGGCCGGAGGCGCAACTTTACCCGAGCCGGTCTTCCCGCAATATCCGGAATTACTCAAAGAACCAGGCCCCGAAGTGCCACCGGAGAAACGCGACTGGACCTACGAACAGGTCTGGCGGAAAGTTCGCGGCTGGCTTCTACCCTACATGCGATCGCGCGTCATGCCCGGTGAGTTCCATCCGATTACGGCTTATCTTTTTCTCGATTACAAATGCAATCTCGACTGCTGGTACTGCTGGGCCTTTAACAACAAAGTGAAGGGCATGACCGAAGACGTGGCCAAGCGCTCTATCGATTGGCTCCATGATCATGGTTGTCGCGTGCTCGCGCTGATGGGCGGGGAGCCGCTATTGCGCCCGCAAGTTGCGCACAAGGTTGTTTACTACGCAGCGAAAAAAGGCTTCTGGATTTACATCGGCACCAACGGCCGCCTACTGCGCCCCGAAGTCGCCGATCGTCTCGGCGATGCCGGCGTTGCCATCTTCAATTTTGCGCTCGACGCCTGGGACGAAAAACCCAGTCTGCCCAAAGCGTTTGCCCCCGGCCAGAAGAGCCTTGAACACTTGATCCGCAAACAGTACGTCTACGGCTACATGGTGTTCTTCAACATCAACATCTGCCGCAACAATCATGAGGACGTCAAGAAGCTTACCGAATACGCGCACGCGCATCGCCTCGCCACCGACTACCACATCAACGAAACGCCGATGCTCGAGCAGGACGAGCATTTCAAGCACTTGAACGAAAATCCAACCTACATTCGGCCCGAGGATTGGCGTGCCACCGATGCCCTCATCGATTGGATCATCGAAAAAAATAAAGCCGGCTACCAGATGGTGAATTCGGTTCAGCGCTTGCAGGAGATGAAAGCCTTTGTCCGCATGTCGTCAGGCCTCGATCTGACAAAATATGGATGGTATAGCGACGGCACCGGCACAAACGGCAACATCGCCGCGATGCTGGCGCAGACTCCGGGCATAGCGCAAGATGCGAACGGCGAACTGCATTTCACCGATTGGAACTGCCGCGCCGGACAGAACAACGTCATCATCCGCACCGACGGCACGGTCGCCCCATGTTTTCCGATGTACCCATCGACCTTCGACTGGGGAAATATCGACAGCCCAAAATTCGATCAGCAACAGCTCAAGCAGATGAAACATACCTGTGAGCGGCATTGCTTCTCCACGCTCAATCACAATCTCGGCTATTGCTATAACGACGCGCGTGTTATCAAGTGGATCTGGAAACAGGCGGTCACCAACCGCATGAAGGGAGGAGCGAGAAGTTTCGAAGACTAATTCTGAATTGTCGGCTCGTTCTTCACTCCACCTTAGGCCGCACCATCTCAAAGCGTTCTGTGGTGCGCGTGTACTGCATGCCGCCCATGCGTCCGATCAGATCGAGCGAGTCGCGATCCAGTCGCCCTTCTTTCAGATGACGCCCATCGATGTGCACGGAGACAATTTCGCCGATCACAAGGCTGCTGCCGTCGGGCGCTGGATTGAAATCGAGAATCTGGTGCAGCTTGCATTCAAAGCTTACGGGAGATTCCGCTACACGCCGCGGCCGCACCACGTGCGAAGCCACCGATGCTACCTTCGCCAACTCGAATTCGTCGATGCTCGCGTCATATTCTCCGCTGGTCAGGTTCATGGCTTCCGCGAGTTCGTAGGTGACCACGTTGATCACGAACTCTCTCGTCTCGCGAATATTTCGCAGCGTGTCTTTAATGTGAACTCCAGGATGTCCCTCAGCCCCGTCGGCAGCTGCCTCTGATTTGTGGGGCGAACGCATGCCCGGCGCAAACGCCAGCAGCGGAGGCTTGGCGCATACGGCATTGAAAAACGAAAAGGGCGCGAGGTTGTGTCGTCCGGAAGCGCTAAGAGTTGAAACCCACGCGATCGGCCTCGGCACAACTGCGTTGATCAGAATGTTATAAAGCTCACGATGCGGAAGTTGCGAAGGGACGACGTCCATGAAGAGGAGTATAGCTTGTGCATTTTTTTCGCAGTCAGCGCTTTCGTAGGTCAGCTCTGCCGGCTAAACACTGCTTTGGCCGCGACCACGGTGTTGAAGTGAATCGTGACTGTATCCTCCACCTTCGCGGCGTAGCCTCCCGCGAGGGTGACCATCACGGGGATGCCACGAGTCTTGGCGGTTTGGAATACAAGTGCATCGCGCTGCTTTAATCCCTCGATTGTCAACGACAGCCCGCCGAGTTGATCTTCACGATAGGGATCGGCTCCAGCGATGTAGCAGATGAGTTCGGGCTCGAACTTTTCCAATCCCATACTAAGCGCATCGCCGAGACCGGCAAGATAGTCGGCGTCACCCATTCCGTCGGGCAAATTCAGATCGAGGGACGAAGCGGGCTTATGCGCCGGATAATTGTTTAGCTGATGGAGCGAGATGGTGAACACATCCTCGGGGTGGCTACTCTGTGACCTCGTCCCCAGCCCGGCGCCAGAAAAAATCGCAGCCGTGCCGTTGCCCTGGTGGACGTCGCAATCAACCGTCATCGCTTTGCGAATTTTTTTGTCCCGCTGCATGCAGCGGATGGCAATGGCCACGTCGTTGAGCATGCAGAAACCCTCGCCGTGGTCGGGGAAGGCGTGATGGAATCCTCCGCCGATGTTGATCGCGACGCCGTCGTTGAGCGCATGATCGGCGGCCACCACGGAGCTCCCGGCGGCCAGCCAGAAGGCGCGCGCTAATTCCGGCGAATAGGGGACTTCGAGTTCCAACTCTTCGCGTGCGCTGAGCGAGCCTGTCTTTAATTTATGTACGTACGTTCGGGTATGTACTAGCAGCACGTCTTCATCGGTCGCCGGGCGGGGCGCCACAAAATCGGAATGCGCCGCAATTCCCGACGCGAGCAGACGGTCGTGGATGCACTTGTATTTTTCGGCAGGAAAAACGTGGGAGCCTATGGGCAGGTAATAGTCGTCGCTGTAGACGAGCTTGAAGGGCAGCATGAAGCACTCAGCATTCGGCACACTGTCTCGGGCACCGGAAAACCTCACATCATACGCGATTGAGGCGAATGGCGTTCGATCTTCGCCAGTCGCAGAACTGTTAAACTTGGCAAGTTGCCTGCCAGGAAAAAATCGCCGTCGCCTGAGAATGCTTCGCCCGGAAGTCTGCCTGCGCGCCCGCCCGTTGCTGCCGGAGAGAGGGGCCGAATTTTCCTGATCGATACAATGTCATTTATTTTTCGCGCCTATCACGCCATGGCGCGGCAGCGTCCGATGTCGACGAAGACGGGACTTCCCACGGCGGCGATATACGTTTTCGTCAACATGCTGCGCAAACTGCGCGACGATTTCTCGCCCGAATATCTGGCGGCGGTTTTCGATGTAGGCGCGCCGACCATACGCAATCAGCAGGCGGAAGCGATTACGACGATTCGTAAATTTGACATCAAGACGCAGACCTTCCAAGAATCGCAATATGGCGGCTACAAGGCGAATCGCGCCGAGATGCCCGGCGACCTGGTACAGCAGATTCCTTATATTCGGCGCGCGCTGGAGGGCTATCGCATTCCGATTTTGCAGCTCGAAGGTTATGAGGCCGACGATGTGATCGGAACGCTGGCAAGGAAAGCGGCGGTGGAAAAATATCCCGTGTACGTGGTTTCGAGCGACAAAGACATGCTGCAACTGGTCAACGAGAAAGTCTGCGTCCTGAATCCGCCGAAAGATAATTTGATTTGCGACGCGGCCAAGGTGGAGGAAATTCTTGGCGTGCCGCCGTCGAAAGTAGTAGACGTGATGGCGCTGCGCGGCGATTCGATCGATAACATTCCGGGAGCGCCTGGAATCGGCGACAAAGGCTCGGTGGAACTGATTCGGCGCTTCGGCAGCGTCGAACAGGCTCTGGAACGTGCAGCCGAGGTGGAAAAGAAAACCTATCGTGAATCGTTGCAGAACAATCGCGACAACATCCTGTACAGCAAACAACTGGTGACCATCGATACCGACGTGGCGGTTGAGTTTGACGTTGCGGCGATGAAAGCGGGCGAGCCGGACGTTGAATCGCTGCGCGCGCTGTTCGCCGAACTTGAATTTACTTCTCTGTTGAAAGAACTGCTCCCGGTGGTTGCGGTGAAAGAGGGCGACTATCGGGAGATTCGGACGAGGGTTGAATTCGACGAATATTTAAAGGATGTGAGCAAGGGCGCCCCCCTGGCGCTGGCGATTCCGACGGAGAGCACTGAGAATGCCAAGCCGGAGGGTGCCACAGAAGAAGATGAGCCGCAGGCGGTGCAATCTGGGCTTTTGGATTTGCGGCCCGCGGAGGTCGAGGATCGGAGTGCTGACGCTATAGAGAGCATCGCGGTGTCGGTTGCGCCCGGCGTCGGCGCGATGATCACGATGGAAGACCCGGCGCTGGCGGAGCAGGTAAGAAAAATGCTCGAAGACGCTAGCGTGCCGAAAACTATTCATGATCTGAAATCCGCGCTCCACTATTTCGCGGAGAGCTTTCGCGAGCAGCGGATTGCGCTGGCTGGTGTGCAGCACGATCCGATGCTGTATTCCTATCTGCTCGATCCGACGTACTCTTCGCATTCGTTGCCAGAGGTCGCGCTGCGCAGACTCAATTTGAAGTTGAGCGGCAACCTCGCGGAAGCGGCGGACGTAACCGGCAGGCTGGCAAGTGCGCTCCGAAGGGAAGTTGACGAGCAGGGGCTGACTTCAGTGTATGAAGAGATCGATGCGCCGCTGGTGCCGGTTTTAGCGCGCATGGAAGAGGCGGGAGTAAAGATTGATTTGGCGGCGCTCGAGGAGATGTCGGGCAAACTGCAGCGCGCGGCCGCAATCAAAGCGCGCGATATTTACGAGCGTTGCGGCGTCGAGTTCAACGTCAATTCTCCAAAACAACTTGGCGATGTCCTGTTTAACAAGCTCGCCCTGCCGATGCCGGTGAAATACGGGAAAGGGAAAAAGATTTCTACGGCCGTAGATGTGTTGGAGGGTTTGGCGGAGGATCATGAAGTGCCGCGGCTGGTATTGGAATACCGGCAGCTGACGAAATTGAAATCGACGTACGTCGATGCATTGCCGGTGCTCATTCGCAACCACAGCGGCCGCGTGCACACGACGTTTGGGCAGACGGGAACGGCCACAGGCAGGCTGTCTTCAGCGAATCCAAATCTGCAGAATATTCCGATTCGCACCGAGTTGGGGCGGGAGATTCGTGCGGCCTTCATCGCCGAGCCGGGGCACGTGCTGATTGCGGCGGATTATTCGCAGATCGAGTTGCGGCTGCTCGCCCATTTTTCAAAAGACAAATTGCTGGTCGAGGCGTTTCGGCGCGGGGATGACATCCACACGCTGACCGCATCGCAGGTCTTCGGCGTTCCGCCCCTCATGGTGACAGCGGAGGATCGTCGCAAGGCGAAGGCGGTAAACTTCGGAATTGTTTATGGGCTCTCGGCGTTTGGGCTGTCGCAACAATTGGGAATCGAGTCATCAGAGGCCAGAAAATTCATCGACTCGTATTTTGAAAAATATGCGGGCGTGCGAGCCTTTATCGACGCCACACTCGACCAGACGCGACGCGATCAGAAAGTGAAGACCATGTTTGGACGCATTCGGCCGATTCCTGACATCAACAGCAAAAACGCCACCCAGCGCGGGTTTGCGGAGCGCACGGCGGTAAACACTCCTCTACAGGGAACGGCCGCGGACCTGATCAAGCTGGCGATGATTCGAATCGACGCGGAAATCCGCCAACGTGAATTGAAGTCGCGGATGACATTACAGGTGCACGATGAACTCGTGTTCGAAGTGCCGGAGAGCGAAGTGGACATCATAAAGGCGTTAGTCCGTGAGCATATGGAGAACGCGCACGCGCTCGCTGTGCCGGTGGTGGTAGAGATCGGAGTAGGGCGGAACTGGCGAGACATGGAGTGAGCGTTTCCGCTGCGAGAAAACTATTCGACGTTTTCCTCGCGCGCTTCCGATATACTTTCTGCAACAATTCGCACGGCATCGTGTTCATTAGTTCTTCCAGCCGATTGAGTCCAGCCGCATGACAGGATTTTCGACCTTGCGGAGGCAAGTGTGATGAGCGCAGTTCTATCGTCCACGCTCGAAGAAACGCCACAGCGCAGTTTCCATCGGCATCCGATCGGCGTCCCGCTGGACTTGATTGTCTTGCGGTCCGGAGTTCCCGAAACTTTACCTGGGCGCTGCACCGACATCAGTGAAGTGGGTGTGGGCGCGGTGATCGCGGGAGAAATGGCCGCAGGCCAGCAAGTGGCGGTTGAGCTGCGGCTTCCGAACGTAGGCATACCGGTTCGAGCGCGCGCCCTTGTTCGTTATCAGTCGCGTCTCCGTTGCGGGCTCGAGTTTGTTGGCTTGCCGGCGGAGCAGAAAGAGATGATCCGGTATTGGATTTACCGCTCCTCGGCAAAGCCGGCGGATTTCAAAGATTTCCAGAAAGAAGACTTTAGAAAAAAAGAGAGCGTCCGATCCACGCCAAACGAAACGCCCGCGGCCCCTCGGGAGCCTTCGCCCGCGCGAAAGCCCAGAGTTCACATTGGACGACGCGCAATTTATATCTTGATCGCTCTGATGCTCGCTCTCGGCGCTCTGGGATGGTGGGAGTGGCAGCGATCGTGGAATGAACTGGAAAACAAAGCGCCAGCTGGAGAATCGTTGCGAGTTTCTTCCGAGACCATGGAGAAACGGATTATCACGAAAGTGGAACCGATCTATCCAGAAGCGGCGCGCATCGGGGGAATCGGAGGACGGGTCGAGTTGGGAGCGCTGATTGGGCCCGAGGGCGGCGTGGAACGGCTGTGGCCCGTCTCCGGTCGGGCCATACTCGTTCAGTCGGCGATGGAGGCGGTTCGGTCCTGGAAGTTTGAGCCGTACCTCCAAAACGGCAAGGCAGTTGAGGTGGAGAGCAGGATCGTGGTCGAGTTCCGTCTGCAATAGCAAACCGCTAGTCAAATTTTTCCGCCAGCTCAAAAGGCACGCCCCGCTGGTCTTTGGCAGACACAATCGCGGCGGCATCCGCCGCGCCGCCGAGTTGCCAGTCGATTTTCAACGCAGCGTCATCCCAAGCAACCGTGCGCTCGTGCTCCGGCGCATAAAAATCTGTCGCCTTATAGAGGATGTGGGCAGTCTCAGACGTAACTAGGAATCCGTGAGCAAATCCGCGCGGGATCCATAGCATTTGTTTATTTTCACCGGAAAGTTTGAACGATTCCCACTGCCCGAAAGTCGGGGAACTGCGGCGGAGGTCGAGCGCGACGTCCAGAATTTCTCCGGTAATGGCGCGCACAAGTTTCCCTTGGGGCTGTCGGATCTGATAATGCAATCCGCGAATGACATTTTTTGCGGAATAAGAATGATTGTCTTGAACGAAAGGCTCGGCAATGCCGAGCGCCGCGAACGTGCGCTGGTTGTAACTCTCAAGGAAGAAGCCACGGTCGTCGCCGAACACGCGCGGTTCGAGCAACAGAACTCCAGGCAGATTAGTGGCGACGCTCTTCATGGGAAAGTTTTCATTAATTAGAAAACCCGCTCGCGCAGCATTTGCAGAAGGTAGCCGCCGTAAGCATTGTTGCGCATCGAGTGCGCGAGCCCTTCGACTTGTTCGGCGGTGATGTAACCGGAGCGATAGGCAATCTCCTCGGGGCAGGCAACCATCAGGCCCTGGCGGTTTTGCAGCGTCTGTATAAATAAGGACGCTTCCATCAGTGCCTCATGCGTGCCCGTGTCCAGCCAGGCCGTGCCGCGGCCCATCACGCAGACATTCAGTTGCTTGCGTTCGAGATACGCGCGATTAACGTCGGTGATTTCGAGTTCGCCGCGCTTCGAAGGCTTGAGGCTTGCGGCAATTTCGACGACCTGCCGATCGTAGAAATAAAGCCCGGTGACAGCGTAGCGAGATTTTGGCTGCTTGGGTTTTTCTTCAATGCTGAGAGCTTTGCCTCGTGGATCGAACTCGACGACGCCGTAGCGCTCGGGGTCGTTGACCGGATAGGCGAAAACTCGCGCCCCCCTGCTCTGCCGCGTCGCCGCGCGCAATTCCTTGACCAAGTCGTGACCGTAAAAAATATTATCGCCGAGCACGAGCGCACAACCGCTGGAGCCGATAAATTTCTTGCCGATCAGAAACGCCTGGGCAATTCCCTCGGGCTTCTGTTGGAGAGCGTACTCGAAATGAACACCGAAGCGCGAGCCGTCGCCAAGCAAGTGCTGAAAGCGCGGTAGATCTTCTGGTGTGGAGATCAGTAAAATGTCGCGAATGCCCGCCAGCAGCAGCGTCGAGAGCGGGTAATACACCATCGGTTTGTCATACACCGGCAGCAGGCTCTTCGGGAGCACGTGCGTGACGGGGTAGAGGCGCGTGCCCGATCCTCCCGCCAGGATGATGCCTTTATATTTCGGTTGCTCAGTTTTGGTCATGTTTAGGTTTCAGGCCAATCTGTGGCTTCAATGCTCGCTGGCGTAGTGTTTCGCCATCCATTGACGATAACTGCCGCTCGTCACATCGCGAACCCAGTCGTCGTGATCAAGATACCAGCGGACGGTTTTGCCGATCCCACTGTCAAATGTTTCCAGCGGGTGCCAATGCAGTTCGCGTTTGATTTTGCGCGTGTCCATCGCGTAGCGGCGGTCGTGCCCGGGCCGATCTTTGACGAATGTCACCAGTTTGTTGTGAGGGATGACGGGATCATGGGGGCGCAATTCGTCGAGCAGTTGGCACACGGCACCGATAATCTCCAAGTTCTTTTTTTCGCCGCCGCCACCGATATTGTAGGTTTCTCCAACTTTGCCTTTTGCGAGCACGGTGCGAATGGCGCGACAGTGATCCTCAACGTAAAGCCAGTCGCGAACGTTTTGGCCGTCTCCATACACCGGGAGCGGTTTGCCGGCGCATGCATTCAGGATCATGAGCGGAATTAATTTTTCAGGGAATTGATGCGGACCGTAGTTGTTGGAGCAGTTCGTGGTGAGAACGGGAAGTCCGTAAGTATGATAATAAGCGCGCACGAGATGGTCAGACGCCGCCTTGGATGCGGAGTATGGGCTGTTGGGCGCATAAGGCGTTGTCTCGCTGAAGGCGGGATCATTGGGGTTGAGCGATCCGTAGACCTCATCGGTCGAGACGTGAAGAAAGCGGAAGGATGCGCGATCAGGTTCAGAAAGCTCCGACCAATAGGCTCGGGTTTCCTCAAGCAGGCTAAAGGTGCCGTTGACGTTGGTGCGGACGAAATCATCGGGACCATGAATGGAGCGGTCTACGTGGCTTTCGGCGGCGAAATGAACGATCGCGCGAGGCTGTTCGCGCCGCAGCAATTCGAGCAAATATTCGCGATCGACTATGTCTCTTTGCTCGAAACGATAGCGCGGATTGGATTCGATCGCACGCAGATTGTTGAGATTGCCCGCGTAGGTCAGCTTGTCGAGATTGATGACGCGAGATCTTCCCGAGGCGATCCATTGCAGAATAAAGTTGGAGCCGATAAAGCCGGCGCCACCGGTGACGAGAATGAGATCTTCCATGCCAGGAAAGCGACGTTGTGCCAGACCACCGAACTCCGATTCTAATCGCAATTTCAGGCGGGCGCGAGGTCCGGCATAGTTCGGCAAGGCGGGGGGACGTTGGTTACGAGGCGCCCGCCTGGGGAGTGGATCAAGCGACGGAAGCTTGACTCCGCGGAGCTGCCGAGATTACCGAGGCGCGGATGCCTATCTGATCCCGCGGGGCGCACTCGCGCGGAGCCCATCCCATCACGTTGGTATACGTTTTTTCGATCGAGCGCGCGATCTCGGGCCACAAACACCGGCCTTGGACTCGGCTCGCGCAGAAAGCTGCGACACGCCCCTGAAACCGCCTGCTGAATCATGCCGACGTGATCCTGATCGCCGCGAGTCGTCTCCCCGATTTGAGTCTGCTGCACTGGTTACGTCTTTCTTATCCGAGTGTTTCTTCCGTGCTGCTGGTCGATAGCGACGAGCGCGAACTCGTCGTGAATGCCACGCGCACTGGCGCCAAAGGTATGTTTCTTTTCTCTCAAACTCCGTTTTCTATGCTCTGCAAATGCATCCCGTGCGTTGCTCGCGGCGAGGTTTGGATCAACAGCCAGCAGACGAATTATCTTGTGGACGCGCTATCCGAAGTGCCCACCCTGCGCGTGGTCAACTCCAACGGCAGATTCTTGTTGACGCCCCGCGAAGAGCAGGTGGTCGCGCTCGTCGCCGACGGTTTGACCAATCGCGGTGTTGCAACCGAACTCGGGCTCAGCGAGCACACCATAAAAAATATCTCCTCCGCATCTTCGATAAGGTGGGAATTTCGAGCCGCGTCGAACTCGTTCTCTACGCCATGTCGCACGGCAAACATCGCCCGATGCCGGGCAACAGCATTTCGGCATGGAAGGAACGCGCGACGTACAATGTCGGTATGCGAAGCAGCCGGGAAATCGCGCGGTGACCAGCGCCGAATCCCCGACTCTATCGCAGTCCCAAGTCGCTCGCCGGTGGACCGTGATCGCCTCAGGATTGCTCTTGCTGGCGCTGGCGCTGATTGTGATCTACACCGCTCCCAATGCCTTCTACAGTCCGGTCGCTCTGGTCACAGTCGCCGCTATCGGACTGGCAGCGTTGCTGCTTCAGGTCTGCTTTCGCCTCGACCTTCCAAATGTTCACTCTCCGCTCTGGCTGAATGTACTTGGCATTGTGTGTGCCTTGCTGTCGCTCTTCGCCAACAACCTCCACATCACTCCAAGAATTCTGGAACTGGTGGCGTTCGCTGCGGTGATTTGCTTCGGAATCAGCGGATCGCTCATCCTGCGCGCGTTGCGGAGACGGGTACCTCCACCACCGTCGACTGCGACCGAATAGGAGCCGCGGTTTCTGGCAGGCTGGAAGCGAGTTATACAATTCCATCATGCGCGTCACCTTATTCGGAGCCTCAGGTTTGCTCGGCCGGGAGTTGGTCGAGGAATTGAAAACCGAGCAGTTGACCGCGCTCTCCTCCAAAGACGCCGATCTGCGCGACCGCGCGCGCGTTCGATCCGCAATTCGCGATTCGCGCCCCGACTGCACCATCCTCTCCGCCGCCTACACCGATGTCGATGGATGCGAATCCAACCGCGATCTCGCCTTCGCGGTGAATTGCGAAGGCGCCGTTAATGTAGCCGACGCTGCCCGCGAAGCCGGATCGCGATTGATATTTCTCAGCACCGACTACGTTTTCGATGGCACGAAGCGATCGCCGTACGAAACGAGCGACCCGAGAAATCCCACCAGTGTCTACGGCGAAAGCAAAGCGCGCGCCGAAGAGCGTCTGCTCGAGATTCTGCCCGACGTATGCATCGCTCGCACTTCGTGGCTGTTCGGTCACGGAGGCAAGTGTTTCCCAGCAACGATTCTGAAGCTGGCCGCGACTCATCCAGAGATTTCCGTAGTGAACGATCAGCGGGGAAGCCCGACGTTCACGCGCGACCTAGCATCCGCTCTCGCCGAACTCTGCCGCGCATCCGCGACAGGCATCGTGCACGTCACCGATTCCGGCAACTGCACCTGGTACGATTTCGCGAGCGAAATCGTGCGCGCCTCTGGCTTGCCGACCAAAGTCAAACCGGTCACGACAGCCGAATTCCCGCGTCCGGCGCGGCGGCCTGCCTTTTCCGTTCTATCGCCAGACAGCCTGCATGCTTACAACATTCACATGCCAGAATGGCAGGATGCTTTTTGGCGTTATCTGGCGAGCGCGCCGGAACCATCGTGAACAGTGGCCGCCGAAAGTTCCTTGTACCTCTGCCTTTACCGTCCGGCCCGCGAAAAGATAGCGGGCCAATCCCGCTGCGCTGTCCAATCCGCGCCGTCGTGGTTTATCCTTGCTTTTCTCTTTCGTCGCATTCGAGTTCGTCACATTGAGGACCAACCGTGAACAATCGCCTCTCCATTCCGCTCATTTCGCTCTGCATTTTGCTTTTCCCCTTTGCGCTCTCCGCCCAGCAGTTCGACCCGGCGATGTATCAGGAACTGCACTGGCGCTTGATCGGCCCGTTTCGCGGAGGCCGCACCGTCGCCATGGTTGGCATCACCGCTCAGCCCAATGTCTTCTATATGGCTCCCAACAACGGCGGAGTCTGGAAGACGACCGACTACGGCCACACCTGGAATCCGATCTTCGACAACCAGCCCGACGACCCGCAACACTCCGGCTCCATCGGAGCGCTAGCCATCGCGCCCTCGAATCCCGACATCATCTACGTAGGCAGTGGCGAAGGTCTGCGCCGCCCTGATCTTAGCGTCGGCGATGGCATGTATAAGTCGACCGACGGTGCCCGCACCTGGCAGCATCTCGGACTCCGCGATGCCCAGCAGATCGCCTCCATCATCGTCGACCCCAAAGATCCCAACCGCCTCTTCGTAGCCGTGCAAGGCCATCCTTACGGACCAAACTCCGAGCGCGGAGTCTACCGCTCGCTCGACGGCGGCCAAACCTTCCAAAAAGTTTTCTACAAAGACGAAAACGTCGGCGGAATGGATCTCCTCTTCGATCCGCGCAACTCCCAGGTCATCTTCGTCAGCATGTGGTCATCGCGCCGTCCCGTCTGGACAACCGGCGGCGGCTACAACGGTCCCGGCAGCGCCCTCTACAAATCCACCGACGGCGGCGATCACTGGCAGCAACTTACCAAAGGATTGCCTGGCGAAGCCGAAGGCATTGGCCGCATCGGACCTACTCTCGCTCCGAGCGATCCCGATCGCATGTATGCGTGGGTGAACGCTAAGAAGGGAAGCGGCATCTACCGTTCCGATGATGCCGGCGAAAGCTGGCAGCAGGTCAACGACGAAGACCGCATCTGGGGACGCGGCGACGATTTCGGCTGTGTTCGTGTCGACCCGCGTAATAAGGATGAGATTTACGTCGCCAATACTTCGACCTATCGCTCCACCGATGCGGGCAAGACGTTCACCGCCATCAAAGGCGCTCCCGGAGGCGACGACTACCACACCATCTGGATCAATCCCGACAATCCCGACATCATCGCCATCGCTCTCGACCAGGGCGCGACCATCAGCGTTAACGGCGGCCGGACCTGGAGTTCCTGGTACAACCAGCCAACGGCGCAGTTCTATCACGTCATCACCGACAACCAATTTCCCTACTGGGTCTATGGCGGACAGCAGGAGAGCGGCTCCGTCGGCACCGCCAGCCGCAGCGACTTTGGCGAGATCACCTTCCGCGATTGGACGACTGTGGGCACCGAAGAATATGGCTATGTCGCGCCTGATCCGCTACATCCCAATCTGATCTACGGTGGCAAGGGAACGGTATTCGATCGCAACACCGGCCAGACACGAAACGTCGAGCCCGTTGTTCTGCGTACCGGAAAGTATCGCTTCAATCGCACGGCGCCGCTGATCTTTTCGCCGGCCGATCCGCATATCCTTTATCTCGGATCAAACGTCATCTTCTCCACCCGCGACGGCGGCAACAGTTGGCAAATCATCAGTCCAGACCTGACCCGCGAAGATCCCGGGATTCCGGCAACATTAGGGCCGTTCGTCGCGGACGATCCAGCGAAAGGCAAGCATCGCGGCGTGGTTTACTCGATTGCGCCATCGCCGAAAGACGTAAACCTGATCTGGGCCGGAACCGACGATGGCGTGATTCAAGTGACGCGCGACGGCGGCAAGAACTGGAGGAACGTTACTCCGCCAGAAGTGGCTTCGTGGAGCAAGATCGCGCAAATGGATGCATCACATTTCGATACTGGGACCGTCTACGCTGCCGTGAACCGCTTCCGGCTCGACGACCTGCATCCTTATATCTATCGCACACACGACGCCGGAAAGAGTTGGCAGAAAGTCGTCAACGGATTGCCCGATAACGAGCCGGTTAACACAGTGAGAGAAGATCCCGAACGCAAAGGACTGCTCTTCGCCGGAACCGAGCGCACTGTCTATGTGTCGTGGGACGATGGCGATCATTGGCAGTCATTGCAAAGGAATCTGCCGCCAAGTTCGATCCGCGATCTAGTAGTCCATCACGACGATGTAGTAGTCGGAACTCACGGCCGTTCATTCTGGATTCTCGACAACATCACTCCACTGCGTCAATTCAGTGACGAGGTTGCTCATGCTTCCGCATATCTTTTCAATCCGCAGCTGACCTATCGCGTTCGCCGCAACAACAACACCGACACGCCATTGCCTCCCGAAGAACCCGCAGGGCAGAATCCTCCGGATGGAGCGATGATCGACTACTGGCTGAACACGCCGGCTGATGGCGCGGTCACGCTGGAAATTGTCGATGCATCCACGGGAAAAGTCGTTCGCCATTTTTCCAGCGCCGATAAACCCGCAACAGTCGATCCCAAAAAGTTCAATGTACCGATGTATTGGGTGCGGCCAGCACGAACTTTGTCAGCAGCAGCAGGAATGCATCGCTTCCTCTGGAACCTCGCCTATCCCGCCCCCGACGTGCTGTCGCGCGACTATCCCATCTCGGCGATCTATCACGACACGCCGCTTTACCCGCTGGGCGCGGCTGTGCTGCCGGGACACTACAAAATCACACTCAAGGTTGGCGGCCAGAGCTACACAAAAACGCTCGACATAAAAATGGATCCGCGAGTAAAGACGACCCCCGCGGAACTGCGGAATCAATTCGACCTCGACCGTAAAATCGCCGACGCGCTTCACAAAGATTACGAAGCCCTGCAACAGCTACGTAGTTTGCGAGCGCAACTGAAGACGCTTACAAGCGCACCCGACGCGATCCAGAAAGCAACTGCTGATCTGCAAGCGAAAGCCACAACCATCGAGGGCGAAGGCGGCGGATACGGCGCGCGCTTCCTGAGCACTCCCGAAGGCCGCACCCTGTCCCGTCTGAACAGCGGTTTCGGCGCGCTCGTCAGCGCTCTCGATACTGCCGATGCCGCCCCCACCACCCAGCAGGTCGAGATGTTCGGCGAACTGAACAAGGCGCTAGAAGAGCAGCTCTCAGCCTTGACCGAACTCAAAGCGAAAGACATTCCGGGGCTGAACGAGCAACTAAACAAAGCAGGGTTGCCAACGATCGATCCGGAGAAACCGCTTCCGGGCGCATCCAGCGAGGAGGAAGCACGCACCCAAGATCGCGACCGAAATGAAGAATAGAAGAATATAGGAGGCCTTCGCTTCGGCCAGGACGACAAATTTGTCGAAGCAATCACTCCTATTGAAGCTACGCCGGAAACTCCCGCCGCACATACTCCATCGCCGCCTCGCGCGAAGTAAGTCGCCCCTCCAATTGCGCATCCTCCGCTGCACCCAGAATTTCCTTGAAGCGTGGCCCCGGCTCATACCCCGCCTCGATCAAATCGCGTCCGGTGATTAGCGGAGTGGGACGAATCTCCTCGGGCGGCATCGATTGCAATTGTTGGCGCGCATAATCGTAGGCTTCCAGTTGTCCGTGGCTGGAGAGGCTGTCCAGGCGGTGCAGCTCCAGGTGCTCGTCGAAGGCGGGCATGCGGAGAAATTTCTTTAGCGTCGATTGCTTCATCTGCTGCACCTGGCCAAAACGCATGTGATGGTCTACGAGCGCGAGAATCTGATCGCTGTCGTCGTTCGAGAAGCGCAGGCGGCGGAGGATTTCCGCGGCCATCTTTACTCCTACATCGACGTGGCCATCGAAGCGAATGCGGTCGGGCGCTACGCGGAAAGTGGGCGGCTTGCCTACATCGTGGAGGAGCGCTCCCCAGGCCAGAGTTTTCGAGGCGCCAGCGGGCAGCTTGTCGAGCAAAAGAAGAGTGTGCACGAAGACGTCGCCTTCGGGATGGTATTGCGGCGGTTGCTCGACTCCTTTCATAGCGGCGATTTCGGGGAGGACTTCCCGCAAGAGGCCGGTCGCGTCGAGTAGTTGAAAGGCGCGGCGGGCTTGGCCTTCGGTCAGCATTTTGGTGAGTTCTTCGCGGACTCGTTCAGCAGAAACCTGGTGAATTTTGTTGGCCAACTTCTGGATTGCGGTCATTGTTGCTGCCTCGATCTGATAATCGAAGCGGGCTGCGAAGCGGACGGCGCGCAGCATGCGGAGTTTGTCTTCGGCAAAACGACGCTCAGGGTCGCCGATGGCGCGGATGATTCCGGCATTGAGATCGGCGCGGCCGCCGACGAAATCGAGGACCTCGTTGGTGGCGGGGTCGAGCATCATGCCGTTGATAGTGAAGTCGCGGCGCTCGACGTCTTCGCGCGGATCTTTGGTGAAGCGTACTTCGTCGGGACGGCGGCCATCGGAGTAGCCCATGTCGAGGCGGAAGGTGGCGACTTCGACTGCGTCGCGATGATGAGCTGGAGTTTGACCGGAGCTCGCTGAAGTGCGCGCTATTTGATCAGCTTCTTCCTCTTTTCTATACGGCACCAGCACGACTCCAAAATGCTCGCCGACGGCGTAGGTTTGCGGAAGGATTTGCATGACCTGCTGCGGAGTCGCGTCCGTGGCCACATCATAGTCAGCCGGTTCGCGATTAAGAAGAAGATCGCGGACGCATCCTCCGGCCAGATAAGCTTGGTGGCCCCGCACACGCAGGGTGCGGATGATTTCTTCGGCGAATTGTTTGGCGTGAGACAGAAAGCACTCCAGCATTCAGCACTCAGCGTTCAGTCGCCGCAACGCCGAGCGCTCGAGGTCGATTCGAAATCGTCTAAACTGAAAAGGTTGCTCGCAGCCAAAAGCCAAGAGCCAAAAGCTAAAGCCAATTATGCCTGACGGCTACATACTCGGCATCGAAAGCTCCTGCGATGAGACGGGCGCGGCGGTGGTGCGCGCGGGGGAACAGATTTTATCGAATGTGGTGGCCTCGCAGATTGCTACTCATCAGCCTTATGGCGGAGTGGTTCCTGAGCTGGCGTCGCGCGAGCATTTGCGCGCAATTGTGCCGGTCGTGCGCCAGGCGCTGGCGGAGGCAGGACAGACGTACGCTTCGGTCGACGCAATTGCCGTGACGCAAGGGCCAGGGCTGGCCGGCGCTTTGCTGGTGGGGATCAGTTTTGCTAAGGCGCTGGCATTTGCACTCGATAAACCTTTGATCGCGGTGAACCATCTGGAGGGGCACATTCACGCCGTGTTGCTTGAGCAGCGGCTTAGCGGCGAGGCCGAGTTGAATTTTCCGGTGCTGGCGCTGGTCGTGTCGGGTGGGCATACGCATCTTTATTTGGCTGAGGAGCGGGAAAATCTGTGGACCTATCGCAACATTGGCCACACGCGCGACGACGCGGCGGGAGAGGCGTTCGACAAGGTCGCGAAGTTGTTGGGGCTGGGATATCCGGGTGGTCCGATTATCGACCGTCTAGCGGTGCACGGAGATGCGCAGGCGGTGAAGTTTCAAGCTTCGCAGATCAAACATCGCGATCGGCGCGATCATCGACAGGGCGAGCAGGGACGGGGCGAGCAGGGACAGGGCGAGCAGGGACAGGGCGAGCAGGGACAGGGCGAGCGAGCGCAGTCGCCGGCGCATGTCGCTCGGCCGGATTTTGATTTTTCTTATAGCGGGATTAAGACAGCGGTTTTGCGGTACGTGGAGACACACGACTTGAAGCCGTCGATTGCGGCGCGGCGACAGGCGTTGGCTGGAATCAGTTGGCCTACGGTCGAGGATCTCCTGAAAGTTTGCGATCGGCAAACGCTTAACCTGGTGGCGTCTTTTCAGCGGGCGATGGTCAGCGATCTCCTGGCCAAGACGCTGTCGGCAGCTCGGGAGTATGACGTTCGCACGCTCTTTGTGAGCGGAGGCGTGGCCGCCAATCGCGAACTGCGGAACACGTTTGGGCGCGAGGCTGCCATGCAGGGGCTTCCGGTTTTTTTCCCGTCGCACGCGCTCTCTACCGACAATGCGGCCATGATTGCGGCAGCGGCGTACCCGAAATTTTTGCGGGCGGAACTCGTGGCGATGGATTTTTCGGCCGAAGCGGGAATGGCTCTGCGCTGATTTCGTGCGCCGCCAATCGATCCAGCGTAGCTCCGTGCCGATTACACCGCATTCTTTAATTTCCTTGACTTCTCTTCCACGCCGCGCGCGAGTTTTTCTTTGTGCGCCGTCAATTTCCCCGCGATCGCGGCATCTGCAACTCCGAGAATCTGCGCCGCGAGAATTCCTGCGTTTGTGGCGCCGGGCTTGCCGATGGCGACGGTTGCCACCGGAATCCCCGCGGGCATTTGCACGGTCGCAAGCAGCGAATCCATGCCTTGCAGCGAAGTTGACGGGATAGGAACGCCGATCACCGGTAGCGTCGTGTGCGCCGCAATCACACCCGCCAGATGAGCCGCTCCGCCCGCGCCCGCGATGATCACGCGAATGCCGCGTTGGGCGGCTTGGCGCGCATACTCTGCGGTGCGGTCGGGTGAGCGATGGGCCGATGTTACATCCATTTCATACGGGATCCCGAATTCGTCGAGAGCTTTGCTGGCCTCGCGCATGATTTCCAGATCAGAGTCACTGCCCATTACGATTGAAACTTGTGGCTTGCTCATAATTGCGGTGCACTTCCATTCTTGAAATTGAAAATATTGCTGTCATTCTGAGCGAAGCGAAGAACCTATAAATTCCAGCGCCACCAGCAAATGCATCGGTCCTTCGCGGCGCTCAGACTGGCAATTCTAGCTTGGTCACGGTGCAAAGTGTCGCTCGTTCACAAAGCGCAGACCCTACTTCTTCTTCAGCGCCCGCGCTGCGATGTCCTTGCGATAATGCGCATCATCAAAATCAACTTTCGCGCAGGCTTCGTAGGCGCGCTCAACCGCCGTCTGCAATTCTGCGGCCCGCGCGGTTACGCCGAGCACGCGGCCGCCCGAAGTGTAGAAAGCCCCATCCCGCTTCGAGGTGCCGGCATGAAAGACCTTTACAGATCCCATCTTCGCAGCGCTCTCCAGCCCGCCAATCTTCTTGCCCACCTCATAGCTTCCGGGATAGCCGCCCGATGCCATCACCACGCATACTGCCGCATCGTCCGACCACTTAAAATCGCCATCGCTGGTACGTCCGTCGATCGACGCCTCCATGGCCTCGAGCAAGTCGCTTTCGAGCCGCATCAGAATCGGCTGCGTCTCCGGATCGCCGAAGCGGCAATTGAACTCGAGCACCATCGGTCCGCGCGCCGTCATCATCAATCCGCAATAGAGAACGCCCTTGTACTCCGCTCCCTCGGCCTTCATGCCCGCGACAACCGGCCGCGCGATGTGGGCGACGAGCCAGTCGCGCATCTTGTCGTCGACGATGGCGGGAGTGGTGTAGGCGCCCATGCCGCCGGTGTTCGGTCCGGTGTCGCCGTCGCCCGCACGCTTGTGATCTTGCGCGGCAACGAGCGGCGCCACGCGCTCGCCATCGCTTACAACCAGAAATGACAGTTCGTCGCCTTGTAGAAATTCCTCCAGCACGACGCGCGCGCCCGCTTCGCCCAGCATACGGCCGCTCAGCATTTCGGTGGCGACGGTCGAGGCCTCGTCTTTGCTCTGCGCAATCACCACGCCCTTGCCGGCGGCCAGCCCGTCAGCCTTTACCACAATGGGTGCATGAAAATGCGGTAGGGCATCGCGCACCTCTTCCGAAGAGTTGCAGATCGCATAATGCGCGGTGGGGATGCGGTGCCGTTGCAGGAATTCCTTGGCAAAACTCTTGCTGGTTTCCAGTCGAGCGGCGGCTCTCGTGGGGCCGAATATGCGCCAGCCGCGCCGCGTAAATTCGTCGACCACGCCGAGCAGAAGCGGTAATTCCGGTCCGACGATGGTGAGGTCGGGTTGAATCTGGTTGGCGAGCGTCAGCATGGAGTCGAGGCTCTTGACGTCTACCGCGATGCACTCAGCATCGTGGGCGATGCCGCCGTTGCCCGGCGCGCAGTAGATTTTCGTGACTCGCGGCGACTGCCGCAACTTCCAGACTAAAGCGTGCTCGCGTCCGCCACCGCCGATGACGAGAATCTTCATGATCGAAAGACTCAAGGGTAGGGGCGGATGACGATGATGTCAAACCGAGAGATTGCAGAGGCCAGATCGCAGAGGTTAGAAACCAGAGGTTTCATCTTCGAGCGGTGAGACAGCTTTCGCCGAAGATGACGAGGTGGTTCTATCCTTTGCAATCTGACCTGCGCGAATCTCTCGTTAACCGTGCTTAACGCTTCGCCGTATAATACGATTCACGTGATTACCGTTTCCAAAGAGGACTATCTTAAAGCCATTCTCGGGGCTGAGAGCGAAGGCGAGACTGTCATCTCGGCGACCCTGGCGCACTGGCTCAAAGTTTCGCCGCCGGCTGTGACCATGGCGGTGCGACGACTGAAGAAAGACGGATTGGTGCGCGTGAATGGCGACGGTCGCGTTCGCCTGACCGCCGCTGGCCGAAAAATAGCCCGCAAACTGACGGTTCGCCATCACCTGATTGAGCGCATGCTCGCCGAGATTTTCGGAATGGAATGGTACAAGGTGCACGACGAGGCGGAGCGACTGGAACACGCGGTCTCGCCCGATTTTGAAGCCAGGCTGCTGGCGAAACTCGGCGCCGGGGTCGCCTGCCCGCACGGTAATTTGAGCGAATTGGAGAGTCCGGCAAGCCGCCGTCGTCGTGGCTTGCTGCTGTTGGCTCAGGCCGAACCGGGGCAGAACTTCCAGGTGAGTGGTATCTACGAACGCGACCGACGCCTGCTCGAGTTTCTGGAGCAGCGCGGCATTCGTCCGGGAGCGAAGGTGCATGTCGCACATCGCAACTACGATCACACGCTGACCTTGACTACCGGCGCGGGGCGAGTTTCGCTGGGAGTGTCTGCAGCGGAGAGGGTGTGGGTTAAGTCGGCGGATTCGAAGGTTACCACGAAACCCTAAACATTGAGTGGTATCAACGACCCCGCAAATTGTCCTCATCCGAAAATCTAATATCCCTAATCGCAAAAGTAATTAACTATAGTTTATTTGCTGATGTATACTTAGGCTAATTTTCCGGCGAGCGCTTGCGGTTTCTCGCCCGCGTCAGCGCATGAAAAAACGAAACACAGCGTCGGAGAGCGGGGGTGAAACCGCTTTCCGTTCCGTCACCCTCGGCGATCCCGAATCGAATAGTCAGCCGCCTCCCCCCGACCGCGTCGTTATTACCCACGAAGATATCGATCGCGCCCACGACCGCGAACAGGTTTCCGCGACGCGCGCACGCCGCGGATTTCGGCCGCGCCTCCGCCTGTTCTGGCTCCTCATCGGTCCCGGCATTCTGGTGATGCTCGGAGAGAATGACGGTCCCAGCATGCTGTCGTATGCCGCGACGGGTGCCCGATTCGGCGTCGGTTTCTTCGTGCCGTTTGTGGTGCTCACATTCCTCATGGCGTGCGTGGTGCAAGAGATGACGGTGAGATTGGGTGCCGCTACGCATCGTGGCCACGCCGAGTTGATCTTCGATCGCTTTGGTCCGTTCTGGGGTTGGTTCTCGATGATCGATCTGATGGTCGGCAACTTTCTGACCCTGGTCACCGAGTTCATCGCCATTCGCGCCGGTCTCGGATTCTTCGGAGTGCGTCCAGCAGTCGCCGTCCTCGGCGCATTGTTGGTCCTCTCGGTTGCGCTCATGACCCATCGCTATTGGACGTGGGAACGGATCATCTTAGGCGCTGCCACTTTCAACCTCGTGTTCGTACCGGTGGCCCTACTGGCTCACCCGCACTGGCACGAAGTCGCTCACTCATTGCTGACCTGGAAACCATTGCCCGGCGGGCTTACCCAGGAAACTGTCTTAATCCTGCTCGCTAACATCGGAGCCACCGTCACTCCCTGGATGCTTTTTTTTCAGCAGAGTGCGATTGCCGACAAAGGTCTCACCACTCATGACATCCGCATGGGGCGCGTAGACACGGCTCTGGGTGCGGCTTTGGCCACGGTGGCCGCTCTGGCAACCATGCTGGCGACGGCTCCGCTATTCCTTCATCACATGTCGGCCGCCAACTTCGAAGCGGCGGAATTTGCGCAGGCATTACAACCATTTGTCGGACACTGGGGAGCGGCGCTGTTTGCGCTGGGCATCTTCGAGGCGGGCATGGTCGCGGCAATCACCATTTCAACTTCGTCGGCCTATGCTTTCGGGGAGGTGGCGCGTCGCCCGCACAGTTTGAATCTTCCTTTCAAGCAAGGCAAGGCGTTCTATCTCGTCCTATTGCTCGAAGCAGCGGCCGCGGGCGGACTGGTGCTGATTCCGGGAATTCCACTGGTTTACATCGTGTTGCTGGTGAATGTGATTGCCGTCCTGGCCATGCCTCCAGCGCTTCTCTTCCTTTATATGCTCGTCAACGATCGCGAAATCATGGGCGATCTGGTCAGTCCACTCTGGGCCAATGTGCTGGCCTTGGGAGTGGTGATCATCCTCATCGCCGCCGGCCTATTGTTTGGCCTCAGCGTGATCGCGCCCAATGCGCTGGCCGTGATCGGAGCTAAGTGAGCGAAGTAAAAGTAATAATGATTGGAGCCAGGTAAATGGAGAAGCATTTGGATTCCGTACCCGACCACGAAGTCAGCCGGGAAGAAATCACTTCCGTGATGACGGCGCTCGAGCCCGACCAGTTGATTTTCGCCAAGGAGCACCATCATTGTCCACGACGACAGCTCACGGCGACCGAAATGATTCTTTTCTGGGCACTCAGGATTTACCTAGTGTTTATGGTCGGCGTCGTGGTGTATCAGATTTGGACGGGCGTGCGGTAGGAATTTGTCAGTTCGCAAAATTACGAAATTGTTTGGTCAGACCGAACGGCTGCTGTTCAGTTGCAATAGATCCCAGCGATTGCCGTAAAGGTCCTCGAAGACTGCGACGGTTCCGTACTCTTCTTCGACTGGCTCGCGCATGAACTTTACTTTCCGCGCGGTCATTTCATTGTAGTCACGCCAGAAATCATCGGTGTGCAGAAAAAGAAAAACTCGTCCGCCGGTCTGGTTGCCAACGCGGCTTTGCTGCTCAGGCGTTGCGGCGCGTGCCAGCAGCAAGGTGGTGCTCTGAGATCCCGGAGGTGCGATCAACACCCAGCGTTTGTTGGCGCTCAAGCGTGTATCTTCGACCACAGTGAAGCGAAGCGTTCTGGTAAAAAAAGCCAGAGCCTCATCGTAATCGCGGACGAGAAGCGCGACGTGGCCCAAGGTTTGTTTCATAGACACCCTGCGTCTTTAACTCAGTTTAGCGTGACGCCCGTCATGTCACGACCCCACCAAACGAATTACACTATAAGGTTAAGTTCCGCATCGTGCCCAGCCTTGTGCCGGAGCTTGTGAAGGAAGGTCGGTATGTCATCCAATAGTTTTGGCGCCCGCGCAAATTTCAAAGTTGGTAAAAAAAATTACGAACTTTATCGCCTAGACGCTCTCGACAAGCAGGGAATCTCCACCCGGCATCTCCCGTTCTCGCTGCGCATTTTGCTGGAGAACCTGCTGCGCACCGAAGATGGGCGCAACGTCACGAAGGATGAAATTCGCGCGCTCGCCGCGTGGAACAAGAATTCGAAACCGGAAAAAGAAATTGCCTTCACGCCGAGCCGCGTGCTGCTCCAGGATTTCACCGGCGTGCCCGCCGTAGTCGACCTCGCCGCCATGCGCGATGCCATGAAGCGACTGGGAGGCGACGCCAAGTTGATCAATCCGCTACAGCCTGCGGAATTAGTCATCGACCACTCGGTGCAGGTCGATGAGTTTGGGTCGGCCGAGGCGTTTGACATTAACGCACTGCTGGAGTTTCAGCGCAACAAAGAGCGCTATGCGTTTCTGCGCTGGGGGCAGACCGGCTTCCGCAACCTTGCTATCGTGCCGCCGGACACAGGAATCGTTCACCAAGTCAATCTCGAATATCTGGCTCGCGTGGTTTTTGTGCACGAAGAAGGCGAAAAGCGCACCGCGTTTCCCGACACGCTGGTCGGCACCGACTCCCACACCACAATGGTCAACGGGCTCGGCGTGCTCGGCTGGGGCGTCGGCGGCATCGAAGCCGAAGCCGCCATGCTAGGCCAGCCTGTATCCATGCTCATTCCGCTAGTCGTCGGTGTGAAACTTTCAGGGCGCCTGCGGGAAGGCACTACCGCGACCGATCTCGTTCTCACGATCACCGAGATGCTGCGCAAGCATGGCGTCGTCGGCAAATTCGTCGAATATTTTGGCCCCGGCTTGCAAGACCTGCCGCTCGCCGATCGCGCAACCATCGCGAACATGGCTCCCGAATACGGCGCCACCTGCGGCATTTTCCCGATCGACAAAGAAAGCCTGCGCTACCTGAAACTAACCGGCCGCAGTGACGAGCAGATTGCGCTGGTGGAAGCGTATGCGCGTGAGCAGGGACTTTTTCACGATGCCAATACGCCGGAGGCCGAATACTCCGAGCTGCTGAGCCTCGATCTGGCTACGGTCGAATCGAGTCTGGCTGGTCCGAAGCGCCCGCAGGATCGCGTGGTGCTGTCGAAGGCGGGCGAGTCGTTTGCGCAAGCGCTGCCCTCGCTGATCAAGCCAAAGGCCAAGGCCGCCGCGGCGGCTCCGGCCGACTCTGCTATCAAGCAAGTCAGCCGTTGGGAGCAGGAGGGCGGCAGTCCGACCGCGGTAGGTTTCGAGGATCCGAATGTTCACGAACATATTTCGGGAAATGGCAGCATGTTGAAGCACGGCAGCGTGGTGATCGCCGCGATCACCAGTTGCACGAACACGTCAAATCCGTCAGTGATGCTGGCTGCCGGCCTGCTCGCAAAGAAGGCGGTGGAACGCGGACTCCAAGTCCCAGTGACGGTCAAGACTTCGCTCGCTCCCGGATCGAAAGTTGTGCTCGATTACCTGCACAAGGCGGGCCTGATGCCCTATCTGGAAAAGCTAAAATTTCACATCGTCGGCTACGGCTGCACCACCTGCATTGGAAACTCGGGCCCGCTGCCGGTTGAAGTCTCGAAAGAAATTGACGAGAAAAATCTGGTTGTCGCTTCGGTGCTCTCCGGCAATCGCAACTTTGAGGGACGAATCAATTCCGAAGTGCGCGCCAACTATCTGATGTCGCCGCCGCTGGTGGTGGCCTTCGCGCTCGCCGGCCGCATCGATACCGACCTGCGCAAGGATCCCGTCGGCAAAGGCAAGGACGGCAAGCCGGTCTACCTCGCCGATATTTGGCCTTCGCAACAAGAAATTGAACAGGCGATGGCGAGCGCGATTACGTCCGATATGTTTCGGAAGAGTTACGGTGAGGTCTATGCGGGCGATGAACGCTGGCGCGGGTTGCCAGTTCCGAAGGGCGAGACGTATGCCTGGGAGAAGGACTCTACCTACATTCGGCAGGCGCCGTACTTCGATGACATGGCGCTTGAGCCGTCAGCGGTCGAGGACATCAGTGCCGCGCGCGTGCTGGCGGTGCTCGGCGACAGCGTCACCACCGATCACATTTCGCCGGCAGGCTCGATAAAGAAAGATGGACCCGCCGGCAAATACCTAATCGCTCATGGCGTGCAACCCGCCGATTTCAATTCCTACGGATCGCGCCGCGGCAATCACGAGGTCATGGTGCGCGGCACGTTTGCCAATGTGCGCTTGCGCAACAAAATGGTGAGCACCGAAGGCGGATTCACCCGCCATCTGCCAGACGGCGTGGAGATGTCGATCTTCGAAGCGTCCGAAAAGTATCATGCCGAAAAAGTGCCGCTCGTAATTCTCGCCGGCAAAGAATACGGCTCCGGATCGTCGCGCGACTGGGCCGCCAAGGGGCCGCGACTGCTCGGCGTTCGTGCAGTGATTGCGGAAAGCTACGAGCGCATTCATCGCTCGAACCTGATCGGCATGGGCATTCTGCCCCTGCAATTTCTGCCCGGAGAAAATGCCGAGACGCTGAAATTGACGGGCGAAGAAGTTTTCGAGATCGCAGGAATTCGTGAAGTGGTCGAGAAATCTTCTTCCGGCCGCAAGATTACGGTGCGCGTCAAAGGCGGCAAGACCGCAGAGTTTCAGGCGACCGTTCGGATTGACACGCCGCAAGAAGCGCTCTACTACGCGAATGGCGGCATTCTCCAATACGTGCTGCGGCAGTTGCTGGCGGGGAAGGCACAGCCGGAGACAATAACGGTTTGATTACGTCCCACAGAGCATAACCTGGCTGGATCCTCCTTTACCGTCGCTCGAGCAGAATGCTAGCATTCCCGCCGGAGAGCCTATGCCCTTGGTCGACACCAGTAAGCTCGATGTAATTGAGCGCCTGCCAGGCTGGTACGGACGCTATTTTCATACGACCAACATGACGTTCGCGCACTACGATTTTGCGCGAGGCGCATCCATTCACGAACATGTTCATCCCCAGGAAGAAGTTTACGAAGTGGTCGAGGGCGAACTCGAGATCACGATCGACGGCTTGGCCCAAACCGCCAAACCAGGCGTCGTGGCGATCGTTCCGAGCAACGCTCGTCACTCGGTTAAGGCCCTCACTGATGGCCGAGCGATTATCGTCGACTACCCGGCGAGGCGAGATTTCGCCTAGATCCCGCTTTGCGGTTGATCAAAATACCAGCACAAGGTCGCTCGCCCTCGAAATCCCATTTCGCGTGCTAATCTCAAATTCCCATGTTCGTCCCAGCCCAATACATTCCCGCTGCCTATAGCCTGACTGCGTTCGGCGTCTGGGGCGCCAGCGATTTCCTTGGCGGAGTCGGCGCGCGCCGCGCCAACGCATTTCTCTTTACCGCCATCGTCCATCTCAGCAGCCTGGTTGCGGTCGGCACGGCGGCGTTGATGATTGGCGGACCATTCCTCGGACACGCCAGCCTGGCTTGGTCGCTGCTCGCCGGTGCTATGGGGGGATTTGCTCTCGCCTTGTTCTATCGTGCATTGGCCCGCGGAAATATGGGACTGGTCGCGCCCGTCGCGGCCGTTCTTAGTGCCGCTATTCCCACGCTCGTGACTGCGTTCTACGAAGGCTTCCCCAGCTATCGTCATCTGCTCGGCTTTATTCTCGCCGGCATCGGCGTCTGGTTGATCTCGCGAACCGAAGCCGGGGTCGGCCGTCCCGAGGGCCTGGGTATGGCGGTACTCGCCGGAATTGGCTTCGCCGGTTTTTATCTTTGCACGCATCAGGCGGGCAACGCCTCGGCTTTGTGGATCGGCACCTGCTCGCGTGCCGGCTCTTTGCTAGTCACCGGAGGAATCGTTTTGTTCGGAGGGCATCTCCGCGCCCTGCCCGCGCAGGTGCTGGGCATAGCCATCGCTGCCGGAGTTCTCGACATTGCTGGCAGCGTCGTCTTCATCCGCGCATCGCAAATCGGGCGCCTCGACGATGCAGTCGTGATCAGTTCGCTTTATCCAGCGATCACCGTTCTGCTGGCGCGCATCTTTCTGCACGAGCATTTCAGCCGCGCCCGTACCATAGGGATGGTGGCGGCGCTGGCGGCGGTGCCGATGATCGCGGGATAAGAATTATGATCTAACCGTTCCATATTCTGGAGTGTGGAACGCGCGGATGTGTGTAGGCTCCGACAACCGATGGTTCGAGCAGGTGAACCGTGGCCCTGGTTGAAGTTCGCAATCTGACGAAAGTTTTTGACCTCGCCGAATCCTCGTTCGGCGCCCGCCAGTCAGGCGAAGTTCGCGCCGTCGACAATGTCTCCCTCGACATTCAGCAAGGCGAAACGCTGGGCCTGGTCGGCGAATCCGGCTCCGGCAAGAGCACCCTTGGACGGCTCATCCTTCGTCTGATCGAGCCGACTTCGGGCTCAATCCTCTTCGACGGCGTCGATCTGGTGACGGCGAATCGCTCAGAGTTGCGCCGGATTCGCCGTGACATGCAGATTATTTTCCAGGATCCCTTCGGATCGCTCGACCCGCGTTATCGCGTCGAAGACGTAATCGCCGAGCCGCTGATTCTCCGCCAGAAGATCGCAGGCGAAAGTGCCAGCCGCGATACCCGCCGCCAGCGTGTGCGTGAACTCCTGTGCTCAGTCGGGATGGATGAATCAGCCATGCCCCGCTACGCGCACGAATTTTCCGGAGGCCAACGCCAGCGCATCGGGATCGCCCGCGCGCTCGCGCTGCGCCCGAAGTTCATCGTCGCCGATGAGCCAGTCTCCGCGCTCGACGTCAGCGTCGGCGCGCAAATTGTTAATCTTCTGCAACGACTCCAGTGCGATTTCGGACTCACCTATCTCTTCATTTCGCACTCCATGCCAGTCGTGCGCTATCTCTCGACCCGCATCGCCGTGATGTATCGTGGCAAGATCGTCGAGGTCGGCCCGACGGAACAAATCACCAGGCAGCCGCAGCACGATTACACGCGCAAACTGCTGGCGGCCACGCCTGAGATGGCCGTCTCGTAGCCTTCGCCAGCTTTCTGTTGTCCTTCGCCCCGAAGAAAACTACAATCGCTTCGTTCCAGGGAGACGATATGGCGACCAATCCCTCCGTACCACTGCAACCATCTCAGGCCACACCCCTGTCTCCAGAACCCGCGGCGCTCTCCGAAGGCCAGCGTCTCATCGGCACTTTCTTTTCGCCGGGCAAAGCCTTTACCGACCTGCGCAGAAACGCGAACTGGTGGGCGCCTTTCCTGATCATTGCGATCGTTTCCCTGTCGTTTGTCTATGTGGTCGATCAGAAGGTAGGATTCCGCAAGGTTGTAGAAAATCTCATTCAGTTGCAGCCAAAGCAGGCCGATCGTATCGACCGGATGCCGATCGATCAGCGCCAGACCGTCATGCAACAGCAGGTCACGATCACCAAATTGATCTCCTACGCTATTCCCCTCATTGCGCTCGCAATCTACGCCGTTTTCGCCGGTGTCTTACTTGCGACGCTGAAGTTTGGCGCCAGCGCCGATTTGAAATACAAGACTCTATTCGCTCTGATTGTCTACACCCGGCTGCCGCAATTGCTGGCGACGCTGCTGGCGATGGTTTCGCTGCTGGCTGGTGTCAGCGGCGATGGATTCAATATTCAGAATCCCGTCGCTACCAATCCCGGATATTTCATCAGCCCCGACGGTTCGCCCGTCCTTCGCGCCCTGCTGACACCGCTGGATGTGTTCTCCTTCTGGACTCTGATCCTGACCGCCATCGGCATCACCTGCATCAGCAAAGTCAAACGTAGCACTGCGTTCGCCGTGGTCTTCGGCTGGTTTGGCATCGTGGTGCTAGGCAGAGTGCTTATAGCCGCCGCCACTCCCTGACGCCCCGACGAACACTCATGCATACCGCGGACGTCGTGCTCATCGGTGGAGGGATTGTCGGCTCCAGCATCGCCTACCATCTGGTCGCGGCGGGTTCGAAGAACATTCTTGTGATCGAGCGCGAGTCCGCGCAGGGCAAGGGATCGACCGGCAAGAGCATGGGCGGTGTGCGTGCCCAGTTTTCCACGCCCGTCAACATTCAGATGTCGCTCTACTCGATCCCTTTCTATGCAAGCTTCGAAGAGCGGCTCGGCTATCCGTGCGATTACCGGCCACAGGGATATCTTTTTTGCGCAACCAGTGAAAACCATCTGGCCTACCTGCGTGCGAATTACGAGAAGCAAATCGCCATGGGATTGAAGAACGTGCGTCTCGTAGGGGGCGACGAAATCCGCAGCCAGTTTCCTCAACTGCGCGGCGATGACATTGTCGGCGGCAGCTTCTGCTCTACCGATGGCTTTGTTGATCCCTATAGCGCGATGATCGGCTACATGACCTGGGCCAGCGATCACGGCGCCACGCTGTGGAAGAACACGAGCGTTACCGGAATCACCCGTAACACTGACGGAAGTTTTGCAGTTGCGACCACGCGCGACACCGTCTCGACACGCACTGTCGTCAACTGCGCCGGCGCCTGGGCGGCTCCGATTGCGAAGCTGCTGGGCATTGATCTCCCGGTCGAGCCGTTGCGGCGCATGCTCGTTCCAACCGAGCCTTTCGATCAGTTTCCGCACAGCGCGCCCATGATCATCGATATGTCTACGGGTTTCCACTTCCGCCCGGAGAGCCGCGGATTTCTGCTGGCGTGGAATGATCCCGAAGAAACGCCGGGCTACAAGACTGATTTCGACGCGGGCTTCATCGAGAAGATTTTGACGCGGGCCGCCGACCGCGTACCCGTCTTCGAAAATGTTGCAGTCAATCCCAAGCGAGCCTGGGCCGGGCTTTATGAAATGACGCCCGATCATCATCCGATTCTTGGCGAGTCTCGCGAAGTGCCTGGCTTCTTTTTTGCCAACGGATTCAGCGGCCACGGCGTAATGCACTCGCCTGCGACGGGAAAGATTCTGAGCGATTTGATTTTGACGGGAAAGACAGATTTGATCGACGCGTCGCTGCTGAGTGTTTCGCGCTTCGCCGACGGGCGGATGATTCACGAAACCGCCGTGCTGTAGTTTGCGGAGCGATTGGCAATCGAATCGTTTATCATGGCCGCTGCAAAGAACATAACCACAGGGGACGCAGAGCGACGCAAGGAAAACCCAGTTGTCCCTGTGCCTCTCCGTGTCCCCTGTGGTTAAGCTCTCCGCACCGATGCCGCAGGAATTCAACTACTGGCTAACAACCGTTCAGCTCCCGATCCCTCCCGCGCCGCCGCCGCCGGAGAGCGCTGACGTTGCCATCATCGGCGCAGGATTCACGGGCCTGTCCGCCGCGCTCGCGCTCGCCAAACGCGGCGCGAAAGTTGTGGTGCTCGAATCTGAAACCATCGGCTGGGGCGCTAGTTCGCGCAATGGCGGCATGGTGCTCACCGGGCTGAAACTTGGCGTCAACCAGCTTATTGCGAAGTATGGACGTGACCTAACGCGCCGCATGTACGCCGCGTCGCTCGCGACCGTCGACCTGGTCGAGCGCATCGTGAAAGAGGAAGCCGTCGCCTGCGATTTTGTCCGCACCGGCCATCTCGAAGTCGCATGCAAACAAGCTCACTTCGATGATTATGCCCGACAGGGCGAAGTCATTGCGCGAGAATTCAATCATCAGCTGCGCGTTGTCCCTCGCAATCAACTCCGCGGCGAAATTGGTTCCGATATTTATTATGGCGGCATGGTCGATGAAATTTCTGCGGGTCTCAATCCCGCACGCTACGTTGCCGGGCTCGCAACTGCCGCGATACGCGCCGGAGCGCAGATCTCGGAGCACACTCGATTGCACAACATCCAACGCCAAGCTCGGGACGGCGCGCCCGGTTTCAAGCTGAATAGTTCTCGCGGCGCAATCTGGGCGCGCAATGTGCTGGTTGGAACCAGCGGCTACACAGGCGTAGCGACTCCCGCGCTGCGAAAGAAAATTATTCCCATCGGGTCGTTTATTATCACCACCGAAGTATTGTCTGATGCACTCGCCCGTGAACTGAGCCCGCGCAACCGCCAGATTTACGATTCGAAAAATTATCTTTATTACTATCGCCTCACCCCCGACAATCGCATGTTGTTCGGTGGCCGCGCCGCGTTTTTCCCGGAGACCGACCAGACCATCCGCAGGAGCGCGGAGATTCTGCGCTGCGGCATGATCGAGGTCTATCCACAGTTGGGCGACACGAAGATCGAATACGTCTGGGGAGGCACGCTCGATTTCTGCTTCGACATGATGCCGCACGCCGGCCAAATCGACGGCATCTATTTCGCTCTGGGATACGCGGGACACGGCGTCGCCATGGCAACCTATCAAGGTCAGAAAATGGCGGAACGGATCGCGGAAGGCACAGCCGACGGGAAAGACGCATCGAGAAAGACGGACAACCCGTTCACCGAGATTCCATTCCCAGGTGCGCCGCTAGGTCTCTATAGCGGCAAGCCGTGGTTCCTGCCATTCGCCGGCGCCTACTACAAAGTTTTAGACTGGGTATCGTAGGAAGAGCGGGAAGCGGATGACGGGTGACAGGAAGAGCAAGAACGGGTGACGGGAAAAACAAAGGCAGCGCGAGAGGATAGTGTGCATCGAAACTGTTTTTGATTTTCCGGTTACCTGTAACCTGCTTTAGGAGAAGCGCATGTCCATCTTCGGCCTTATTGAATACGCCGACGCCAGCCCTGAAGTGCGCGCCATCTACGACGACATCATGAGTACACGCAAAACCGACTGGATCAATAATTTCTGGAAGGCGATTGCACACGATCCCGTCATGCTCAAACGCACTTGGGAAGACATCAAGCAGATCATGGCGCCCGGCGCGCTCGACCCGCTCACTAAGGAAATGATCTACGTCGCCGTCTCGGTCACGAACCAGTGCGAATACTGCATCGCCTCGCACACCGCGGCGGCGAAGAAGAAAGGCATGACCGACGCCCAATTCAAAGAGTTAATGTCTGTGGTCGGCATGGCGAATGAAACCAATCGCCTGGTCGCGGGATATCAAGTGGAAGTCGACGACCGGTTCAAAGGTGGGTCTTAGTGTCAGGCCTTAGCTGGCGGGTTTTCCTAATACCTAACACCTGACGCCTAAGACCTGGTAGCTTTCCGCTTCCCGCGACGCTCTATAATCATCAAACCAACCGCGAAGATTTTCGAAAGAGGTATAGGCATGGTTGAGATCACGGTGACTCCGGTTGCCACTCACGGTTTTTTTGTCGATGGCAAGTGGCTGGAAGAGGGTGACATCGTCGACGTGCGCGCGCCCTATGACGGCGCTCTCGTCGCGCATGTTCACCGCGGAAACCGCGTACACGCCGAAGCTGCAATTGCCGCAGCCGTCAAGGCTTTTGGAACCACGCGCCGATTGCCCGCCTTCGAACGCCAGCGGGTTCTGCGCCAAATTGCGATCGGCGTCCACGATCGCAAAGAAGAGTTTGCGCACACCATCGCTCTCGAAGCGGGCAAGCCCATCAAGAGCGCCCGCACCGAAGTTGATCGCGCCGTCTTCACCTTCAACATCGCCGCCGAAGAAACAGTTCGCAACTACGGCGAATACTTGCCGCTCGATTGGCAGCAGTCGACAGCCGGACGCTGGGGCATCGTCAAACGTTTTCCGCTCGGCCCGATCGCTGGCATTACTCCTTTTAATTTTCCGCTGAACCTGGTCGCGCACAAAGTTGCGCCAGCCATCGCCGCCGGCTGTTCGATGGTGCTTAAGCCCGCGCCCCAAACGCCGCTCACTTCGTTGCTGCTCGCCGAAGTGATCCAGCAAGCGGGATGGCCGGACGGCGGCTTCAATGCTTTGTTGCTCTCGAACGAAGATTCCGGCCTGCTCGTCTCCGATGATCGCATCAAGCTCATCAGCTTCACCGGCAGTGCCGCCGTCGGCTGGTCGATCAAGAACAACGCGGGAAAGAAAAAAGTTGTGCTCGAACTGGGAGGCAATTCCGGCGTCATCGTTCACAGCGACACCGATCTCGCTTACGCTGCCGAGCGATGTGTAACCGGCGGTTTCGCCTACGCCGGACAATCCTGCATCTCGGTGCAGCGCATTCTGGTCGAACACTCTGTCTATGGAAAATTCACTGAACTATTGCTGGCCGCCGCGGGCAAACTGAAAGTTGGAGATCCGCTCAAGGAGTCGAGCGATCTCGGCCCGCTCATCCGCGAAAGCGACGCCATTCGCGCCGCCGAATGGGTGCAGGAGGCGGTGCGCGGCGGTGCGCGCCTGCTTTGCGGAGGAGGTCATAAGGGTTCGCTCTTCGAGCCAACGATACTGACCGGCACCAAACCCAACATGAAAGTGAATTGCCAGGAAATCTTTGCGCCGGTCGTGACCGTCGAGCCCTATACCGATTTCGCCTCGGCGCTGAAGCAGGTCAATAGTTCCGCCTACGGCCTACAGGCCGGACTCTTCACCCGCGACGCGAAGCTAATTTTTCAGGCCTACGATGAATTAGAAGTGGGAGGCTTGATCGCCGGAGATGTTCCAACTTTTCGCATCGACCACATGCCTTACGGTGGGGTTAAAGATTCGGGACTGGGACGCGAAGGCTTGCGCGATGCGATCCATGAAATGACCGAACCGAAGCTGTTGGTCATGAACCTGCGATGAAATTTTCACCTTAGCGGCGTAATTCGTAGAAAATATGATTCACGACTTTTTACACTTCAGGCTCTAGCATTGCGAGTGAGGAGTGAGTAGTGGGGCGTGAGTAAGGAAGAGCAAGTGCTTCCCGATGTCCGCAAGATGCAGGTGCATGAATGGATTACAATTCGGTACGAAGAAAAACTGCGCGACCTGTTCCATTTTCGAAGTAGCTGTTATACTCTCCTGTTTTAGTAACGCGCGTCACATCTGCATGTGACGTAAATCATAAAGATGCGTTCAGCCGAGTGCGGCGCGAGCCAATCTCGTAATATTAAAAATTTCTTAATCAATATCAATGCAGATCTTTCCGCGCAGCAGCAATGCCATTGCCCGGGCCTCCCTGGTCCTCGTTGTCCTTGCCGTGGCCGGTCTGGGTTGGGTTGTGCTGGAACTGGAGCGCACTCCTTACATCACCAACGCCGGAGTGCGCAAGGCTCAGCCTGTGCCGTTCAGCCACGAGCACCACGTAACCGGCCTCGGCATCGATTGCCGCTATTGTCACACCTCGGTTGAAACTTCGAGCTTTGCCGGAATTCCCCCGACCAAGACCTGCATCAACTGCCATCAGCAGATTTGGACCAACGCCGCCTATCTCGAGCCAGTCCGCGAAAGTTACCGCACGGGCCGATCGCTCGAATGGACGCGCGTCAACCAGTTGCCCGACTTCGTTTATTTCAATCACAGCATTCATATCAACAAAGGTGTGGGCTGCAACACCTGTCACGGCCCCATCGACCACATGCCGCTGACCTACCAGTACGCGTCGCTGCAGATGGAATTCTGCCTTGATTGCCATCGCAACACGGAAAAATATCTCCGTCCGCGCGATCAGGTTTTCAACATGCGCTATGAACCGCCGGTCGACGACCCGTTGGGAAAGAATGCCGTTGTTTTTGGCGGAAAGACCTACAACAACCAGATTGCGCTCGGCACAGCCCTGCACGAGGCATACAACGTGCGCTCGGTGAAGGACATTACCAGTTGCAACACCTGTCATCGGTAGGGCGAGGTTTTACTGAGAGCTGACAGCTGAAAGCAAATTTCTGATGAGCATCGACGAGCACAAAACGAAACCGGCCGCAGCGAAAGCCGCTGCGCAACCTGACGTCTGCCCCACCAAGCGCAAGCAGCTTGACCTCGCGACCGTCCGCGAGCAGATCGAGGATACGACCGGCCCCGAATACTGGCGCAGCCTCGAAGAACTGGCCGGCAGCGATGAGTTTCAGGAGATGCTGCACCGCGAGTTTCCCAAGGGCGCCTCCGAATGGCTCGACGATTTCTCCCGCCGCGGATTTCTGAAGACGATGGGCGCGTCGCTGGCGCTCGCCGGTTTGACCGGATGCACGCGCATGCCGAACACCGAGATCGTGCCCTACGTGCGGCAGCCGGAAAATGTCATCCCTGGGAAGCCGAAGTTTTATGCGACCGCGCACACTCTCGGCGGCTATGCCTCTCCCGTTCTCGTCGAGAGCCATCTCTTCCGCCCGACGAAAATCGAAGGCAATCCGCAGCATCCGGCGAGCCTCGGCGGCACCGACATCTACGCGCAGGCCTCGATTCTCGATCTCTACGACCCCGACCGCGCGCAAGACATCACCTACCTCGGCGACGTGCGTTCGTGGAACGCCTTCATCGACGCCATCAGCGGCCCACTCATGGCGGAGAAGAGCATGGCCGGCGGCGGGGTTCGCATCCTGACCCAGACCGTTTCCTCGCCCACACTGGCGGCGCAGATTCGCGATTATCTCGCCGCGAATCCACAGGCCAAGTGGCACGTCTACGAGCCCATCAATCGCGACAACGTAGTCGAAGGTGCGAAGCTCGCCTTCGGCGAACCGGTCGAAACGCGTTACGACCTGTCGAAGGCCGACGTAATCGTTTCCCTAGACGCCGATTTCCTCTACGCCGGATTCCCCGGCTCCACCCGCTACACCCGCGATTTCGCCGCGCGCCGCAATCCCGACGCGGACATGAACCGGCTCTATGTCATCGAGAGCACGCCGAGTTCAACGGGAATGAAGGCGGATCATCGGTTGCCGATGAAGGCGAGTGACATTCAAAGCTTTGCCGGTGCGCTCGCGGCGTTCGGAAGGGTAGACCCCCAAGCTGCCCGTCCAACAGACGAAGTCGGCAGGTTACTTCTTGCAGTCGGGAAGGACTTGCAATCGCACAAAGGTTCGAGCGTTGTGATTGTCGGCGATCACCAACCGCCTGTTGTCCATGCTCTTGCGCACTCCGTCAATCAAGCGCTCGGCAATGTCGGCAAGACGGTTTTCTATACCGATCCCGTCGACGCCAATCCAGTAAATCGCGCCGACTCGCTGAAAGCTCTCGTCGACGACATGCACGCGGGCAAGGTCGACGTGCTGCTGATTCTCAGTGGCAACCCAGCCTACGACGCGCCCGCCGAACTCGAATTCGCTTCATTGCTCAAGTCCCCGGCCGTGGCCACAAAGGTGTATCTCGGCTCCCATCGCAACGAGACCGCCGAACTCTGCCAGTGGCATGTTCCCGAGGCCCACTATCTCGAATCCTGGAGCGATGGCCGCGCCTACGACGGCACCGCAACTATCATCCAGCCGCTCATCGAGCCCCTCTACAACGGCAAGAGCGCACACGAAATCATCGCCGTTTTCGCCGGAGACTCCGGCGCTACCGGCCACGATCTCGTCCAGGCCTACTGGCAGAAGCAGCACACCGGCGCCGATTTCGACACATTCTGGCGCAAGTCGCTGCACGATGGCTGGATCGCAGACACCGCCTCCAAGCCTAAAACTGTCGCCCTCAAAACCAGCAGCGTCCCGGCTCCGCAATCTGCCACCGCTTCAGGAATCGAGCTCAACTTCCGCCGCGATCCCTCGATCTACGACGGCCGCTTCTCCAATAACGGATGGTTGCAGGAGCTCCCCAAGCCGCTGACCAAGCTGACTTGGGATAACCCGATCATGATCGGCCCTGCCATGGCCGAGCGCCTGAAGCTCAATTTCAAAGACGTAGCCGAACTGGAATTCAATGGCAAGAAAGTAAAAGGCGCAGTCTGGATCCAAGCCGGCCATCCCGACAATTCGATCACCGTCTTCCTCGGCTACGGCCGCACGCGCGCCGGCCGCGTAGGCAGCGGCGCGGGCTTCGACGTCTATCCGATGTGCACCAGTCAGGCTCCATGGTTTGCCGACGGCGCGAAGCTCACCGCCACCGGCGAGACTTACAACCTCGCCAGCACGCAGGGCTATCAGACCATGGAAACGCCCAACGGCAGCGAGCGGCCGCAGGTGCAGGAGCGCAGTCTCGAGGAGTATAAGAAAGAGCCGAACTTCGCGAAAGAGGGCGAGCCGCCGAAGGACCTCACGCTCTACAAGCCAGAGATTTTCGATTATGCGAAGGAGACCTACTCCTGGGGCATGGCGATCGACCTGAACTCCTGCGTCGGGTGCAATAACTGCATCCTCGCTTGTCAGTCGGAAAATAATATTGCCGTGGTTGGCAAAGAGCAGACGCTCAGGGGCCGTCACATGCATTGGATCCGCGTCGACGCCTACTACAACGGCCCGCGCGATAACCCCAAAGGCTTCTTCCAGCCGGTGCCCTGCATGCAGTGTGAGAATGCGCCCTGCGAACTGGTCTGTCCGGTGCAGGCGACCGTTCACAGCAGCGAAGGGCTGAACGACATGATCTACAACCGCTGCGTCGGGACGCGGTATTGTTCGAATAACTGCCCTTACAAAGTTCGTCGATTTAACTTCCTGCTATTTCAGGACTGGGAGACGCCGCAGTTCAAGCTCATGCGCAATCCAGACGTGACGATCCGCAGCCGCGGTGTCATGGAAAAATGCACTTACTGCGTGCAGCGCATTAGTGAGGCTCGTATCGACACGGAAAGGGCCGACTCCACGATCAAGGATGGCGATCTGCAAACCGCCTGCCAGCAGTCCTGTCCGGCGAATGCCATCGTTTTCGGCAACCTCAACGATCCAAGCAGTCAGGTAAACAAGTGGAAAGCACAGGCGAGAAACTACTCCCTGCTGGGTGAATTGAATACGCGACCGCGCACAACGTATCTGGCGGAAGTCCGCAATCCCAACCCAGAGTTGGCAACATAGTTATAAACATAACTCGAAGAGTCAAGAACAGGGACGAGAGCATAGTCGAGGAAACAGCGGAGCGCATGTAAGGCATGGCTACGAACACGCAAATACCCGTGGCAGACAGGCGAGCGCCGGTAATCGAACCCGGCCACACCTTCTCCACCATCACCGAGAAGATCAGCAATATTGTGCTGAAGCGCCCCGTGTCGCTGGGATGGATATTGGGCTTCCTGATCGTGTTTGGGATGCTGAATATGCTGGCAGGCGTCCTTGGGTATCTGTTCATTAAAGGTGTCGGGATTTGGGGTATTAACATCCCAGTCGGTTGGGGATTCGCCATCATCAACTTCGTGTGGTGGATCGGTATTGGCCACGCGGGTACCTTGATCTCCGCCATCCTGGCCCTGCTGCGGCAGAGCTGGCGAAATTCGATCAATCGCTTTGCTGAAGCCATGACACTGTTCGCAGTGATGTGCGCCGGGACATTCCCGCTCGCTCACATGGGCCGCCCGTGGCTCTTTTACTGGATGTTTCCCTATCCGAACACTATGCGTTACTGGCCGAACTTCCGCAGTCCGCTGGTTTGGGACGTATTCGCGGTTTCGACTTACTTCACGATTTCTCTGGTGTTCTGGTTTGTGGGGTTGATTCCTGATCTTGCCACCATGCGCGATCGCGCCGAGAACCCGTTCGTCCAGCGCATATACGGACTGCTCGCGATGGGCTGGCGAAACTCGGCTCGCCACTGGCATCGTTATGAGACGGCTTACCTGCTTCTGGCCGGACTCGCGACGCCTCTGGTGCTCTCGGTGCACACGGTCGTGAGCTTCGATTTCGCCGTCGGCATCGTCCCGGGCTGGCACACCACAATTTTCCCGCCATACTTTGTCGCGGGCGCCATTTATTCTGGATTCGCCATGGTGCTCTGTCTTGCGATTCCAATCCGCAGCATCTATGGACTGAAAGACTTCATCACCGAGCGGCATCTGGAGATCTCGGCCAAGGTCATGCTGGCGACGGGCCTCATCGTCGCTTATGGATACGGCATGGAGGCGTTCATGGGTTGGTACAGCGGGAACCAGTTCGATTCGTTCCTGATGTGGAACAGGTTCAACGGCAACTATGCATTCTCGTACCGCGCATTACTCACCTGCAACATTTTGATTCCCCAAATTCTCTGGCTGAAAAAGTTCCGCGTTTCCCCCGGCTGGCTGTGGCTCATCTCGTTCGTTGTGCTCGTGGGGATGTGGCTCGAGCGCTTTATTATCATCGTGGTCAGTTTGAGCCGCGACTTCCTGACTTCTTCGTGGGGAATGTATTACCCGACGAAGTGGGACTGGGCGACGTTCATCGGGACCATCGGATTGTTCCTGACGGGTATGTGGCTGTTTCTACGTCTCCTGCCCCCGATTTCCATTTTCGAAATGCGCACCTTGCTGCCGGAGGCGGAGGTGCATGAGGCGGCGGAGGTAGAGCAATGAGCGATGTCTCGGTTTATGAATCTCCGATTCCCGGCTCTCCAGTCTATGGCTTGATGGCGGAATTCGACTCGGCACAAGAGTTGCTCGCCGCCGCGCACAAGACGCACGAAGCGGGTTATAAGAAGATGGATGCCTACAGCCCGTTTCCGATTGAGGGCTTAGCGGAGGCCATCGGTTTTCACAAGAACCGAGTCGCGCTGGTCGTCCTCATCTGCGGGCTTATCGGACTGATCTCGGCATACTCGTTCCAGTACTGGGTGGCGGTAATTACCTTTCCGGTCAATATTGGCGGACGTCCTTATCATTCATGGCCCTCATTCATAATTGTGACCTTCGAGCTGACGATTCTTTTCGGCGGAGTCTCCTCGATGATCGGCATGCTGGCCCTGAACGGGCTCCCCATGCCGTATCACCCGGTGTTCAACGTGCCCGAGTTCACCAAGGCCTCGGAAAATAAATTCTTTCTGGTCGTGTTTTCGAGCGACCCCAACTATGATGCCGCCCACACGCGCTCGTTTCTAGAGGGGCTTGCCCCCCGCATGATTGCGGAGGTTCCGAGCTAGCTATGAGGAAGAGGAACCCGACCACGCTCGACCTTCGACGAGTCCTGCCCGCCTTGCTGGCACTGATTGCCGTCGCCGGCGGATGCCGGATCGACATGCATCTGCAGCCCTATTACCGCACGTTTGCGAAGAGCGACTTCTTCGCTGACGATCGCTCTGCCCGCATGCCGGTCGAGGGCACGGTCGCCCGCGGCGATCTCCACGAAGACACTTACTTTTACACTGGGAAAACCGGCGACGTTCCCGGCGACGCGATGCCCTTTCCCGTGACCCTCGAAGTTCTCGCGCGCGGCCGCGAACGCTTCAACATCAACTGCACACCCTGTCACGGTCGCGTCGGCGATGGTGGAGGGTTCATCCCCACCCGCGGATTCCGCCGTCCACCTTCGTATCACATCGAGCGTTTGCGCAATGCGCCAATCGGACACTTCTTCGACGTCATGACCAACGGCTATGGCGTGATGCCCGACTACGGCAGCCAGGTCACTCCGCGCGATCGCTGGTGTATTGCCGCCTACATTCGCGCGCTGCAGTTGAGCCAGAATGCGCTCGCAAGCGACATTCCTGCTGGACAAGAGGTTCCATCCCCGCCGCTGCACTACACCGACATCGGCAACGGAGCTACCTTGCCGCAGCCACCGCCAGCCGCCGCCGCAACTGAAGGGGAGCCCAAATGACCACGGCCACCATGACCAAGTCCGACCTGATGGCGCCGCCCGTGGCCCTGACCATTCAGACGCAGTCGCTCTTTATTGGCCTGATCGGCGCTATAGCATCCATCGCCGGCGCGTTTCTGGCTCCCGAGAGTTTTTATTCTGCTTACCTCAGCGGCTTCATGTTTTGGCTTGGTCTTTCGCTCGGATGCATGGCCATTCTGATGCTTTATCATATGGTCGGCGGAGGTTGGGGTACGGTGATTCGCCGCATCCTGGAAGCGGGGATGATGACTGTGCCGCTCATGTTCGTCCTCTTTCTTCCGATCTTGTTCCATTTGCCGAGGCTCTATAAGTGGGCCCAACCCGACGAACTGGCTTCGGATCGCAAGCTGGCCGATATTGCGCAGAGTTATCTAAACTTCAACGGCATCTTGACGCGCGCCATCCTCTACTTCGTCCTGTGGTACGGGATGGCCTACTTCCTGAATCGCTGGTCGACCGAACAGGACACGATAGCGGGTCAAAGCACGCTGCGCTTCCGCGTCATGAGTGGACTTGGACTCATCATCTACTCGTTCTCCATCTCCTTTGCCGTGATCGATTGGGTGATGTCGTTGCAGGCGCGGTGGATTTCGACCATCTACGGCTTCATTTTCATTGCGGGCGAGGCGCTTTCCGCCTTTTGTTTCTGCGTAGTAATCGAGAGGATCCTCGGCAAACGCAAGCCGATGTCCGAATACCTTACCGATACCGAAGTCCACGACCATGGCAAGTTCATGCTGACTTTCGTTATGGTCTGGACGTACTTCAATTTCTCGCAGCTGCTCATCATCTGGTCCGGCAACCTGCCGGATGAAATTTCGTGGTTCTTCCGTCGCCTGCATGGCGGATGGGAATATGTAGCGTTGTTTCTGGTGCTGTTCCAGTTCGCGGTGCCGTTCGCGCTCCTGCTCTCGCGCCGGTTGAAGCGTAAGACGCGTACGCTGGTGTGGATTGCCTCCTGGATTATATTCGCGCGTATGGTCGACATCTATTGGCATGTAGAGCCGGCTTTGCATCCCAGCTTTCACTTAAGCTGGCTGCATTTCACCGTCATCGCGGGTATCGGCGGTCTTTGGATGGCCTACTTCTTTCACAACCTTAGACTGCGTCCGCTGCTGGCGGTTAATGCCCCGCAGACGTTGCGATTCCTGGAGTCGCATGAGTAGAGAGATATGAGCGACGAAATGATGAAGCCGGGGCACCCGGCCCACGATACCGAATTCGAACATGAAGACCTGAGCACGCGCGGCATCATCGCCTTCATGATCGGTCTCTCGGTTACCGGCGTGATCATTTATTTCATCATCGTCGGCATGTACTCGTTCCTCGATAACTACGAGCGTTCGCAGATGGCCACCGCAAGTCCGCTGACCACCTCGAAGGGCGCGATGTCGCGCGTGGTGACGCAGCCCGACATGGACAAGACCTTCAAGGACAACGGCGCGCCCATGCTCGAAGTCATCGAGGGCGTCGAGTTGCGCAAGGACTTGATCGAGCAGGAAGAGCAGCTCAACAGTTACGGCTGGGTCGACCAAAAAGCTGGTGTCGCGCACATTCCGATCGAGCGAGCGATGGAGTTGATCGTCCAGCGCGGACTGCCGACGGTTCCGCCGGCCAAGGCGGGAGGAATCACGACTCCCGCGAGCAAGGAACCGGAGAAGAAAGGCGTGGAAGCGCCGCGATAGCCGGGTAGAGTTTCTTGGACGATGCAATACAACCGATCCGGCCGGAATCGCCGGAAAAGGAAAAGCAGTGCGTAGTCAAGGTAGTTGCTCAAATTCGATTGCGGTATCGGTTTTGCTGCTGATGTTCTCGGCTGTGCCGCTGTGTGCGCAGGGCCGTGGTCCTATGTCGGGCGGCATCATGAGTCCTCCCGCCACCCAACGTCCGCCTGGGCTTCAATTCGTCGGCATCGAGCAACATCTCAATGCCGATGTACCCGTTGATCTTCAATTCCGCGACGAATCCGGCAATACGGTCAAACTCGCCGACTACTTCGGCCACGGGCGCCCCGTTATTCTGAACCTCGGCTATTACCGGTGCCCGATGCTCTGTAGCGAACTGCTGCAAGGCTTGGTCGGCTCCATGAAGGCGTTGACCTTCAACCTTGGCCAGGATTTCGACGTGGTCACCGTGAGCTTCGACCCCAGCGAAACTCCGGAAATGGCCGCCGTAAAAAAGCGCGACATCATGAAGCGCTATGGGCGCGCGAATTCCGCTCAGGGCTGGCACTTCCTCACCGGCCAGGCGGACCAGATCAACGCGCTCACCCGCGCCGTCGGCTACCAATATCAGTTCGATCCGAAGACAGAGCAATACGCGCACGCCGCCGCGATCGTCATGCTCACGCCCGATCACCGCATCTCGGGATACTTTTACGGAGTCGAGTTTTCTCCCAAGGATCTGCGCCTCGGCCTGGTGCAGGCTTCGCAGAATGAAATCGGCAACCTTGGCGATCAGGTGTTGCTCTACTGCTATCACTATGATCCGCGGACTGGAAAATACGGAGCGATCATCAGCAATATTTTGAAGCTGGCAGGTTTGGTGACGATTCTGATCCTCGGAATATTTATGTTCGTCATGTTTCGCGCCGAACGTCGGTTCGCTCGCCGTTCCGCTTCGCTAGCCGGTCACGCCGACTTGAGACGAGTTACGTAATTATGGCGATCTACTTACCATTGTGGCCCGATCAAGCCTCGACCATGGCAAGCCAGGTGGATGCTGTCTATATCTATCTGTTGCTCGTCTCCGGCGCCATGACGGCGCTGATCTTTATCGCCGTCGCGGTCCTGTCGATCAAATATCGGCGCCAACCCGGCCGCGAAGCCGTCCAAATCGAAGGCTCGACCATCCTCGAAGTTAGCTGGTCGATCATCCCCTTCTTCGTCATGGTGACGTTCTTCATCTGGGGCGCCGTCATTTTCTTCAAAGAGCGCACGCCTCCCGCCGACGCCACCGAAGTCTACGTCGTCGCCAAACAATGGATGTGGAAGGTCGAGCACATGGAGGGGCAGCGCGAAATCAACGAACTCCACGTCCCCACCGGCCAGGATATCAAGCTGATCATGACCTCGCAGGACGTGATTCACAGCTTCTTCATTCCCGCCTTCCGCCTCAAACAGGATGTCTTGCCGGGCCGCTACACCACGCTTTGGTTTAAAGCGACCAAACCCGGACACTATCATCTATTCTGCGCCGAATATTGCGGGACGATGCACTCTGGCATGGGCGGCGACATCGTAGTCATGGAGCCGCAGGATTACGCCCTGTGGGCGGCCGGCGGTGCGTCAGCGCCCTTGCAGGAAACCGGCATGGAGCTGTTCGCCGCTTTCGGATGCTCCACCTGTCATCGTTCCGATGCGCAGGGCCGCGGGCCCAATTTGCAGGGCCTTTATAACAGTCGCGTGCCTCTCGAAGATGGACGTACCGTAACTGCCGATGACAATTATGTCCGCGAATCGATTCTCGATCCGACCGCTAAGATCGTAAAGGGTTACATGCCCGTCATGCCGACTTTTCAAGGCATCGTCAGTGACGATCAGTTAAATGCGCTGGTGGCGTATGTTAAATCGCTGTCCCAGCCACCCACGGGTACCGCCGGACTGCAAAACGAGCCCGTTGCTTCCCCGGCGCAACCACAGAATGTGCAGGTGCAATAGTCATGGCGATCAAAGCTGCGACCCCAGTCATCCCGGCGAATCAAGTTCCAAAATTGAACTATCTCACCAATGGATACACCCTCAAATCCTGGCTGCTGACCACGGATCACAAGCGGATCGCGATTCTCTATCTGATCTCAGTGAGTGCTTTCTTCTTCTTGGGCGGCTTCTTCGCCATGCTCATCCGGCTCGAACTCCTCACGCCCGAGGGCGACCTGATGCAGGCCGACACTTACAACAAAGTCTTCACCATGCATGGCATCGTGATGGTGTTCTTCTTCCTGATCCCGGTCGTGCCCGCCATACTCGGCAACTTTGTGCTGCCGCTTATGGTCGGAGCGAAGGATCTCGCCTTTCCGCGCATCAACCTGCTGAGCTGGTATCTCTATATCGCAGCCGGCGTGCTCTTCCTGCACTGCATGTTGAGCGGCGGCGTCGATACGGGATGGACGTTCTATACTCCCTACAGCACCGCCGCCAGCAACACCAACGTCATCGAAGCTGGACTCGCTATTTTCATCGCCGGCTTTTCGTCCATATTCACCGGACTCAATTTCATTGTCACGGTTCACCGCATGCGCGCGCCCGGCCTCACTTGGAGCCGCCTGCCGCTGTTTATCTGGTCGACCTACGCCACCAGCCTGGTCATGATTCTTGGCACACCGGTGATTGCGATCACCATGGTGCTGGTGGTAGCCGAGCGTCTCCTCCACCTTGGCATCTTCGATCCCAATCTCGGTGGAGACCCCGTGTTGTTCCAGCACCTGTTCTGGTTCTACTCGCATCCCGCCGTCTACATCATGATCCTGCCTTCGATGGGAGTGATCAGCGAAATCGTTCCCTGCTTTGCGCGCAAACGCGTCTTCGGTTATAAATTCGTCGCTCTTTCGAGCGTCGCCATCGCCGTATTCGGATTTCTGGTTTGGGCGCATCACTTGTTCGTGGCCGGTATCTCGCTCTATGCCGCGCTGATCTTTTCTTTCCTGAGCTTTGTCGTGGCCGTGCCCTCCGCCATTAAAGTCTTCAACTGGACGGCCACTCTCTATAAAGGTTCGATCACCTACGCCACTCCAATGCTCTACGCCTTTGGCTTTATCGGGCTCTTCACCATAGGTGGTCTGACCGGCATCATGTTGGCCACCATTGGTGTCGACGTTCACGTCACCGACACCTACTTTGTCATCGCTCACTTCCACTACGTTATGGTTGGTGGCGTCTTGATGGGCTACCTCGGAGGCTTGCATTTCTGGTGGCCGAAAATCACCGGGCGCATGTATCCCGAAGGCTGGGCTAAGCTGTCGGCGCTATTCGTGTTCGTCGGTTTCAACCTGACCTTTTTCCCCCAATTTATTCTCGGCTACCTCGGGATGCCCCGCCGCTACTGGCAGTATCCGCCGGAGTTCCAGGTGCTCAATGTGCTCTCGACCGCCGGGGCCAGTATCCTCGCCGTGGGTTATCTGTTGCCGATGATCTACCTGCTCTGGTCACTGCGCTACGGACCGCTCGCCGGTGATAATCCCTGGGGCGCTGCCGGCCTGGAATGGAAAACTGCCTCGCCGCCGCCGACCTTCAATTTTGATGAGACCCCCGTCGTCACCTGGGAAGCTTATAACTACGACGAAATTCCGGAACCAAAGGAATTGGAGGCTCCCGTTGCACGATAGCCGAGCCATCACCAGCTCCGGGTCGACAAACGTTGGGTCGACGCAAGTTATGACAGCCGACCACGAAGCCCATAACCCCGCGCTGCTCCACCATTTCGCCGACGCTCAGCAACAGAAAAATGCCGCCTCACTCGGCATGTGGCTTTTCCTGGTCACCGAAATCATGTTCTTCGGCGGCATGTTCTGCGCCTATCTCATTTACCGGCTCGCCTACTTCAATGCCTTCGCCGCCGGCAGCCAGCAACTCAATATTTGGATGGGCGGAATCAACACCGCCGTCCTCATCGTCAGTTCCGTCACCGTCGTCCTGGCCGTGAAAGCCGCGGAAGCGGGCAAGCGCAAACTCCTGACCGGCTACCTCGTAGTGACCGTCCTGCTCGGCATGACGTTCCTGGTCATCAAGGGATTCGAGTACGCCGAAAAATTCGAAAAGCACCACGTGCCCGGTTCGACGTTCAACTTTACCGAAAAGTTCGACGACAACGGCAAGCAGATCGATGTCAACCCGAAAGAAGCCGAGCTTTTCTTCTCGCTTTATTTCGTCATGACCGGCATGCACGCGCTGCACATGGTTATCGGCTGCGGCCTCTTCAGCACGCTAGCCGTCCTGGCGTGGAAGGGACACTTCACGGCGAACTATTTCACGCCCATAGAAAACGGCGGCCTGTATTGGCACTTGGTCGACATTATTTGGATTTATCTTTTCCCATTGTTGTACCTGATAAGCCGCCATACATGACGACGGTGAAGAGCAAGTGTCAGGAATAAGCAGGAACTAAGAAAGAACGGTTTTGCCTTTCCTGTCACCCGTAACCTGTTCTTAGAGGATCGCATGGCACAACCCGAACCAACGCAAGAAGACAACCTCACCGTCGAACACGAGCACACCACGCACTCGCAAGGTTTTTACCTCGCTATCGGCGCCATCCTGCTCGTCCTGACGGTCACGACGGCCGTGGTCGCCTTCATCAATCTCGGGCCGTTCAATCCAGTAGTTGCGCTCCTCATTGCCACTATCAAAGCCACGCTGGTCGTGCTCTTCTTCATGCACGTCAAAGGCGCCAGCGAAAAGATGACCGGAGTAGTTGTCATCTCCGGCTTCTTCTTTTTAGCCATTCTGCTTACGCTATCCCTGGCCGACTATATGACACGATCCTGGCGCTAATCGGCTACAGACGATGCTGGGGCTCCGACCGAGGCTGCCGGTTACCGACGAACAGCGGCTCTGGATCGACAACAGCTTTGATAGGCTTTCAAGGCTGCTGGGACGAGCACGAATGACGAATGCCGAGGTTGTGCTCCCCATTGCCGAATATTTTCCCGACCCTTATTACGCCACAGATGAGACGGTTGACGTACTGTTTCAGAGAGTGTGTGGATACATGCAGGTCGATGAGCGTCGTATCGACCTCGAGGTATTTCCCGATGAGGCTCATGAACTTAGCGCTGTCGTGCCCTTCTGGCGTGGCGACATGGGAGGACCAGCGGGCCTTTATATCAGTGCCACTGATGAATCCCCGCCTCGTCATCGCGGTCCGGAGTTCTAAGCTGAAGAATCCGCTTGCGGTAGTCGCGACGATGGCGCACGAACTGGCGCACGTAATCCTGCTGGGAGGAAATCTCGTTGACCGCGAGTCTCAGGACATGGAGCCGCTCACCGATCTGACCACCGTATTTCTCGGATTGGGTATCTTCACCGCGAATGCGGCGGCTCAATTCGAGCAACATCAAGACGGAAGATCGCAGGGCTGGTCCATGCAACGCCTGGGCTATTTATCGGAGGAGATGTACGGCTACGCCCTCGCGAAGTTCGCCTTCGAGCGAGGGGAAAAACAGCCCGACTGGAAAAAATATCTGTCGACGAACGTCGCGGCTTACTTCAAGCGCTCAAGCAAATGGTTGGCTCAGGCCGCGCCCGGCGCTGAATTCGGCGCCCGCTGAAGAGGCCGTCCCCTCATTCCGCAATCTCCTTGCGCGCAAAGCCCTAATCCTCGAAGATGTTTGTACACCATGCCGCCAGATACTGCTCCACCCTCGGCCCACTCCGAACGACTCGATGCCATCGCCCTTGAAGCCGCTCTCCGCCGCCATCTTCGCGGAGAAATTCGTTTCGACAAAAGCACCCGAGCCCTCTACGCGACCGACGGCTCCAACTACCGCCAAGTCCCCATCGGGGTAGTAATTCCGCGCGACAAAGAAGACGTCCGCGCCACCGTCGCCATCTGTCGCGACCATCGCGCCCCACTCCTCCCCCGCGGCGCCGGCACCGCGCTAGCCGGACAATGCTGCAATGCCGCCGTTATCCTCGACTTCTCAAAATACATGGCGAGCATCCTCGAGATCGATCCCGCCCGCCGCATCGCCCGCGTCCAGCCCGGGGTCGTCCTCGACACGCTCCGCGCCGCCGCCGAAAAACATCACCTCACCTTCGCGCCCGATCCTGCTACCCACGACCGCTGTACCCTCGGAGGGATGATCGGCAACAACTCCTGCGGCGTGCACTCGATCATGGCCGGAAAAACCGACGACAACATCGAGGCTCTGGAAATCCTCACCTACGGCGGCCACCGCATGCACGTCGGCGCCACCAGCGCCGAAGATTTCGATCGCTTCATCGCCGAAGGCGGACGCCGCGCCGAAATCTACGCCGGCCTCAAATCGCTAGCCGACCGCTACGGCGACCAGGTCCGCCGCCAGTATCCCAACATCCCGCGGCGCGTCTCGGGATACAACCTCAACCACCTGCTCCCCGAAAACGGCTTCAACGTCGCGCGCGCGCTGGTCGGCTCCGAAGGCACCTGCGTGACGATTCTCGAAGCCACCTGCCGTCTGGTCGAAAGTCCGCCGGCCCGCGTGCTCCTAGTCATCGGATGGCCCGACATCTTCATCTGCGCCGACCACGTTCCCCAGATCATGGAGCATCGCCCCATCGGCCTCGAAGGCTTCGACGACATCATGGTCAACGCCGCCCGCCGCAAGGGCGTCAACCTCGATGCCCTCGCCCTGCTGCCCGAAGGCGCAGGCTGGCTCATGGTCGAGTTTGGAGCCAACGATCCCGCCGAAGCCGAAGCTCAGGCGCGCCATCTGATGGAAGTTCTCGACCGCTCTGCCATCCCGCCCAACATGCAGCTCTTTACCGATCCTCGACTAGCGCGCCGCATCTGGGATGTCCGCGAATCAAGCCTAGGCGTCACCGCCCACGTCCCCGGCCAACCCGTGTTCTGGGAAGGCTTCGAAGACTCCGCCGTCGCGCCCGACAAACTAGGTGCCTATCTCCGCGACCTGCGTCGCCTGATGCAAGCCTTCCACTACGGCGGCTCCTTCTACGGCCACTTCGGCCACGCCTGCGTGCATACGCGCATCGACTTCGACCTCGAATCCGAAGAAGGCGTGCGCAAATTCCGCCAGTTCATGGAAGAGGCCGCCGACCTGGTAGTCCGCTACGGCGGCTCGCTCTCCGGCGAACACGGAGACGGCCAGGCCCGCGGCGAACTTCTTCCAAAAATGTTTGGCCCCGAATTAACGCAAGCCTTCCGCGAATTCAAATCCCTCTGGGATCCCGACTGGAAGATGAATCCCGGCAAGCTCATCGATCCCTATCGCCTGGACGAAAATCTCCGTCTCGGCGCAGGCTACGATCCCTGGCAGCCCGAAACCCATTTCAAATTTCCCGACGACCACGGCAGCCTCGCCGCCGCCACGCTGCGCTGCGTAGGTGTAGGCAGGTGCCGCCGCGATTCCGGCGGAGTCATGTGTCCAAGCTACCGCGTTACCCGCGAAGAAGAACACTCTACTCGCGGCCGCGCGCATCTGCTCTGGGAGATGACAAAGCGCGACGTAATCAAAGATGGCTGGCAGAGCGAAGAAGTAAAAGAATCGCTCGACCTCTGTCTAGCCTGCAAAGGCTGCAAGAGCGACTGCCCCGTAGGCGTAGACGTGGCAACCTACAAAGCAGAATTCCTCTCCCACTATTACGAAACCAACAGCCGTCCGCTAAACGAAGTAGCGCTGTCGCAGTTCGAGTTATGGCTAGGAGTAGCCGCTCACGTACCAGGGCTAGTAAATCTAACCACCCAACTCCCCGGCCTAAGCAACCTGGCCAAACGAGCCGCGAAAATCCCCGCCCAGCGCCGCATCCCCGCGTTGGCCCCAGAGACCTTCCAGAAATGGTGGGAAAGAAGAAGTAGCGCCGGCGTCCCGCCGGCTGTCGAGCGGGCGTCCCGCTCGCTGAGCAGAACCGATCAAGCCAGCAAGTTAGTCGCAAGTGAGCACTCGCGCGCCGCCGAGACCCGCGTCCTCCTCTGGGCCGACACCTTCACCAACCACTTCCTCCCCTCCACCGCCAAAGCCGCCGTAGAGGTCCTCGAAGCCGCCGGATTCTACGTCACCGTGCCGCGCGCCCACCTCTGCTGCGGCCGCCCCCTCTACGACGTAGGCATGCTGGATCGCGCCAAGCGCCTCCTCCTCCAGATCATGGACGAGCTTCTCCCAGAAATCGAAGCCGCCACGCCCATCGTCGTGCTCGAACCCAGCTGCGCCAGCGTCTTCCGCGACGAACTCACCAACCTCTTCCCCAAAGACGAACGCGCCCAGGCTCTCTCAAAACAAGTCTTCCTGCTAAGCGAATTCCTAGAGCAGCGCGCCAAGAATTTCCCGTTGCCCAAACTCTCGCGCTGCGCATTGATCCACGGCCACTGTCACCAAAAAGCCATCATGAAGATGACTGCCGAAGAATCCATCCTCCAGCGCATGGGCATCCACTACACCGCTCCCGCCCCCGGATGCTGTGGCATGGCAGGGGCCTTCGGCTTCGAAAAAGACAAATACGCCATCTCAAAAGCCATCGGAGAACTCGAACTCCTCCCCGCCGTCCGCCAGGCTCCCACCGACTGGCTGATCGTAGCCGACGGCTTCAGTTGCCGCGAGCAGATCGCGCAGGAGACCGACCGCCATGCCCTGCACCTCGCCGATATCCTCCAGATGGCCCTCCGCGAATCCACCGAAACCCCCGAAGGCTACCCCATGTTCGACCCAGCGCCGCAATACTATCCCGAAGATGCCTGGGTGCGGCCGCACCAAGCCGCCATAGATAAAAGTATGAAGCGGACCGGCCTAGCCATAGCCGGCATGGCCGCCGGAGCAGCCCTACTATTCACGCTGGCAAGAAGGCGCTAAGTGAGCGGAGTGGCGGAGGCATTAGATCGAGGCGACACAATCGACGAAGAGGCCGCGCTTTTGACTGTGTGGAGCGGACACCCCTGTCCGCTGCTGTTGACCTTGATTTTGCTTTTGACTTTGACCGTTTGACCCCGGTTCTAGACACGAAAGAAAGCAATCGGCACCGCAGCAGCGAGGCAGTCCGTGAGGCATAACTGAAAATGATGCGAGCAGCAGTCCCGCGGCCCACCCTTGCAAAAAGCGCATGGATGGAGCAACCTCATGTCTGCAATAGGACAAAGACAGGCCGCTGTTAGCAGAGCTTGGCCGCCTCCAATCTGATTTTCGATTATGAACTTCAATATCGCCCTGCCGCTCTATGAGAATGCTAAGCGCGCCCCTGATCGGCTAGCGCTACACGTCAACGGATGCAATCTCAGCTATGGGGAACTGGCAGGGCTTAGCGAACGGATCGCCGCCTGGCTGGAACGGAGGCCCGGTCCGGAAGTGAAGCATGTGGGAATACTAGCCTCGCGAAGCTGGATTGCGTACGCTGGACTTCTGGGCGCATGCTGGGCGGGTGCGGCGTATGTTCCTCTCAACCCGGACTGGCCCGAACAGAGGCTGCTCAGGATATTGGAGGCGACCGAACTGGATGCGCTGGTGGTGGATGATCGAGGCGTGAAGCTTCTCACTCCTCAAGTTCTCAACCACGGTCCCAAACACATCCTGGCCCCCGGAAATGCCGTGTCATTTTCGCTTGGGAACCCGCCGACCGCAGCCCTCGTCGCTGGTGTCGACGCGTTGCCGCCGTCGGACCCTTATCATTTTCCTAGGTCGCTCGGTAAGGACGACCTTGCTTACGTCATATTTACGTCCGGGACCACTGGCTTGCCCAAAGGAGTCATGATTTCGACGGGGAATCTTGCATCCTTGCTCTCAGCGATGCGACGGCGCTTCCAATTCAGCTCGGAAGATCGTGTCTCTCAGACGTACGAGCTTACGTTTGACCCCTCCGTTCGGGACATGTTCATGACCTGGTCTTCAGGCGCCTCTCTGCACGTCGTTCCCGCCACACAATTGATGGGACCGTCCCGTTTCATCCGTGAGAGGGAACTGACTGCGTGGTTCTCGGTGCCTTCCACGTTAGCCTTTATGCGAAACATGAAGATGCTCACTCCCGGAGCCTTTCCGTCGGTGCGGTATTCGATCTTCTGCGGTGAACCGTTGCCTGCAAGCTCGGTGGAGGCGTGGCAGAAAGCTGCCCCGAATAGCGTGATTGACAATCTCTATGGCCCAACGGAAGTGACCGTCGATTGTATCGGACATCGCTTATCCGAACCGTTCGTGGTTACGGAGGGCCGCGCAACGGTCGCTATTGGCGATCCTTTCGACGGCATGCAAGCCGCGATTGTAGATTCGTCTCTTCGTTTCCTATCCCGCGGAGAAAAAGGTGAGCTTCTTGTTTCGGGCGGACAGGTCGGGAAAGGGTACTTCAAGGACGAGCAAATGACCGCGGTCCGGTTTCCATCCATCAATGGCAAGGTGTGGTACCTAACGGGTGATTTGGCCTATCAGGACGCGGAAGGAAGATTCCATCACCTGGGCCGCACGGACAATCAGGTCAAGGTGCTGGGCAATCGGGTAGAACTGGAAGACGTTGAGGCGCACCTCCGTGAGGTCTGCGGAGTTGACTCTGTCGCAGCGGTAGCGTGGCCCATTACCCAGGGATCTGCAAAACAAATCGTAGCATTCGCAGCCGGCAGCGCACGTACCGCAGCCGAAATTCGAGACGGAATGCGGCGGCGGGTGCCGAAGTATATGGTCCCATCCCAAGTGCGGTTACTCGAAAAGTTGCCACTGAGTGCCAGCGGCAAGACCGATCGGAAAGCTCTGGCGGCGACGCTCTCTGCCGGCTCGGTATGACTGATGACTGCCGCTGCCGATCCGGCTTGCAAAGCAAGAATCTCCCCGCGGAAACCCTTTCCGTGGGGCTTTCGGCTCATTCCACCAATCGAAACCTTCCCTCCAGTCCTATGGTTCGCCCAAACGATCATCGGAAAGCTCTTGCTTCTCGCGATCTTCGGGAAGCTGCTTTGGTATGCCCATTCGGAGTGGCGACAGCTGATCATATTACTCGCGATCATTACCGCGCTTCCGCAATACCGACGAATCCTGCTGACCTTCGGTGCACTTCTCTGGGCCGGTGACACCTGGTGGCAATCGACCGGCCATCGGCTGTTGTTGCAGGTCCCAATTGTGCTCATTGTTGCGGCCCTGCTGTTTTCGGCGGCAACCCGATTCCGCCAATCGTGGTTCGGACGCAGACCCGTTGCCAGCTTGCTGGCAGGCTTCGCACTGGCCGTTCTTCTCGCCAGTTACCTGCCCACAGATCGACACCTGCGGACCCTGTCTTGGGATTTCTTGACTGTGGCTGGAACTTACCTCTGGTTCATCGCTTACTCGCTTTTGGACTCCGGCTCGAAGAATCGCGACCCCTTTGCCTTGCAGGTCGGAACCTACCATCCGTTCTGGGGATCGTCCAGCACTCCGTTCGTGAAAGGAGCGGCCTATCTTCGTCGAATCGAGGCACACAATCCGGAGCAACTTGCGATTGCACAACTCAAGGGTCTCAAACTCCTGACGTGGGCGGTGATATTGGGTTTCTTTCTCGAAAAGGCTTTCATGCCGGTCGTCCACGGGTACCTGAAAATTCCGCTGTATTCTCATTTGTTCGAGCTCAGCATTCAGAGGGCGCCTTTTCCTTGGTATATTGCGTGGGCCAGCCTGATCGCGAACTTCCTCAGAAGTCTCTTGCAGATTTCTATTTTTGGGCACGGTATCGTAGCGTGCTGCCGGATGGCTGGTTTCCTGGCGTTGAGAAACACCTACCGACCCCTCGAATCGCGGTCCATTGCAGAATTCTGGAATCGGTATTACTACTACTTCAAGGAGTTGCTCGTTGACTGCTTTTTCTATCCAACGTTTTTTCGTTATTGCAAAAGCCGCCGGCGCTTGCGGCTGTTCGTCGCCACTTTTGCCGCGGCTTGCTTCGGAAACGTGTTTTATCACTTCTTTCGTAACCTGAATTACATTAAAGAACTCGGCTTCTGGAAAGCTCTGGCGGGATTCGATGCGTACATTTTTTATAGCGTGGTGTTAGCCGCCGGAATCGCTATCTCACAACTTAGGCAACGGCCAGTTAAGACCACCAGCTGGATCAGAGGTCGGTTTGTGCCGACGTTTTGTGTTATCAGTTTTTTCTGCATTCTGAGTGTTTTTGGCGCTACCGATAAGCGATACCCGATTCAAGAGTGCTTTCGGTTTTTGGCACATCTATTCAACCTGGCGTCTTGAGGTAACCAGTGGAGCGCAAAGTCCTGATTCGCGAATTTATAGAAGGACTGTTGGCCCGCAAGGGAGATACGCAGCCTTTCTCCGATGAGGCATCGCTGTTTGTGAGCGGCAGGCTTCAGTCGGTGGACGCCATCGAGCTCGCGGTGTGGCTGGAAGAAGTGTTTGCCGTAGACTTCGCAAGCACCGGATTCGACCAGGAAATGATCGATAAAGTAGATGCGATCAGCGCTCTGGTCGAAGGTAGATCGACAAGAGAATGATGAACTCGGGGAGAACTCGGGGACGACGGGACCTTTTTTGCCCGATAGCGCTCGCGGGTCCGATATAAAAAGAGAAGACTAGGGCGTGCAGAGGGGTGGACCACCCGCCATTTCCAGTCCTGCACTTGCGGAATCGGAGTTACGGGACAGCAATCCCGGAAAGAGCTGCCACAATGGCTTCCAAGAGTCGGCCGGGGTTTTCTATGAGCAAACCCTTCTCGATGAAAGCATCAGCACCTTCCTGTACCAGTTTTGGGCCGTTGTTCTGGGACAAACCGGAGAGGACCACCACAGGGATGTGTGCGGTTAGATCGTTCTTTTTCAAGGAACGAAGCACCTCGGGCCCGCTCAGTTTGGGCAACAGCATATCGAGCACAATCAGTTGGGGAAGACTGCTTTGAGCTAACCTCAAAGCTTCATCACCATCCCCCGCACAAATCACTCTGTAGCCAGCGTTTGTAAAAATGCGTTCCGTCGCAGCCCGCAAGAATTTACTATCCTCAACTAGCAGAATCGTTTCCATTTGGATCAACTCACTCTCAATTTGGCACCCTATTATGAGTCTAGGCGTATCAACGCCGGGTTGAGGCGGAAAACGCCGTGCGCGGGTTACGAAAGGCCTAAAAAAGTATCGGTGAATTTAGGCAAACGTGGGTGATGACTGTAATCGGCGGGCGGCGCAGCCTCTAAATCCCGCCGACACAATCAACCCCGAGGGCCACCCGCGGTTCGCTTGTCTAAACCAAGGGCCTCTATGTCACTGTTTACTCCGTGCCCGTCGACTTGTTTCATTGCATTGAGCATCGTTGTACCACCAGGGCGATGGGCAATCCGACACAAAAGATGTGTATGACGACGCCGATAACCAACAGCTGTAAAGAGAACGGATATTTGATGGCGCCCGAAAGGGGCACCACGACGCGATTCATGAAGAAGTAAACGGCCACGCCATAGAAAACACCAGAGATTATGGCGTGCGCCAGAAGGAATGGTATCCAGCGGCTGGCCGTAATGTAGACGGTGGCGGCAGAAAATGCGATGAAAAAATGACAGAAAAGGCCGAGCAACGCGGTTGGAAGCCCGCCCTGGAAGGAGCGCGAGCCCAGCACGCCGGCGGCGATCCCTTGCAGCAACCGCATCGGCGGCCGTCCGAAATACCGGTAGACGACGAGCGCGGCGCTAATGTCCAGCGTGCCGCACGTGAATCCGGCCCACAGGATTGCGAGCAGCGGGTTGGAATTCTGTAGGGAGGACGATGCAGACGTTGGATTCATGATCTCCCCGACGCCGACAAATCTGGAGCCAAGAAAATACTGAACTGAATTGATTTAGACAAGCAATCTCAGCCCCGGCCAATCTTAACCCGAAAAACGCGACTTCTTGTCCACCGGCACAATGTCCGCGGGTGGGCCATAACCGCGATCGTGTGCCTGATTCGAGACCGCATATAGCTTCAGGTCGCTCCAACTCCATCGGCTGGAGATGGGTGGCCTCCCGCAGGCACAGTACAGCGTCCATTCATCTGCGAATCCTCCGGCCAGCGGAATCAAGTACGACCCGTTACGGTACGGGCTGAAGCCAGGCAAATATCGAGTCAAGCACTTTGGACACTCAACGCAATGGCGAACACGGAAAGCCATGTCATGTGTCGGAGAGCTCCTTCGAGGGCTCTTCCCACCAACTCCTTACGTAAACAATCTGGGTCACGTCAATATTCGCGTGACCCAGACTGTCGCGCAAAACTCACATCTTGCGCCTTGGCGCATGGCTCAAATGCATGGTGCGGAAGCTCAGAAAATGCCTTTATCGTGCATTGCGCAGTGTGCGGACCTCGGCGAAAGCTGCTTGCCAACATTCGCCGCGGGCAAATTGATTGTCGGAGGCGTAGTCACGACCTCTGCAATCGACTTGCCCATGTTTTCGTTTACCGGGGTTGCCAGAAAGGCGTGGACGATATTTTTCGCGTGCGGCCCGGCCATCTCAATCGCCATACCCGCGATTTGTCCGCTGTCATTGATGTTGCTGGCCGAGATTACGTAGAGGTGGGAGCTTGCCGGAAATAGAGTGTTAAGGTCGGTCATCACGCCGTTCTGCCAGATGAGGCCGTGGGACCAGCCGCCCTGGGCAAATGAGCTTCCCACCGCCTGGCCCTGGTTGTTGATGCTGGTGGCAAAGGTGGCTTGATCTCCCGGCAGAAGGGCGCCGCCGCCGAGGGCTGTGACTGTATTGTCCTGCCAAAGAGCGGCCAAGGGTGTGCCGTCAGAGTTAATGGCTTGCCCAACAATTTGGCCGTGGCTGTTAATGGCGTAGGCTACGGCGTATGGATTTCCGAGGTTCGGAAGCGGGGTGGCAGTGTCGTTTTCCCACACAATGGCGTGATTCACTGCGGTGCAGGTTCCCGAGTAGCCTACGACTTGACCTTGATTGTTGATGCCGATTGCTTGTCCGTCTGGATCGCGATCGATCGTAGGAAGAACCTGGGCTTTGCCTTTGGACCACGACACCGGCAGTTCAATCCGATTATTAGTCATGCCAGGCGGGCACGTGGAGTCCACCACACCATTTTCCGCCCATCCTGCGACCTGTCCGCCGTTATTGATGGCGCTGGCCTGCCCGTTATTCCCGCCCACGGGTGGGAGAGCGCTCATGACGCCGTTTTGCCAAAGAAATGGAAGACACGTAAGGTGTGTGCCGAAACCGCAAACGTCTTCGCCATTCGGATCTGGAACAGATGTTTCGGACATACCGACAGCTTCCCCGGGATCATTGATTCCATTCCAATTGATCGAACTGTTCTTTCCTCCAAGCGTGCCGAGTGCGAGGTTGAGATCGCCGATGCTGATCCTCACGGTGCCTGACACGAGGTTGGCGGAAAGGGAAACGCTGAAAGGATCCAGGAGTTGCTCCATGTTCTCCGTCCAGCCGTAATTATTGAGGGCCATGGCCATGCCCAGGTCGTCAGGGTGCTGAACGCCCAAATCGTGAACTTTGTAGCTCGCTTGCGCGACCGCATTGCTGAAGCAAGCCAGAACCATCGTCGCAACCCCGAGTATCCAGAAATTCCGCAACTGTCTAAGCGTGATCATATGTTCTCTTTCCTCCGGTAAAGTCGTGATGCCGAGATGACTGGCGATTTACGACAGGTACCACTCGGCGCTCGGACAGTTAGCGTGCAATTGAGAGCAGAATTGACTCACAACTTCACAAATTCCTGCTGAGTGATAATGACGGAGCATGTGGTGTTCCACGTTCACAACGATTACGTGACACAACAAGCCCAACAGTTCAGAGTTCGAAAGCGAGTGGTGGGCTAACAACCTTCTGGGACGACCCCAAAACGGCTGGAGAGACGGTTTCTCCAAGTTTTCATACAGACAGTGGCGAGAGGTTACTAAATTCGAGAACGCCGAGCAGCTAAAGTCAGGCCGCGCAATTGTTATTGATTTTCAGATCATTTAACATACATACTGGTTGGTATGTTGGCAGCACGCAAGAGTCCGAAACGTAAAGCGACCAGGCTGCGCGATTCTGAGCGCACGCGGGAGCGCTTGCTGCAAGCGGCATCCCGCGAGATCTACAGGTCGGGTTTCCAGAGTGCCAGCCTGGACACGATTCTGGCCGTAGCTGGGGTCACCAAGGGCGCACTGTACTACCACTTCGACAGCAAGGAAGCCTTGGGACACGCCGTCGTCGATGAGATCATCGCGCCCGACGTTCGCGGCAAGTGGGTGCGCCCTCTACAGACCGGCAAGGACCCTATCGACGCTTTGATCGGCGCTGTTCGACGTATACCCGTTCGGCCCGTGGATGTATGCGGCGGCTGCCAACTGAACAATCTGGCGCAGGAAATGTCTCCTCTTGACGCGGGATTCCGGAAGCGGCTGGCGATAATCTTCGATGCCTGGCGGGAGGCCGTGGCCTCCGTTTTGCGAGAGGGCCAGGCTCACGGAAGCGTTCGCCGCGACGTGGAACCCGCTGACGCCGCTGGCCTACTAATCGCGATGGTCGAAGGCTATGCCTCGCTGGCAAAGAATGCCCAGGATCCGAAAGTGATGAAAGCGGGGATCAGAAACATCGTGGACTGGCTAAGATCCCTGCGCTCGCCGGGCAACCGCAAGCGAGGTTGATCGCATCGCTGTCTCAAGGAGCAATTTGGCACTGTTACATACCAACCGGTTCGTATGCTCGCGAGAGTCAGCATCGCGGTCGGGCGAAGCGCTTCAAACTACATCGTGAAAAGGAGAACGAACGATGACAATGACAATGACAGGGACAAAGACCGTAGTGTCGCGCCGGAGCCTGCTCGCAACCGGAGCCTGCGCGCTGCTTGGCGCCGTAAGCCTGCCGGGACCGGCAAGTGCCAGCGCAATGGGAGGGCGGAACTTGACGAACGGAGAGATAGTCCGGAAGTGGTACGCAGCCTGGGAGCAGAAAGACTGGGGCCCGGTGGATAGCCTGCTCGCCGACAACTTCACCTTTTCCAGCGCGGCCGGTGACGACCACATCAGCAAGAGCACTTTCAAAGAGCAATGCTGGAAAACACAGATCGATTTCATTAAACATTTCGATCTGGAGCGGGTCTCCACCGGCGCGGACGATGCTTTTGTCAAGTATCTTTGCCACACCAAGAACGGTAAATCATTCCAGAACGTGGAGTATCTCCGAATCAAGGACGGGAAGTTGCAATCGATTGAGTGTTATTTCGGCGCGCAATCCAGCTTTCCGTCAGCAGTGAGCACTGGGCAGAAGTAACCTGCGGGCCAGGAAGTCGAAACGAGAGAGCAAGGGGTTCCATCATGAGCGCCCGCGAAATTGAGGATCAGAAGACCATTGCACGTGCGATGTTTGTTCAACAAGCTGCTCACGCTCATGCGGACGTTTCGGCTAGCCCACTGCGCGGAGCAACGATTTGCAGACGGGATTACACTCTTGAATCGACAGCGGACGAGTTCTGCGAAGCTGCAGATACATCATTGCTTCCGCTAATCCGAGGTGATGCTGCAAACCTCATGCGAGTCTTGCGGCAGTTGGAGGTTATAGCAAAACGACTGGTGCCACGAATCGCGTTCAAGGCAAAGGGTAGAATCCTACTCTTGGATTTAGCCGACATCCTGGCCGTGCAAGCCGAAGGTAATTACGTTTCGCTGCGACACCGACCTAATCCCTATTTAGTGCATGAGTCCCTCTCGTCCATGGCGGAGAAGCTCAAGCCCTACGGTTTTATTCGCATTCACCGCTCCGTCGTCGTGAATATTTCGGCCGTGGAGGAGATCCAACCTTTACCGACGGGAGAGTACAGGCTGCGTGTAAAAGGTGGGAAGGAATACTTGGTAACGCGCACATACAAAAACAACCTCAGAGATCTGGCTCAACTGTGGGTTGGCTCAGAGCGCCTTCCCCGCTAGCAGGCAGCCACGGAAGGACGGCGAGCAAACTCCATGATCGATTTCACCGGTGTCTGGAAGGCAAATCTCGAAAAGAGCAGGTTCCTCGGTCCCCCGCCGAAAGCTCTCACGATGAAAATCGAGCAGTCCGAGACCGAACTCCATCAGGAGATAGTCGTCACCAGGCCCGACGGCAACGAAGATCGCATGACCTTCAACTGCAGGATCAATGGCGAACAGAATAGAAACTCGCTCCACGGCCAGCCAATTCGCGGATCGGCCGGCTGGCAAGGCGAGGAACTGGTCATCGAGTCTTGGCTGAAGGTCGGAGAGCGCGAGATTCACTTCCGCGACTTCTGGTCCCTCTCCAACGACCGAAAAACACTGTTCATGGAACATAGGGAAGACGATTTGGCCGGCCAGCGGACGGTCCTCGAAACCGTGGAATGATTCCGAAGCCTCGCACGATTCCGCCCCATATATCAATGTAAACTATTGATAATACAAGACATACACTGAGTACTGCCCATCCTGCCCCATTTCTGGGACAATAGACATAGACAGCAGGTCCACGTAGCGGCCATCGGTCCTCGTCGCACCGCCAACTCGCCGCATCCTTATTGAAGACCTGAAACCAGAAAGCTGAACCTTATGGAAACCGCAAATCAGACCCTTGTTCCGCCCACTCCGGCGCAGTCGGCCGTCACCGTTACGGCACAGAATAAAATGTTGCAAGGCTCGGTGCTCGTGCTGATCCAGTTCGACGTGTGCGAGGAGATCAAGCTCGACTCCCTACGCGACATCTTTGGAGCCCGCCGCCAAGAGGCCAGCTTCAAGCACCCCGCTCCCGGATACGTTCGCTTCCAGCGCCCACCAGTGGTCGAGCAGGTTGAGCCGCTGATCCTCGAGAGCGGCGAGCGCCTTGACGTCCAGATCAAGTATTACGATTACGGTGTCCTCAGTGTGGTCTTCGAGCTGCCATTCTCCGGTGACTGGGACACGCTGGTCGGCCTCGCCGGCCGCTGGGTTTGGGATACAGACTTCACCAGCTTCGCCCAGAAGATTGTCAAACAGAAGATCGAGCGCGCCCGCCCCGCGCTGGTCAAGCTTTACGACAGCTGGCTGCATGAAGATTATTTTGTTTTCCACGTCCGCGACATCGCCGGCAATCCTTCGGCGGCCGAGTTGCTCGCGACCCAGGGCGGACGCATTGCTCAGATCGTGCGCGGAGAAAACGCTCCGCTCTCCGAAGGCGAACAAGCCGAGATCATGCAGTCGAAGATTTCTTATTATCCCAACGACCTGGCGGTGATCAGCTGGAACGGCGCCTTTCTCTACGACTCTACCGTCGGCGCGGAGACCGTGATTCAACTGCTCGAGTACGCGAACTCGCAGCTCCTCGAATTTCGCCACTACGACGAGCTGCTCACTCGCGAACTCGCGAGCGTTTACGATTTCATGGATCACGGATCCGGCATCTGGGCTCGCTGGCGTACGGCGCGGCGTGCCAGTCGTCTGCATACCGTCCTTCTGGACGTGGATGAACTGGCGGAGCGCGCCGACAACGCCATCAAGTTCCTCAGTGACATGTTCTCGGCCCGCCTCTACAAAGTGGCCGCGTCGAAGATCGGCGTGACCGATTACAAGGACCTGGTTAACCAGAAAGTCCATACCGCGGAAGAGCTCTACCGCTTCATGATCGACCAGTTCCACCAGAGCCGGGCGTTTGTGCTGGAGCTGATGGTGGTGATCATCCTGATCATCGACCTGATCTGGCTGTTCAAGGGACGGACTCCCGTCTAATCCACAAATGTACGTACAAATGTTCCACGGGGAACATTTGTATTGCTATTGATATATGTACGCAATCGTAGGTATCGTGGCTGCTATCCCGAGTGTAGTCAGGCGCGTAGCCCCTTTATCTCGGCGAGCGCGGCTAGCTGCTGCCTCAGTCGGCCTATGCTGATCACCAGGCCCGCGACCATGCATAGGCCCAGAACTGCAAGAGTGGCGCCCGAAACTCCGCCCTTGTGAAGGAAGACGAACCAGCGATCCCAGCCCAATCCCAGGCGCGCGGGCTCGCTGCTGGTCAGGTATTTCCACAGAAGATGAATCTGGCCGCTCCGAGAGTAGTTGAGGCGGTAGGTCCAGTTCGCGTCGTAGTAGCGTCCGCGCGGGGCCTGGTCTTCCATAAAGCTGGTTGCGAGCGAGACGCACTGGATAAAGGCTCCGAGAGCGAGCGCGAAGAGTGCGAGCTTTTTTATGTTCGAGGCGCCAGGGGCCAACATCGGCCCCAATCCTAAGCAGAGCAGCGCGATTGACGGGACAAGATAGCGCGGCCCGACGCAGTAGCCGCCTTCCCACTGGGTGTAGCGTGCAAAGAAAAATAGATAGAGCAAGGGAAGCACTATAGCGACCGTCGCCACTCCGCGCTCCAGTTTCCAGAGGCGGCGGAGGGCTGCCAGCGCAAGGATCACGGGGGGCGCAAAAATAAATATCGACTTGCCGGGAGATAATAGAAATCCGTAGAGGCCTTTCCAGAGCGGCGTATCGAAAGTATTGAGGCGCTTCGCTCCCTCGGCGGTCGTGGGATATCCAAACTGAAATGGCCCGCCGAACAAGAGCACATTGTGTGCGAGCAGGAGCGCGACTCCGATCGCCGATGCGGCGCATAAAATGAATGCGGCGCGCAGCGCGGGCTTTCCGTCCCGCACCAGCACCGCGGCGGCAAATACCGGAATGGCAAGAACGTTGGTCGGCCGCACGATTGTGGCGAGGCCGAGAATCAGTCCTGCAATCAGCGCAGTCCGCAACGCAATTGGTTCGTGACAACGCCCGAATAGAAGCAGGGCCACGCCCATGAAGGTCGCGGCCGTTAAAGGTTCGGAGAAGAGCCATCCGGAATAAGCAAAGATCGGCGTTCCTAAGCCGACGATGATCGCCGCGAACATGACTGCGCGCAGAGGGGTTCCGATTCCACACAACAACAGAAAAAAGAAGGCGACTGTGAGCGCCGAAAATGTTGCACTGCTCAGGCAGGAAGAGAAGGCGACGATTAGGTCGGTATCTTCGGGCGGCACGCCGGGCAAACGCGCCAGCAAATATTGTCCGAGGGCGTACCAGGGCGCGCACAAAAGAGCCTGTCCCGGAGGATAGGCTGCCCGCGGCTGCCCGTGCAGATCGTATCGCCCATAGAAGTTGTGCAACTGCACCGCTTGCGGAACTGCCATGGATCCGCGCAGCACTAGGCTTTCGGTGGTGTAGAGAGTGTTGTATTCGTCGGGCGTTCGCACCCGGCCGGTTGAAGTCAGCAGATAGAAAAACTGGAACGCCGCGAAGAGCCAGATGGCAGCGCGCCGTGAGTGTCCGTGGCTTGCGACAATGTTCGTCGGGATGCTGGAAGCGGACACGTAATTCGATCCTATCAATCGTTTTGGCGTTTTGGGCAATACGACCATTTGTGAATCTGCGGGGTTACTAGAACCCAGCTCACAATGAACCTGGGAGGTGAACTCGCAACCTCCTCAGGGGCTAAAGCCCTTGTCTCTACTGGCTCTTTGCGGCACGGCTGAAGCCGTGCCCTACGTGAGATCGATTTATGAAACGGCGGTAAAGCCGACGCCGGGAATAACCGGGTTGTCGCATCGGCCAACCGCTGCGCCACCCCAAAGCACGAAACATGATTGCAACGGAAAAGCCTCTCCAGAGGTGCTTCTCTGGAGAGGCTTGGGGGGAAATCTTAACGAGTGTCCTTTGGCCTAGTGTTTCTTTTTCTTGGCGGCTTTCTTCTTGGTTGCCATGAAGTGTTTCCTCCGTTTGAACGATTTGTTCTCCCAAGGTTCTCGACAGGGCACCTTGATGCCCGGGCTACTCTACAACTTGTATGAGCAGCTGTCCTACCACAAGATATTGCCATGAGTATGTAATTTGTCAATGAAAATATTGCGTTAGAGAAGGAATTTGGTGAAGTGCGTGCTCCGCTTCGGGACGACTCCGCGCGAAAATTTCGAGCGCGCGACAGAACCTCCCTCGCCCCTGCCCGTGAATCCGATGTCGCTGTGCGATAATTTCAGAAGAAATTATGTCTGAACACAAAGTATTCTGCGCGAAATTGAAGCAGGAGCTGCCCGGTCTTCCCGAGCCTCCCTTCGACAGCGATCTGGGAAAAAAGATCTACGACAACGTCTCGCAACAGGCGTGGGGCCAGTGGATGGAGCATTGCAAGATGCTGCTCAACGAATATCGCTTGAATCCGGCGCGCAAGCAGGATCAGGAAGTCATCGTGCAGCAGATGGAGCAGTTTTTCTTTGGTGAAGGATCGGCGCGACCCGCCGAATACGTTCCCCCAACGCACTGAGTGCGCGATCGTGAGGGCTGCGGATGAGCTTTTTGCAGCCATCCTCCAGTTAAACAGGTATGGGGACGGATGGTTACTGACGAGTTACCTCCGACTTCGAAACGGTTCTTAATTCATCATCATGTAACAGTCTGTGATGACAATTAATCTGTGGCGCCGCCTGTTTACGACACGCTGATCCTCTCGGATCTGCATCTCGGCGCGGACATGAGCCGCGCGCGCGAGGCGCTGCACGTTCTTCAGGACAATCAATATCGCCGCCTCATTTTGCTGGGAGATATTTTCGCCGACCTCAATTTCGGCCGCCTGAAAAAAGAGCACTGGAAATTTCTCGGCTACATTCGCAAGCTCTCCAACCCCAAGCGCAAGGTTGAAGTGGTGTGGGTCGAGGGCAATCACGATCATGGCCTGACCGAGATTATGTCGCATCTCGTCGGCGTCCGCGTGTACCAGGAATATCAGTGGGAATATCAGGGCAAACGCCACATCGCCGTACACGGCCATCAGTTTGATGGCTTCGTGGTGAGCAATGTTCACGTCAGTTATCTGATCGGGACACTGCTCTACCTGCAACTACAGAAGTGGGATTCGAAGAATAAGACGCTCACTCGCTTCCTCGATCGATTAGGCACAAGCTGGCAGCGCCTGTCGCCGAAGGTTGCCGATGGCGCCCTCGGGTACGCCCGCCATCACCACGCGGCGCGCATCTTCTGCGGACACACGCACGCCGCCATGCAAAAGACCGACGCCGAGCACGGAATCGAATATTTCAATTGCGGCGCTTGGATTGACGCGCATCCTACCTATATCACGGTGGACGAAGATGGAGTTCGGATTCGTGAATATGTTGAGCGACCCGACGATTTCCAGGCCGGCGCGGAGAACTCGGGCGATGCCGACACTGCGGAATCTGGCGACGCGGCGGGATGGCTCGAGGATGGTGAATTCGAGGGTGTGGCCACGTGATTTTGCTCTCAGCGACGCGATAATCTTCGTCGCGAGAAGCTTAGAAATAAATCGCTGGGAAGTAGATCGTTGGCCGGAAACGGGGCAACCGAAAACTTGCGCAAACTAACTATCGTTTTCCACCACGCCGGCGGAGGACATCAAAGCGCGGCAGAAGCTCTCAAAGCCACGCTCTCGGCGCAGGCCGATCCGTGGGACGTCAGCTTGCTCGACATTCAGGAGTTGCTCGACCCGCTTGACGTGATTCGTCGCGCCACCGGTCTGCGCATTCAGGACACGTACAACCTGATTCTGCGCAAGGGCTGGACGCGCTTCACGCCACAGCTCCTGCTAGTTTTGCAGACAACGATTCGCATCTACCATTCTCCAATTGTGAAAGCGCTGCGCGCTTATTGGGCCGAACATCCGGCGGATCTGGTGCTGTCGGTGATTCCGCACTTCAATCGCGAGATCGCTGAAAGTCTTCGCGCTGATGATGTGGGAAGGGCACGAACCCACACATCCGCAAGAAGCGCGGATGCCTGGGGCACCCGTCGAACCCCCTTTGTGACCCTGATCACCGATCTGGCGGATTATCCGCCGCACTTCTGGATTGAGCGGGAGTCGGAATACATCATTGCGGGGACGGAACGCGCGCGGCAACAAGCGTTAACGCTGGGCGTTTCCGCTGACCACGTCTTCCGCACTTCGGGAATGATTCTGAAGCCGAAGTTCTATGAAAAGACGACCGTCGATCGCGTCGCGGAAAGAAGGCAGCTGGGTCTCGATCCCGAGTGTCCGACCGGCATTGTTCTCTTCGGAGGCCATGGCTCGCAGGTGATGGTCAACATTACGCGCAAGCTTGATAAAGCTGGAAGCGGCGTTCAGTTGATTCTGATTTGCGGGCACAATCAGAAGCTCGCGGCGGTGCTCAAGAATCTGAAGATGGCAAAGCCGACGCTGATCATAGGATTCGTGAAGAATGTCGAATACTATATGGCGCTGGCCGACTTCTTCATCGGCAAGCCTGGGCCCGGATCGATCAGCGAGGCGTTGCAGTTTCATCTGCCGGTGATCGTCGAATGCAATGCGAAGACGCTGCCGCAAGAACGCTATAACGCGGAATGGGTGACGGAGAACGGCTACGGAATTGTGGTGCCGAGCTTCCAGAAAATTGCGTCCGCGGTGCAACGATTGCTCGAGCCGGCGACCTTCGGCGATTTTCGGCGGAAGGCCAGCGAGTATTCGAATCGTGCGCTGTTCGAAGTGCCGGCGATATTGGAAAAATGCGCGGAGAACGTAACATCTCCAAATGAGCCTCTGGAGCGGGTAGGCATTTCATGAGTCCGATTGACACCGTTCTCAATTTTCTGGACCGCGTCAATCAGCGAGATGCGGACAAACTCGCGGAGTTGATGACGGAGGATCACGTTTTCATTGATTCCCTCGGTCAATCCGTGCGCGGGCGCGAGAAGATGCGCGCGGGATGGAGAAGCTACTACGCATTCTGCCCCGATTACAGCGTTTCGCATGAGGAGATTTTTCAGAGCGGAGATGTGGTCGCAGTGTTCGGCTCGGCGGGCGGCACGATTGCTGCACAGGGCAAGCTTCCTCCGGAAAATAAGTGGCGCACACCGGCGGCTTGGCTGGCGGTGGTGGAAAAAGGCATGGTGAAGGAGTGGCGAGTCTATGCTGACAACAAGCCCGTATACGACATAATGGCGAAGCAAACGCGTTCTTAGAAGTACGCCGCCTTAGAAGTGCACCGCGACACCGGTCGAAAAGCGCACTCCATTTTGGCCCGTGCCATAGAAACGAGTGTTCAGCCAATCAAGCTTTCCACGCAGCGCTACCGGGCCAGCAATTTTGTAATCGAGGCCGCCGCCGAGTCCGTCGACGAATGAAGTGTTGGAATCTGAAATTCCATCGCTGCGGCTGATGTGGCCTACTCCGAATAAAAACTCGGCGAAGGGGCGGAAGCGCTGCACCTGCACCGAAACTCTCGGGCCGAATAAGACATTGTGTTCCGCAACATCGGCGGTTATCGGACATCCCATCGCTAGGCAATCGTAAGTGTGGCTGCCATAGTGGCCATCGACATCGAGCACTGCGCCAATCCAGGGCGCGAACTTGCCTTCCAGCGTGGCATCCCAGCCGTTCAGATTTGACGTATCGTTCGAGACGATAGGAGTGCGGTCGTAAGCATAACCAAAAAATACATTGCCTTTGGTCGGAATCTGCGCCCAGACTGCGCTGGCCATCATGATTAACAAGAAAAGAGTCCAGAGTCTTCGCATAGTCTTTCTCCTCGCATGCGGTTCGCCATTTATTCAATTTGGGACGCAGTGTGAAATGCGCTGTTCGAAAATAGATGCGCTCGGAGAGAAAAACTTTGCCTGCGCGGATGATCTATATCGTTACATCGATGACGCTGACGGAGGAGAAATTTGACGGCACACTTTAGTGAAACAGCGAAGCAAAGAAGCCACCGAGTTTCCTGAAGAAGCCGCGCTTGGGTGCAGGATTAGCGGCTGTCGTCTGCGCATCCACTGAGGAGCTTTTGCTCGCAGGTGGCGGCAGTGGAGCGGCCAGAGCCGGCATGGCTCCGGGACGCGAATCGAGCGGAAGGGCGCGCACATCTTCTAGCGGCGCTGGAGCAGGGCCGGTCGCGTGGAAGACGAAAGGCGCCTCTACTTGCACGTGAAGCTCGTTCGGAGCGACCGTCGCGTCGAGTGGAGCGGATGTTGCGGGCGCGGTTTCGGGATGGGGCGCCTCTGCTGCGGTCGGCGCTGGGCTCGGATTCACAGCGGGCAAGGGAGCGCTCTGATTATTTGGCGCCTCGCTCTGCATCGGCACATTGTTCGTCGCGCGTTGCGTAGCGTCACGCGGGGGCGGACATCCGCACTCGAGCGGTACCGCCATGTCGACGCGATCGAGTTGTCCGGAATGAAACATGAGTTGATCGGTGGCCTTGACTTGATAGGTGCGATCGCCGAGCAACTCGGTGACAATCGCGGCGGCGGTGTTGCCGGGCAACGCGCGTACGCAAGTGTTGCCCTGATTGTCGGCGCTGATGGCGTAATGAAATTCTCCGGGCCCGACTAGCAAGATACGGAAGTCAGGAGTCATCACAGAATCGGAAGAAGCGTCGAGAGGGAAGTGCGCTTCGAGTGCGCCGGTGTTCATGCTAAGCATTACATTGTGTCGATTCTGCGACGGAGTCACGGAGACGGTCGTCCCCGGGCACACATGCACCTCTCCGCCTGACGAAAGATTGACGACGGCAGTGTCGGGGCCCGCGGTGATCGTCGAGCCGGAGCCCGCATCTTTTCCGGTGAGGGCCAACGGGCTGGCTGTGCGCACCGAGGCGACTACCGGCTGCGGCGACTGCGTGAGACTCGGAACCGTTGGCGGCTCAAATGGGGAACTGCGCGCCTGGTCCGACGCCTTGCCGAGATGCACCACCAGGCGATTGCCGGCGGCATCCCATGTATAGGCGCGCGGCGCGAGGAGATCGACCACCACGCGGGCGATTGGCGGATTCTGTTGAAACTGATCGGCGCGCAGCGAGCCGATCTGGTCGGACTGCACGCTGATTTTTTTCTGGGGCGTATCCAGGCGCGCGTTCGCCAAATCGATCACGATCCGGTCAGGATTCGTGATTGCCTGGATCGCCGGAATCAACGGCCGGGTCGATAAAATCTCAACCGCCTGGCCGTCTTTTTCCTGCACGATGCGGAAGCTCTTGATCGCGGCGATCTTGCTGGGTGCGGTCTTGCTGATGGCAGGTTTCGAATCCAGGTTACTTGGAGCCTGGGCGCAAAGCGAGGACGCGGCGACAACTAGCATTCCAAGCACGCACAAATCCGCGTGTAGGCGGCGAGACAGCGCTGGGCGGAACGCAAGATTCGGCTGGAAATCTTTCACAGCGGCACTCGAGTGTTACCCAAACATACCACTCGCGGCTCGCGGTGAGAAAGGTACACGAAGCGACGGGGACCGGTTTCGCATTACGAGTCCGCCAGAAACTCGTACTCATCGATGACCGCAGCCACGGCCAACTTTCCGACGGGATCTCCGCCTTCGACGCGCATGACGCGGCCCTTGCAGCGCACGCGTATGCTTTCGGTCAGCGTGATCTCGGGCGGCAAGGTGAGCGTGAAGTCGATGGCGGAGCCGGCCTGAATAGCGGAGTCGACGTAGAAGCAGATTCCGCGCGCACTTACGTCGCGGGTCTGCGCGTCGTGCTCTTTTTCATTTTCTCCGTAACGGACGCTTACTGGCAGACGAAGCGCGAAGCGCCGCGTGGCCCGCTTGTCATTTTCCTGGTCGCGCTGCGTCTCGGCCATTAGTAGCTCCAAAAAGCAAGGTTGCAAAGTTTCAAGTTTCAAAGAACCCGCTCGAACCGCCTGTAAGCATGGCAAGTGGAGGCCGGACTGTCAAGCAGAAGCAGGTTTCAAGCAGAAGCAGGTTTCAAGTGCGCCATATTGCAGTGTGCAAACGTTCTCTTTGAGGGGATCCCGCATATCCCGCATACCTTTCGATAGGGCATCTCGCTCCGCGCGTGCGATAATGCTGCGCTTCCCCGCGCGGAGTTTCCATGACATCGATTGCCGACGCTGGCGCTGGACTGGCAATCATTGGGGTCGGCGTGCTCGGCCTGCTCATCTATTTCATCCCTATAATCGTGGGCCGTAGGAAGCGAAACGCGAAACCGCTATTTTTGCATTGAATTTCCTTCTGGGATGGACAGTCTTGGGTTGGGTCGCCGCCCTGGTCTGGGCACTGACCCGCGATCCACCTTTGCCTACGGCCCTACAGTTGGCCGCGCCGCTTCTATGTGGCAGTTGCGGAGTATTCTGCTCCCGGATCGCAGTTCTGCAATTCTTGCGGCGGAAAGTTGATCTTCAATTGAAGGCTGAGTAAGCGCGTCGAGATTCTACCTGTTTCGCTTGGCCTAGCTCTTTATTGTGAAACCCCTTGAACCTTGAAAGCGGCCTCTCCAGCGCTACAATAAATCTGTGGTCTTCGTTCTCGACAACTACGATTCGTTCACTTACAACCTTGTCCAATACGTTGGCGAACTGGGCATGAAGGTTGAGGTCCGCCGCAACGACGAAGTGACCGTCGACGAGATCGAGGCGATGCATCCCGAGCGCATCATCGTTTCTCCCGGACCATGCACGCCGCAGGACGCCGGCATCAGCATCGATGTCATCCGCCATTTTGCCGGCAAGCTCCCCATGCTCGGAGTCTGCCTGGGACATCAAGCGATTGGGGCGGCTTTTGGAGGGCAAGTGGTCCGCGCAAAGAATCTGATGCACGGCAAGACCAGCCAGGTCGAACACGATGGCAAGACCATCTTTCGCGGCCTCTCTTCACCGATGACTGCGACCCGTTATCACTCCCTGATCGTCGCAGAAGATGATCTGCCGAGCGATCTCGAAGTCAGCGCCTGGACCTCGGACAAAGACGGAACCCGGGTCCTCATGGGCCTACGGCATAGGAAATTCGCGATTGAGGGTGTGCAGTTTCATCCCGAGAGCGTGCTGACGGGCGAGGGGAAGAAACTGGTGGCAAATTTTCTGCGGAGTTGATTGTGCGCGTGAGTCTAATCCCCCAAAGAAGGGTAAAACCGGCCCGAAGCGGTTATCCCAAGCGCCGGGAACTCTCCGAAGCAGGCGAGCGTGGAGTTACAGCGTTCAGGATGTTGGCCGACACGCGCGCATGGCAGGACGGACCGCTGGGCCGTCACAAGTTACGTCTATATTATCCGCGAGCCTGGTAACTGGCGATAGGAGGCGCGGCCGATTCCTGCTTAAGCTTCTCCGCCTGATAGTGGGTGGTCAGCGCCTCGATTACTGGTTGCAGTTTGCCGTCCATCACCTGTTCGAGCTGGTGGATGGTGAAGCCGATGCGATGGTCGGTGAGCCGATTCTGCGGAAAATTGTAGGTGCGAACCTTTTCCGAGCGGTCGCCCGATCCGACCATCTGCTTGCGTTCTTTGGCGAGCGCGTCGGCTTGTTTCTGCATTTCGACTTCGTAGAGCCGTGAGCGCAGAACTCGCATACCTTTTTCACGGTTCTTGATCTGCGATTTTTCATCCTGGCAGCTCACGACCGTGCCCGTCGGAATGTGCGTGATGCGGACGGCCGAGTATGTTGTGTTTACCGATTGGCCACCCGGTCCAGAAGAGCAGAAGGTATCGATGCGCAGGTCTTTCGCTTCGATCTTAACGTCGACTTCTTCGGCTTCCGGCAACACTGCTACGGTGATTGCCGAGGTATGCACGCGCCCTTGTTGCTCGGTTGCGGGCACGCGCTGTACGCGATGCACTCCGCTCTCATATTTCAGGCGGGAATAGACGCGCTCGCCTTCGATTAGCGCAATCACTTCCTTCAGCCCGCCCACCCCGGACTCTGAGGTGGAGAGCACTTCCACCTTCCACTTCTGCGTCTCGGCGTAGCGGTTGTACATGCGGAAGACCTCGGCCACGAAGAGCGTTGCCTCGTCGCCTCCCGTGCCGGCGCGGATTTCGAGGATTACGTTCTTCTCGTCGTGGGGATCTTTCGGCAGCAGCAGAACCTTTAGGTCTTCTTCGACGGTGACGATGCGTGCGTCGAGTTTGGCCAGCTCTTCTTCGGCATAGGCGCGCATCTCCGGATCCTTCTCTTCGGCGAGCACAGCCTTGCTCTCGGCGATGCCGCGCTTCAGATCCTTGTACTCGCGATATTTCTCGACGATGCCGGCGACTTCGCTATGCGCCCTGGCAGTCTTCTGGTATTTCGCCGAATCGTTGGTGATCTCCGGCGACAGCAGAGCCTGCGTGAGCTCTTCGTAACGAATTTCGATTTGGTCTAGTCGTTCAAACATTGACTTCTCAGTTCTCGGTTCTCAGAAAAACCTTAATCGATGAGTTCCGACCGCGTAGAAATCATCCCGGTTCTCGTTTCACGAATTCTATTGTAGGGGTTTTACTGAGAACCGAGAACTGATAACTATGCAGTGGGCACCGCTAGGCAATTACGAGTTCGCCGCCGCGAGTCTTTTCCAATTTCATTGCTTCATCCAGCGCCACAATTGCGCATTCGACTTCGCGATCGTCCGGAGGCTGGGTGGTGATCCGCTGCAGCCACAGGCCAGGCGCCGTCATCAGCGCAAACAGCGAACCGCGGTGCTTGGCGGCGAAGCGAATGATCTCGTAGGAGACGCCCGCAATCAGCGGCAGGAGAGCGATCCGAATGCCGAAGCGCGCCCAGAAAGTATGTACGGGAATTGCCATGTAGACGAGCATCGAGATGATCATCACCGTCATCAGGAAACTCGTGCCGCAGCGCGGATGATACGTTGAATATTTCTGCACTGTGCCGGTGTCCAGCGGATCGCCATTTTCAAATGCGAACACCGTCTTGTGTTCAGCACCGTGATATTCGTAGACGCGGCGAATGTCTTTCCAAAGCGAAACGCCCCATACGAAGAGCAAAAACATTGCGATCCGAATCAGCCCATCGACCAGGTTAAACATGATCTGCTGCCCGAAGACAGGATTCACTCTTTTCAATTCCGTGGTCGCCAGCAGCGGCAGGTATTTGTACATGAAGATGAAGAAGGCGATGGAGAACGCCATGTTCAACCCGGCCATCCAGCCGGTGATTTCAAACTTTTTGGCATCTTTCTTGTCGCCGGAACCTTGGTCAGCGCCGCTGTCAGATAGTTCTTCGAGCGCCGCATTGGCAGAAAACTTCAGCGCGCGGAATCCGAGCGTCATCGCGTGGCCGAGCGTCATTACTCCGCGGACCACCGGCCAGCCCATCCATTTGTGCTGTTCTGAAGGCCGCTCCAGCGGTTCGCTGTGAGTAACAATTTCGCCCGACGGCTTGCGCACGGCAATGCCCCAGGCGTGCGGCGAACGCATCATCACGCCTTCGAGCACGGCCTGGCCGCCGACGAGGGTCTCCTCGCCGCTCTCGAGAGCGGGCAGCAGTTGCACTGCCGCCAAAAAACGCAAAATTTGCCGCCAACGTCGCATAGGCATTGGATGACACTTCGCGGAGGGAGGACTCCGAGGCTTAGCTTATCACAGAATGCCAGAGTTTCATGAGATCCCGGCTGTGCATGTTGCTGTCTATCTCATTGTCTATCAATACATTATGAAGTATGTTCGTAAACATTTCACCTCGTCGTCAAGCTCGCAATCGCCGTAAATTTCCGTAGAATCCAATACACGATGCTGCACTTCGCCGAGACCTGCGACGCGATCGCTTCGACTACCAAAAAGCTGGAGAAGACCGCGCTGCTGGCCTCCTATCTGAAATTGCTATTGCAGACGAAGCCGCCCGACGAGGCGGCGACAGCGGCGGTTTTTCTTTCCGGGCGGCCTTTCCCAGCATACGAAGAGGCTACGTTGCAAGTGGGCGGAGCGCTGCTGTGGCGAATCATCGGCGAGCTGTCGGGAAAATCCGAGCATGAGCTAACCGAGATTTATCGCAAGCATGGCGACGCTGGTTCGGTGGCCGCCGCCGCGCTGCCAGCAAAGCCTCCCTCGAGCCTCTCCCCCGGCGCGGTGCTGCAGGTTTTTTCCACGGTCGCCGTCGCTCGCGGTACTGCCGCCAAAGCTTCCCTGCTGCGCGCTCTTCTCGAGCAAGCGACTCCGATCGAGGCCAAGTACATCGTGAAGATCATTAGCGGAGATCTTCGCATAGGCCTGAAAGAAAGTCTGGTCGAAGAAGCGATTGCGCGCGCTTTTGAAATGCCCCTTGACGAGGTCAAGCGGGCGAATATGTTGCTGGGCGATATTGGCGAGACGCTGCGTCTCGCCTCGGCAGGGAAGTTGGCCGACGCACAGCTTCGGCTTTTCCATCCCATCGACTTCATGCTGGCCAGTCCCATCGAATCCGCCGAAGACGCGCTCAGTTATTTTCTGAGTGCGGCGGTCGAGGACAAGTACGACGGCATACGCGCCCAAGCTCATATCAGCGCCGGAGAGGTCCGCATCTTTTCGCGCACTCGCGACGAAATTGCGGAGTCGTTCCCCGAATTGCCCGCGGTTCTTGCTGTCCTATCCCATGACGCGATTCTCGACGGCGAGATTGTTGCGTGGAACCCGGACGGAAAAGGCCGCGCTCTGCCATTTAGCGCGCTGCAACGCCGCCTCGGTCGCAAGAAAGTCAGCGATCGACTCATGCGCGAAGTACCTGTCGCCTATTTGGTATTCGATACCCTTTACGCCGATGGCGAGCTCCTTCTCGATCGCCCGCTGCGCGAACGCGCAGTGGTTTTGAACAATCTGTTTCTAACCAAGGGCGTAGGACCGTCGCCGTTGACAGCGCCCACCCGACCGTCGCAAGCCCTATTCTCTTTCGCCGCTATCGAACTGCCCGTCGCAACAGTCCTGCGCGCCCCGGTCGCAGCCGCCCACTCCCCACAAGATCTCGAAACACTCTTCATCGCAGCGCGCGACCGCGGCAATGAAGGACTGATGATCAAGGATCTCGATTCTCCTTACACTCCGGGGCGCCGCGGCAGATCCTGGCTCAAGATGAAACGCGAACTGGCCACGCTCGACGTGGTCGTAACCGCCGTCGAGTACGGCCACGGCAAGCGCATCGGAGTGCTCAGCGATTACACTTTCGCGGTGTGGGCCGGCGACCGCCTGGTCAATATTGGCAAAGCATATTCGGGGCTCACCGATGTCGAGATCGCAGAAATGACGCAGTGGTTTCTTGAGCACAAGGTCAGCGAACAAGGACTGAGGCTGGAAGTGGAACCTAAGATTGTGTTGGAGGTCGCTTTCAACAACCTGATGCGCTCTACGCGCCACGAGAGCGGCCACGCTCTGCGCTTCCCACGCATCGTGCGCCTGCGCCCGGATAAACACCCAGAAGATGCCGACACGATCGAGACGGTGAAGGAAATCTACGAGCGACAGAAAGGTGCAGTCGATCCTCGCTAGTCGTTGGTCGTTCGGCAACGCGCTGGCTGGCGACTAACGACTAGTGACTAACGACAGTCGACTATTTACCGCGCGTGATCGTGCCGGGAATGATCGCGGCCCGAATGATCGTGCTCGTGCACTTCCTCCCGCACCGCAATCACGCAGCTATGCGCCGTCTCGCAGACCACGTGCTCGAGTTGGATCGTCGTATGATGAATGCCGAATCCGCGGCCCAGCTTCTCGTTGATCTCCTTCAGAATCGCGTCGCTCTCCGAAGTCGCCATGTCCGCAATCTTCACGTGCGCCGAGAGAGCGTGATTCTCGGAGCCGATGCTCCACAGATGCAGGTCGTGCACATCGCTCACGCCCGCGATCGTGCGCATGGCTGATTCGACCGCCTCCAGGCTCATGCCGCGGGGCGTGCCCTCGAGCAAAATGTTCAGCGTCTCGCGCACGATGCCGATGCTCGACCAGAGAATCAGCGCGCCGATGGCAAATGAGAGTGCTGCGTCGACCCAGTATTGACCGGTCCACAGAATTACAAACCCGCCGACGATCACAGCCGCGGTCGAGAGCGTGTCGCCGACCTCATGCAGCAGAGCGCTGCGTACGTTCACATCGCGCGCCGATCGCCATAGCAGCAGCGCAATTACGCCGTTCATCACTACGCCCGCCGCGGCCACGCCAATCATGACTCCGGCGCGCACCTGCTCCGGATGCTGAATGCGTTGAAACGCTTCGTAGAAAATGAAAAATGAAACGACCACCAGCGACAGCGCATTGACTAGCGCCGCCAACACTCCGGCGCGCCGGTAGCCATAGGTCTTGGTTGCGCTCGGTGGCCGGCCTTCGAGAAATACAGCCACCAGCGACAACAGAAGCGCGAGAAAGTCGGAGAGGTTGTGTCCGGCCTCCGAAAGCAGCGCCAGAGAGTGAGCGCGGATGCCGGCCACGACCAGTAGGCCGACATAGAGCAACGTGACCCCTAAAGAAAAGCGCAGCACCCGCCCCGTCCCATGCGAATGCCCGTGTCCGGCGTGCGAGTGCATATCACTTAGGATAGCGCAGACTGTTCCATGTGGCGCGGGCGCCCCGCCCGCGGCTTTTGACGGTTGTTTCAGGAATTCGGTGTCCACGTCCGGCTAGCGTAGATTGCCCCGCTCGCGCTATTCTTCTGATCGCCCCCAGGAGGCACAAAAATGAAGCAGATTTACCTAATCCCAGCCTTGTTGTTGCTAGCCGCGTCGGCGATCGCACAAACAGCGCCAGGCGCGTCCGCCCCGGTCGCGAACCCCATCAGCAGCGCCCTTAGAGAGATCATTCCCGGCCGCCAGAAAAATACCATTGCTGCTGTCGAGGCCATGCCCGCTGATAAATTCAGCTACAAGCCGAGCGCCGACCAGATGACATTCGGTCACCTCGTCGCCCATATGATCGAAGCGAATTACGGTCTATGCAGCAACGCCGCGGCCGTCCCCGCGCCCAAAGCTGAAGAGGTGAAAGACACCGACCCGAAAGATAAATTAGTCCCGGCGCTCAAAGCGTCGTTCGATTTCTGCGGCGATGCGCTCTCGAAAATGGACGATACGAAGCTCGGGGAGATGACCGCCGGCATGGGCGGCCAGCAATTGTCTCGCGCCCGCTTCGCCTTGGGGATCGCCAGCAATTGGGCCGACCACTATGCCGAAGCGGCGATGTATCTGCGGCTGAATGGCATATTGCCGCCGACCGCGAAAAAGTAAACCGGAGTACCATTGCAGCTAGACAAATAGTTGCCCGGGAGGCACCGGCCATGACGGCCGCGTTCTCTGGTCTACGCCGCTCTGTTCACCTCCCGTTATTTGGATTGAGTTCTGTCGCCGCACTGACTGCCATCATAAACATGGTGCCCCGCCAGGAGATGGGCGCGAGCTTTCTGAATCAAGAAGTATTTGGTGGCTATCCCGACTTTCGCGGTACAGGCCGAGCAAATCACTCTGCTGACCGATCCCAGCCAAGTTGAGGTGTATACGGACAACAGCACACAGATGCTCAATACGGAGGCGCTCACTGTGGGCAACGCGCTGCGATTCTACGGACTGGTGTTCAATGACAACGGCACGCTACGCATGGACTGCGCGTAGGTCAACGACGGCGTGACGGAGTAGTCTCACTCCACCAACTTTTCCAACTCGTCTTCTCCGATCACGCTAACCCCTAACTCCCGCGCCTTGTCCAATTTCGAACCCGCATCGCTGCCCGCGACTACGTAGCCCGTCTTCTTGCTCACCGATCCGGACACGCGTCCGCCGGCATCTTCGATCATCTTCTTCGCTTCGTCGCGCGTGTGGCGTTCGAGGGTGCCCGTCAGAACAAAAGTCTTTCCCGCCAGCTTCGTGCCTTTTTCTTTTTTCTGCCCGGCGAAGGTCAGCCCCGCCTTGCGCAGATCGTTTACCAGTCTGCGATTGTGTTCGTCGGCAAAAAACTCAACGATGCTTTCCGCGATCCGCGGACCCACTTCGTTCACTTCCTCAAGTTCTTCCGCGCTCGCGTTCATGATCGCGTCAAGCGAGCCGAAGTGCTCTGCCAGAAACTGCGCTGTGCGCTCGCCGACCATCCGTATGCCGAGGCCATAAATCACACGCTCGAGCGGCAGTTTTTTGGACGCCTCTATCTCGCCGAGCACATTCTCTGCCGATTTCTCGCCCATGCGCTCGAGCTTGAGCAGATCGTCTTTCGTCAGCTTGTAAAGATCGGCGACGTTCTTGACCAGGCCGCGTTCGGTAAGCTGATTGACCAGCGCCTCGCCGAGGCCGTCGATATTCATAACGTGGCGCGAAGCAAAATGCAGAATTGTCCCTTGCAGCTTCGCCGGACAATTCGCGTTCACGCAGCGATGGTCGGCCTCGCCCGGAGTGCGCACCACATTGCCACCGCACACGGGGCAGTGCTCGGGCATTTCGAACTGCTTGTGGCCGCGCGGATGGTCTTTATCCTCAACCACCTTCACCACTTTTGGAATGACGTCGCCGCCGCGCTCGACCTCGACCCAGTCGCCAATCTTTACGCCGAGGCGTTCGATCTCATCCATGTTGTGCAGCGTGGCGCGCGAAACCGTCGTGCCGCCGATTGCCACCGGCTTCAGCCAGGCAACGGGCGTGAGTTTTCCGGTGCGGCCGACCTGAGGAACGATATCTTCGATCTGGGTGACGGCTCCGCGCGCCGCGAACTTGTACGCAATCGCCCATCGCGGGGCCTTTCCGGTGAAACCCAACTCGCGCTGCCAGGCCGTGCGATCGACCTTGATCACGATGCCGTCGATCTCGTAGGGCAGCGATTCGCGCTTGCCCTCCCAACTCTGAATAAATTTCCAAACCTCGTCCAGATTTTTCGCCAGCCTGCGATTCGGATTTACCTTGAATCCGGCCGCTTCCAGTGCATCCATGGTTTTCGATTGTCGGTCGAAAAAAGTTTGGCCGTCTTTCAACAAAAAGTAGGCGAAGAAATCCATGCGGCGCTGCGCCGTGATTGACGGCTCGAGTTGACGTACCGTCCCGGCGGTGAAGTTGCGCGGATTGGCAAAGACTGCCAATCCTTGTTTTTCGCGCTCTTCATTCAGCTTGCGGAAAGCGGCGATAGGCATCAACATTTCTCCCCGCACTTCGAAGTCGGCGGGGATTCCCGACTTTTTCGATTTGTCTTTTGGAATTGACAAAGGGATCGACCGCACCGTGCGCACGTTCGCAGTCACGTCCTCGCCGATGGTGCCGTCGCCGCGCGTGATGCCGCGCGCTAGGTGGCCGTCCGTATAGACGAGCGCCAGCGACATGCCATCCAGCTTTAGTTCGCACATGTACTCGAGATCGGTGCGTCCGCTCAGTTCATGCACTCGCCGCTCCCAGTCGCGCAGTTCTTCTTCGGAATAAGCATTGTCGAGCGAGAGCATGGGCGAGGAATGTTTCGCTTTAACGAATCCTTCACGCGGCTTGCCGCCAACGCGCTGCGTAGGTGAGTCCGGCGTGATGAGATTCGGATGCCCTGCTTCGATCCGCTTGAGCTCATTCATCAGCTTGTCGAAGTCGGCATCCGAAATCTCCGGATCATCGAGCACGTAATAGCGATACTCGTGGTGCCGGATTTTCTCGCGCAGCGTCTCGATTTTCTTTTCGATAATTTTATCGTCGCCAGAACGGGACATGACTGGGGAATTATAGAAGGAGAATTTGATTTTACTGAGTACTGGCAACCGGCTACTGACTTTTCGCTTTCCGAATGCGTCCGCTCCCCGCAGCGGCCCGACCTACGCTTGACGGAGGCTTAGGCATCCCTTCCAGCAATTCTTTCAGCACCGTCGCGTTGTTGCGCTCAACATTTCGCGACGCATACAGCAGCGTCACTCGCCGCTTGCCCTCCGCCAGATGGTGCAGCTTTTCGAGCGCCGCTGATGCTTCTTCTGTCTTCAGCTCTTTTAGATAGCGTTTGCGGAACAGGTTCCATCCCTCCGGATTCGCATGGAACCATTGCCGCAACTCGTTCGAAGGCGCCAGATCGCGCAACCAGAACTTGACCGCCGCGGCCTCTTTCGTCAAGCCGCGCGGCCACAGACGATCCACCAGCACGCGCACTCCATCGGAGGCCGACGCGGCCTCGTAAATGCGTTTGACCACAACGCTCATGTCTTCCGTATTATCCTACCTTTGAGTCCGCATAGGCGATGCCGCAATCATCATGAATTTCTGGCAGCAGATCTCCCTGTGTCTTCGTCTCTCCGTGATCTTAACTGCGCTGCTGATGCTCGCCGCGTGCGACGTTGAGCGACGCAAATCCGACGCTGAACTCGGACTCAATCCGCGGCAGGCCGCGGGCCGCAAACTCTACGACAACTATTGCGACCGCTGTCATGAACCGTACTCATCGCACGGCAAAAAGGGGCCCGGCCTGAAAGGCATCTTCAAAAATCAATACCTGCCGCTGAGCGGACTTCCCGCCAACGACGACCGCGTAGCCGACATCATTAAATATGGGCGCGCCAAGATGGACGGTTTCAATCAGGTCATGACCGACGAGCAGGTGAAGGACCTGCTGGCGTATTTGCACACGCTTTAGATCAGTTCTCGGTTCCCGGTTCTTCTGAGAACTGAGAACCGCGAACCGGCAACTGCTCCTGTGGCATAATCGCCCCAGTGTCCGCCATCGACAAGCCCGCGCTCTTTCAGAGATTGCCATCGACGGATGAACTCCTGCGTCAGCCGGAAATCCAATCATTGATAGCTAGCGGGGGGCATTCTGCGGTTGCCGAAAGTATTCGCGATGTCCTCGCGCGTCTGCGGCAGGAAATCGTTAGCAACCAGTTGGACGACAGATCAATAGACCTCGCGCTCGGCGGCCTGTCTGCGGCGGTTGAACGGCAACTCCGACGGTCGCTCGGTTACTCGCTGCTGCCGCTCATCAATGCGACGGGTGTAGTCCTGCATACGAATCTGGGACGAGCGCCGCTCGCCGCCGGCGCACTCGATCACATCCGCGCCACGGCGAGCGCGTATTCGAATCTGGAATTTGACCTGGTGAGCGGCGAGCGCGGCAAGCGCGACGTACATGTGGATCGGCTCTTTCAAAAGCTTTTTGACAGTGACCGCGGCGGGACCACGGCCACCTCGAGCACGATCTCGACAATCGTGGTCAATAACAATGCCGCTGCCGTTCTCCTCGCCTTGAACTCATTGGCTGAGGGCGGCGAGGTCATAGTCTCTCGCGGAGAGTTGGTTGAGATCGGCGGCTCGTTTCGCATCCCCGACGTGATGTCGAAGTCGAATGCGATTCTGCGGGAAGTCGGCACCACCAACCGCACGCGCATCGCCGACTACGAACGTGCCATCAACGATCGCACGCGCGTGTTGCTCCGCGTTCATCGTTCGAATTTTGAGATTACCGGCTTCACCGAGCAGCCTGGGCTTCACGAATTGGTCGATCTCGCGCGTCGCCGCAATGTTCCGCTGGTGGAAGATCTGGGCAGCGGCGCGCTCTTCGATCTGCGTTCTGTAGGCATCAACGGCGAACCTGGAGTGCTCGATAGTCTACGCGCCGGCGTCGACATTGTGACTTACAGCGGCGATAAGCTTCTTGGCGGTCCGCAGGCTGGGTTGATCAGCGGCCGCGCCGATCTGGTCGCGCGCTTGCGCTCGAACTCGTTGTTCCGCGCCTTGCGTGTCGACAAGCTCACTTATGCGACGCTCGAAGCCACGCTGCTCGCCTACGTGAAGCGCGACCACGATGCCGTACCAGTGCTGCGCATGTTGCGCTTGTCGAAAGATGAAATCAAGCAACGCGCGGGAAAAATTATTTCTCCGGTTGAGTCGGCCGCAACAAAATCCGTCCCCCTCAAGCTGAAGCTTGTCGACGGCGAGTCGGTGATTGGTGGCGGCGCTGCGCCGTCGGCATCGTTGCCTACGTGCTTGATCGCGATCACTCATTCCGACCTCAGCGCGGATGAATTGAATGCCCGGCTTCGCGCCGCCACGCCGCCAATCGTCGCCCGCGTCGAAGAAGGGCAAGTTCTTCTCGACCTCCGAACAGTTTTCCCAGAGCAAGATGCAAACTTGGCCGAGGCGTTAGCATCTTTTACTGAGAACTGAGAACTGAGAACTGAGAACTGGCCCGAAATCTCCTCTCCCGTGTCGACCCTCTACACCATCGGCCACTCCACGCGCTCGCTGGATGAGCTTGTCTCTGCGCTCAAGGCGCACGGGATCGAGACTCTGGTCGATATCCGCGCCTTTCCCATGTCGCGGCGCCTGCCCCACTTTAATCGCGAGCCGCTCGAGCGCACCTTGGCGGAGCATGGCATTCGCTATGTCTGGATGAAAGCGCTCGGTGGATATCGAAAGGCGACCGGACAGGAGTCGCCGCATACTGCGCTGCGCAATGCCAGCTTCCGCAACTATGCCGACTACACGCTCACGCCGGAATTCGAGCGAGCCGTCGCCGATCTGATTGAAATCGGCAGCGCCTCGCGCACGGCCTACATGTGCGCTGAGCGCGTGTATTTCCGGTGTCATCGGATGATCGTCTCCGACTGGCTGGTCGCGCGAGGCCATGAAGTTCTGCATGTCGATGCCGAAGGCCCAAGCCGTCCGCACAAGCTCACCCCCGAAGCGCGAGTGGTCGACGGAAAAATGATCTATCGCGGCGACAATCTTTTTTGAGCCCAATTGCCAATTGCAAATTCCCAATTAACAATGTTCGTATGATCATCGGCACAGGAGTCGACATTGCCGAAGTTGCGCGCATCCGCGAAAGCATCGAACGCTTTGGCGACCGCTTTCTTCATCGTGTATTCACCGAAGGCGAGATCGATTATTGTCAGCGAAGAGCCAATCGTTTCGAAAGCTATGCCGCTCGTTTCGCCGCGAAGGAAGCTGGCATGAAGGCTCTCGGTACAGGATGGAGTCACGGCGTCCGCTGGCGCGACATCGAAGTGGTGCGCCCGAAAGGGCAGCGTCCGACTATTCAATTTCACGGCGAAGCTGCCGGCATCGCCGCCAAGATCGGCACAAAAAATATTGCGCTCTCGATCACCCACACCTCGGAGCAGGCGTTGGCTCACGTGATTCTGGAAGCCTGATTCCATAAGCTGCTGCCCTCGGCCTTAAGCCAACTCGGGTTCCACGACGTTCGTAACTTCCGCGCGCCCTTGTCGCGACGGATGATGAGCCGCAAGCGTGCAACACAGCCGAGGCAAGCCCATGGTAGCGTTACCCAGCCCGACGGTATATGGGTTGGCGTTTGGCGGCGGTTCTCATGCTGGCAGTCCTCGCGCCGTCCGCGTACGTACAGGAAGGCCTGCCGCAGTTAGACGAGAAGATCGACTTGAGTGAGTCGGCGAGCAAGCAGTTGAGGGCGACTTTCTCGGGACCCGAATCTCCCACCGCCCTTGCACTTAGCTCAAAGACGAATTCTCTGGCATACCCCCTACTATGACGAACGGCCTGCTCTGTTGCAGATGGATGATCAAGCTGCGTTCCTGACGTTTATCCCGCTGGCGGCGAAGGGTTGCAGCCAATGTTACGACCTTTACCGGGTGGAATTCGTCGAGACACTTCCGGTCGAGCATGGTGAGCTAATCGAACTAAGGATCTACACATCGGACAACGTCCCAAATTCCTCTGCCATAGACCACTACGACCGTGAAGCTTTGCTCTGGGTGGCGCTGCCGCAGGTCCACGTGGCGCTTCAGGTCGACTCCCACAAATGAATCGAGCAATTGCGATGGCGAAGATTGCTCGGAGCAGGTCTGTGCTAGTCAGGTTCGCGACAGCCGAGATGAGTCTGGGCACGTCGCGGAAATCACCAACATCACTAACTTGTACTGTCGACAAAATCGAACATCGGCTGAAACCGCTCGCTACGTCTGGAAACCGGCTGCCGCTTATTTTGAGAAAACCGGCACTGCGAAACCGTAACGAGTGCACAATCGGCTCATTTCAAAATAGCTTTCGCCCCGCCGCAACATGCTTCGAATTTCAGGGTTTCTATAGCCGGAACGTAATATCACCGGATTATCCGGCATGGGCCAAAGTAAACAGGGCCAAAGGAAGGTAACGAAATGAAACGCTCTGTTCGCAAGCTGCTATCGGCATTCGTATTGAGCATTTTAATGTTGACGGTTTCCGTGCTGTCGTTTTCGACGGAATCGGCTGCGCAGATTGGAATTGGCATTGGCATTTCGGTGCACATCGGCCCTCCAGCGCTGCCGGTTTACGCACAGCCCGTCTGCCCCGGGCCGGGATATCTGTGGACGCCCGGTTATTGGGCGTGGAACGATGTCGGCGGGTATTACTGGGTTCCCGGCACGTGGGTGGTTGCGCCCGTGGGCATGCTCTGGACGCCCGGATACTGGGGCTTCGCCGGTGGCGTCTATGGCTGGCATGCCGGTTATTGGGGGCCGCATGTCGGTTTCTACGGCGGAATTAACTACGGCTTCGGTTATGGCGGCGTAGGCTTCGCGGGCGGCGAATGGAGAGGCGGAGGCTTTTTCTACAATCGCGCAGTCATGAATGTGAACGTGGTGAATGTGACCAACGTCTACAGCCGGACCGTGGTTGTGAACAACGTGCACACCAGCTTCAACGGCCCGGGTGGAATCGACGTGCGGCCGACTGCACAGGAAGAAGCGTACTCGCGCGAGCCACACCGAGCCGCTCTACCGGCGCAGACTGAACACGAACATGCAGCCAGCCAGAACCGCGCATTGTTCGCGTCCGAGAATCATGGACGCCCCGCAATCGCGGCCACCGGCAAGCCCGGCGAGTTCAATGGTCCGCGGGTGGCGAGAGCGAGCGCAGCGGGCGGCAACTTCAATGACCGGGCTGCGGAACGCTCCGAGAATCGAAGCGCGGCAGACCGGGAGCAGTCGGTAACCCGCGAAAACGCCAAGCCGAGCCAGCAGGAGAAGCAGGCGCAAAAGAACAACCAGAAGCAGGCAAAGGCCGAAGCGAAGCGAAGTGGAAACGACGAGCACCGCTAAAGCTTCGATTTAAGGCCGCACCGGCAAGAAGGCTCCCACGCGCATCAGGCGCAGTAGTGGGAGCCTTCTTTTTGTTCTGCGCTTTACCCTCCGCTGAAGCTCCGCCGACGTTTTTCCGCCTCACTTAAATCTTGCAGCCTGAAATTCCGCCGCATTTGCTATGATGTCCTGTCGTTTACAGAGCAACTTGCCTAGCCAAAAACAGCTGAAATGGTCGCAACTTCGCGTGGGGCTGACTGTCATTGCAGCCAGCGTCACGCTCATGGTCCTGATTTTCGTAATGAGTGGGACTGGCGGATGGTTTACCCGGAAGATCACGATCCGTTCGTACTTCGATAACGCGGGCGGATTGCGCGAAGGCGCGCCCGTGCGTCTGGCGGGCGTGGACATCGGCAACGTCAAGAGCGTCCGCATCGTTGGCGGCAAGCCGATGACGCCGGTCGAAGTCACGATGAAAGTCAACACTAAGTACTCCTTCAACCTGCGGAAAGATTCCGTCACTCTGCTGACCACGGCCGGGGTCCTCGGCGAAACCTATGTCGACGTGGATAGTTCGCAAGCCAAGGGGCTGGAGGCGCGGGACGGAGACGTATTGCCTGCGCGCGACCAGCCCGAACTTCAGGATGTGGTGCGCTCCACGCAGGGCACGCTCGAGAATATGGATGCGCTGCTTAAGCGCGTCGATCGCATCGTCGCCTTCATTGAGAGCGGCCAGGGCTCGATCGGCAAAATCATTTATAGTCCGGCTCTTTATGACCAGCTCAACGCGACGGTGACCGAATTCAAAGGGTTGGTCGATGATATTCAGACGGGAAAAGGTTCGCTCGGCCCCCTGTTTACCAGCGACGAAGCGTATAAGAAGGCGGTCGCTGTCATCGACAAACTCAACGCGATGGTGGACGACTTGCAACAAGGCAAGGGCACTGCCGGCAAACTGCTGAAGGATCCCGAGCTGTTCGACAACGCCAATAAGGCTATTGCCAACGTTCGCCAATTGACCGACGACATTAATGCGGGCAAAGGCACTATCGGCAAACTGTCGCATGACCAGGAATTTGCGGACAAGCTACAGGTCACGATCAACAATCTTGCTGCGCTCACCGATCGCTTGGAGAAAGGCGAGGGCACGGCGGGGCTGTTGTTCAAGGATCCGGGACTCTACAACAACAGCAACCAGATGCTGGTGGAGACGCGCGAACTAGTGAAAGCGATCCGCGAGAATCCCAAGAAATATCTGACATTCCACGTGAAGGTGTTCTGAGGATAGAACGTCACTGGTCGCTAGTCGCTAGTCGTTGGGAATAACCTCGCATTTACTGGCCATGCACAACTAACGATTGCCCTCATAGTTCGTCCAATACAATGGCTGAGGTGTGTTCGGTATTCAACCGACCGGCATTCCTACATTTTCGATTCGAGGATTTAATGCGCTATTTCAAAGACTGTTGCGGAATCCGTTTCAGGGTATTAACCGTCGCACTTCTGCTCGCGTCTGTACTATTATCGGCGCAGGAAAAAGCGAAACCCGCCGCCGAGGTGCGTTTCTCCGCCGACATGCTCGATAAGAGCATCGACCCCTGCAACGATTTTTACGCGTACGCATGCAGCAAGTGGACGGCCCGCAATCCGATCCCTGCCGATCGTTCCGTGTGGGGACGCTTCAACGAACTGGCGGAGCGCGGGCAGTTCATTGTTCGCGACATTCTTGAAAAAGCATCCGCCGACCGTCCGGGCCGCACCTCCAACGAACAAAAAATCGGCGATTATTACGCCAGTTGCATGGACGAGGGCGCTGTCGAAAAAGCCGGCGCCAAGCCGCTGGAGCGCGACTTCCAAAATATTGCCGCGATCCATTCGAAACAGGAGCTTCCGAAAGAGATCGTGCGGCTTCACGACGAAGGCGCCGACGTTTTATTCGGCTTCGATTCCGGATCGGACTTCAAGAACGCCAGCCAGATCATCGCCCAGGTCGACCAGGGCGGACTCGGCATGCCCGACCGCGACTACTACTTCAAAGACGATGACAAATCGGCAGAGTTGAGGAAGAAATACGTCGCGCACGTGGCCAAGATGTTTGTGCTCTTAGGCGACGACCAGAGCAAAGCCGAGGCCGAAGCGAAAGTTGTGGTGGAGATCGAAACCGGTCTGGCTAAGGGCGCGCTCGACCAGACCAGCCGCCGCGATCCTCTGAAGATTTATCACAAGCTGAGCAGCCAGGAACTCGCCGCGCTGAGTCCTGAGTTCAACTTTACCCAGTACTTCGAAAGCGTAGCCGCGCCGCAGTTCAATTCGCTCAACGTGGTTGAGCCGGATTTCATCAAGAATATGCAGGCGGTAATCGACGCGCACTCGCTCGACGATTGGAAGACATATCTGCGTTGGCACGTCGTGCACGCCAGCGCGCCCTATTTACCAGCGGCCTTCGTCAACGAAAATTTTGATTTCTTCGGCAAGACGCTACAGGGCACGAAAGAATTGCGTCCGCGCTGGAAACGCTGCGTTGGTTACGCCAACAACGATCTCGGAGAAGCGATTGGCCAGGTCTACGTGCAGCAGACTTTCGGAGCCGAGGGCAAGGAGCGGGCGCTGGCTATGGTTGGCTCGCTCGAAAAGGCGCTCGGCGAAGATATCCAGAGTGTTTCATGGATGAGTGCAGATACCAAAGCGCAAGCGATGGTGAAATTGCATGCGATCACGAACCGCATAGGCTATCCAGACAAATGGCGCGACTACTCGACGCTGCAGATCTTGCGCGGCGATGCGCTTGGCAACTCGCAACGCGCTAGTCAAAACGACCTCCAATACCGATTGAAGAAAATCGGCACGCCGCTTGATAAGCGGGATTGGCCGTATCCGCCGATGACGGTGAACGCGACCTACGATCCGACGCAAAACAACATTACCTTCCCTGCCGGAATTCTCCAGCCGCCTTTTTATGACAATCGGGCTGACGACGGGCTGAACTTCGGTGGAATCGGCGCGGTGATCGGTCACGAATTGACCCACGGCTTTGATGACGAGGGCAGCCAGTTCGATGCCGAGGGCAATCTCCGCGACTGGTGGACGGCGAGCGACAAGAAGCAATTCGAAGAGCGCACCAGCTGCATTAAAAACCAGTACGGGAGCTTCATCGCAGTCGACGATCTGAAGCTGAATGGCAAGCTGACGCTGGGCGAGAACACAGCGGATAATGGCGGCGTGCGCGTCGCCTACATGGCTTTGCTGAGCACCTTTGCCGGTAAAGAACCGGCGCCCATCGATGGATTAACCGCCGAGCAGCGGTTCTTTTTGGGATTCGCGAACGTGTGGTGCGAGAATCACACGGATGCAGTGGCACGCATGTTGGTCACCCTTGATCCGCATTCACCGGGAAGATACCGGGTGAACGGAACGGTTTCGAATATGCCGGAATTCCGCGAAGCCTATCATTGTGCCGGGACCGCGCCCATGGTGAATCAGAATGCTTGCAGGGTGTGGTAGGGGAGGGTCGTTCGCGGTTCGCACCTGACGAATCGTTGGAAGATACGTCGAGAATACGCATTTGTGAAAAGCCAACGACGAACAGCGCGCCGACTACTACCGACCACCCGCCACATCCGCCTGCTCGTGCGCATGATAGCTCGACCGCACCAGCGGCCCCGACTCTACGTGCTTGAATCCAAACTTGAGCGCTTCCTCCTGCAGCGAGACAAATTCGGCAGGAGTGTAATAGCGCGTCATCGGCAGATGATTTTTTGACGGACGCAGATACTGCCCAATCGTCAGAATATCGACGCCGCGCTCGCCCAGGTCGCGGAAGACTTCGATCAGTTCGCTGGTCTCCTCGCCAATGCCCACCATCACGCCACTCTTAGTGACTGTTGCCGGGTCCCAACGCTTGGCATTTGCCAGCAGATCGAGCGTCCGTTTATAACGCGCCCCCGATCGCACCGCGCGATAGAGCCGCGGAACGGTCTCAGTATTGTGATTGAGCACGTTAGGCTTGGCGTCGAGCACGATGCGCAGCGGTTCTTCAAGACCCTGAAAATCTGGGATCAGCACCTCGACGCGGCACTCGGGCACAAGTTCACGAATCTGCCGAATAGTCTCGGCAAAAATCCGAGCGCCGCCAACGTTGTCGTCGTCGCGATTGACGCTGGTCACGACCGCATGCCGCAGCCCCAGTGTCGCGACCGCCTCTGCCACGCGCCGCGGTTCGTCCCAGTCGATCGCCTGCGGGCGGCCTTTCGGCACCGCGCAAAACCCGCAACGCCGGGTGCAGATATCACCAAGCAGCATGAAGGTCGCTGTGTGATGGTCCCAGCACTCGCCAATATTCGGACACTGCGCAGACTCGCAGACCGTATGTAGCCCGAGCCCACGCGCCAGTTTCTTAAGGTTATGAAAGTTGTCGCCCACCGGAGCCCTGGCCTTAAGCCAAGCGGGCTTCGGGCTGTGGACCCTGGGGCCAAGGTCAATCTGGATAAGCTGAGAAGAGGCGGACATGACGAAGCTTGATTTTATCAGTTCGGTAGAAACGCCGCGAAATGGCGCTTGAGAGTGTTGAGATCACAACGGAAATATAAGCAACAGAAATATAAAATGTTGCGGGAGGTGTTTCATGTCGAGCGATAAGAGAGCGCGGCGCGATTTCCTGCGTCTCTCCGGCGTGGGCATTGCTGGAGTTGCGCTGCCATCTCGCCCTGGCGAAGCGCAAGCAACTCCCCCTGCCACGCACAATGGCGTTTCTGACGGAAGGATCTGCGACGTCAGGACCTTCGACGCTACGGGCGATGGCAAGACGCTCGACACTCCCGCTATCAATCGCGCGATTGAAGTCACAGCCGCCGCCGGCGGCGGCACGGTGCGCTTTCCGGCCGGAAACTACCTATGCTATTCCATTCGCCTCAAGAGCAACGTGGCCCTCTGCCTCGATCAGAATGCGCTGATCATTGCGGCCGACCCGCCCGTTACCGTGGTGTCCTCGAATCCTGGCTATGATCTCGCCGAGCCCAACACTGCCTGGGACGCCTACCAGGATTTTGGCCACAACCACTGGCACAACAGTCTGCTCTGGGGCGAGGGCATTGAAAATCTCTCTATCATTGGCCCCGGCCTCATCTGGGGTCGAGGACTCAGCCGAGGCTGGGGTCCGGGCCCGGTTGCCGAGCACGCCGGCGTCGCAAATAAAACAATCAGTCTGAAGAATTGCCGCAACGTTACACTCCGCGATTTCTCCATCCTCAAGGGCGGCCACTTCGGCATCCTGGCTACCGGTGTCGACAACCTTACAATCGACAATTTGAAAATCGACACCGACCGCGACGGCATCGATATAGACTGTTGTCGCAACGTTCGCGTTTGCAATTGTTCTGTGAACTCGCCCTGGGACGATGCCATTTGCCCCAAGAGTTCCTACGCGCTCGGTTATGCGCGAGCCACCGAAAACGTCACCATCACCAACTGCTACGTCACCGGTTCCTATCAACCCGGCACTCTGCTCGATGGCACTTTCAAGCACTTCGAACCCGGGTTCGCGGTCTTCAGAACCGGCCGCATCAAGTTCGGCACCGAATCAAACGGAGGCTTCAAGAACATCACGATTTCGAATTGCGTTTTTGAGGGCTGTCAGGGAATAGCGCTCGAAACCGTCGATGGAGGGCTGCTCGAAGACGTCGCCATCACCAACATCACCATGCGCGACCTCGTTTCTTCGCCCCTCTTCCTCCGCTTGGGCAGCCGCATGCGCGGTCCCGCCGGCGTGCCCGTTGGAGTGCTACGCCGCATCTCGATCAGCAACCTTGTCTGCTCCAACGCCAACTCAAGTTTCGGATCGATCCTCAGCGGCATTCCCGGTCACCCGATTGAAGACATCCAGCTCCACGACATCTACATCCAGCATCAGGGAGGCGGCACGGCCAGCGCCGCTGCCCGCCAACCGCCGGAAGCGGAGAACAAGTACCCCGAGCCCAACATGTTCGGTGAAATGCCCTCGCATGCCTTCTTCCTGCGTCATGCCAAGAACATCTCGCTCAGCAATGTAGAGATCAGCTCTTTGAGGGAAGACGCCCGTCCGGCCTTTGTTCTCGAAGACGTCCAGGGCGTAGATTTCTTCCGCGTCCGTACGCCCAGCGCGAAAGACGTACCGGCGTTTGCGTTAAACAACGTTGACGACTTCAGCGTCTATCGTTGCAGGCACGTCCCAGACACCCAGCTCGGGCACGTCGATCGGACGAAGTTGTAGCCATGCGCAACAACGGTCTCTTACTTCAGATGCACCGCTGCCTCTGACCGCCTTGGCGCACCTGATTTTCCGCGGCGCGCCCCAAGCGTCGCCGACCCTGGCATCGCATACTTTGGCTTGATCTCATGGCATCCATCGTCGCAATAAACGCCTCCGGCGGCCGACTCCGGTGTTGGCATCGGAGAATTTACCGCGATTTCGCGCTCGGCCTCCAACTGCTGCTCGACGCTGGCGATGAGCGCTTCGTTGTCTTTCGCCGCCAGCCACTTTTTCTTGGTCACCAGATAATCTTCCATGCGCGTAATCGGATCACGCCGCTTCCAATATTCGAACATCTCTTTCGGAACATACTCGGCCGCGTCATGAATGGCGTGCCCTTTCATGCGCATCATCTTCGCTTCGATCAGCGTTGGGCCTTCGCCACGATGCGCCCGCTCGCACGCTTCATGGCATGCGTCATACACCTGGCAAGCATCGGTGCCATCAACGATCACGCCGGGGATTCCATAGCCGATTGCGCGTTCGGCGAGATCCTCTACGCGAAACTGCATGTTGGCCGGAGTCGAATAGGCCCAAAGATTATTCTCGACAACCAGCACCAGGCCCAAATCTTGCACCGCCGCAAAATTCAGGCCTTCATAAGTGACGCCGGTCGATTGCCCACCGTCGCCAATCCAAGTCATCACGGCAACATTTTTCCCCTGGAGCCGCGCGCCCAGCGCTACGCCGCTCAGCACGGGGACCAAATCGCCCAGCATCGAGATCGGCGCGACCACGTTGCGCTCTTTGAGATCGCCGAAATGTGAAGTCGTGTCGCGTCCGCCGGTCGGAGACCCCGACTTCGCCATGTATTGCATCATGATGTCGGCGGGCCTGAAACCGCGCACCAGCAGCGCTCCCTGATTGCGAATCATCGGTCCCATCCAATCATCTTTGCCGAGCGCGTAGGCTGAGGCGCAGGAGCAACCCTCCTGCCCCAAGCCAAAATAAACTCCGCCGACAACTTTTCCTTGTTTGTAGAGATTTTCGAGCGCTGTCTCCATGCGGCGGTTAAGCAGCATCCAGCGGTAGATTTCAATGCACTGCTCGCGCCGGAGATATTTGGAGTCGCGAATGGGAGGCGCGGGTTTCGCGAGATCGCCACTCTCGACTTCATATCGCACGTCGTCGCCAACGCGAACCTGATGTGCCGTGAAGTGCGGTTTTTCCAGCCGGTAATCGCGGATGGTATAAGAGCGCCGATCGCCGATAGTCTCAGCGAGCTTTACGGTTTGCTTCTGGTTCTTCGCGCGGAAGATCTTTCCAGCGGGGGCGGTCTTCTTCTTATTGTTATTGTTTGCCATGGATCGGTCCGCGAATATGCTAACACTCATGTGTGGCGGGGACACTCCCTTCGGCTTCGCGCAGGGCAGGCTCTGTCCGCGAATGCCGACTGCGGAAGTAACGACGTCTCACGCAAGAAACAAATCATCGTCGCCGTGCATCTGGCGCAACTCGTCCGGAGCCTTCATAGGCACACCGACCGCATTCCCGAGCAGCGCATCCAGCGTATCGAGCCAAAGCATTTGGCTGCCAAACACTATGCCGAAGTTTCGCGATAACGAATGCGTTACCTCGTCAAGATGAAGCGGCCGACCCAACTCTTTCTCCATCGAGGTCACCGGCTTTGTCGTAATGCCGCAGGGTACGATGAGATTGAAGTAACTGAGATCGGTATTTACATTCAAGGCAAACCCGTGCGAAGTGACCGAGCGCGAAATGTGTACGCCGATGGCAGCGATTTTGGCGGCGGGCTCGGTCTCAGTCCAAGCCCCAGTGAGTCCCGGAATGCGCCGACTAGGAATGCCAAAATCTCTGCACGTCCGAATCAACACTTCTTCCAGCCGCCTGACGTAGTCAACGGCACCAAGGGTCTTGCGGCGTGGAGGAGGCTCTAACTGAGAGCTAACAACTGATAGCTGATAGCTGTGCTCACGCAAATCAAATATCGGATACCCGACCAGCTGCCCTGGCCCATGAAATGTAACATCGCCACCGCGATCGCACTCGAACACCTCAACTCCGCGCGCTGCCAGCGCATCCGCAGAAGCCAGCACATTAGCCGTCCTGGCATTGCGTCCAAGAGTAATGACTGGCGAATGTTCGAGCAGCAGCAGCGTGTCGCCAATCTCGCCGGCCTTGCGCAGATCGACCAGCTTTCGCTGCATGCGAAGGCCTTCGGCATAATCGACCTGGCCGAGTTGGACGACAGAGATCACGTGACTTCTGAAATTATAGGCCCGCAGCGTAGCGCCGGTGTCTTCCGGCTCTCTCGAGTGCGTCTCGCGCTGAAGTTAGTTATTTCCAACGGAGACTTTAATTCAACGCACACAGTCGAGGCGGAAGGCGACGGCGCCGCACCGGAATGTCGTCCGTAACTTTTTTTGTTCCCCCCTTGCACAATCCGTTTGCGTTTGGTATAAACATCAGGTCGAGGACAAGTGAATAAGTGTCTGAGTTGTCCGCTGAATCTTCGCGGCTGCTTTGGGCATCCAATACTGAAGGCCTCCAATTGACCCCTTTCCGGGGTTCGCATTCGGGGACAAGGTTCCCTGAAGGGTTTCCGCGCATAGCAGAGCCTCCAAGCGATCTTTAATTTTTGAACTGTCCTCCGCGTCGGCTTGCGTCCGATTTCGTGGCGTATCCCAAATGCGGAAGAGCGTTTTCGGACGCGCAGTGGACTTAGCTCCAATCCCTAGACAGGGCAGAGCCCCGTCACCCCACTCAATCCACGAGTGGTTCTGCTGTTGAAATCAGGTGGAAATCCTGTGATCTCAGAGGGTTGACAGCGAGCGCACCGGACGCGTAGTTTTATCAGGCTCAGTCGCAACAAGTTTAGTAACACAAGTTTCGAGGACGCCAAAATCTCTTCTAAGGGATCGCGGCAGATCTGGAAGCGCACCGCTCAGGCGGAAAGCGGATCGGTCTTTGACAAAAGGTTGAACGTGCCAGTCGTGAGAAACAAATGTTCGGGCTCAAGTCTGAACGTACTCACAAGATAGGACCTTCGTCACAGCAGACGGAGGCCGTTGGTCTACCCAGACCAACTCAGGTTTCAAATGAGAGTTTGATCCTGGCTCAGAATCAACGCTGGCGGCGTGCCTAACACATGCAAGTCGAACGAGAAAGTGGAGCAATCCATGAGTAAAGTGGCGACCGGGTGAGTAACACGTGACTACCTGCCCTTGAGTGGGGGATAACCTCGGGAAACCGAGGCTAATACCGCATAATATCGCAAGATCAAAGGAGCAATCCGCTTTTGGAGGGGGTCGCGGCTGATTAGCTAGTTGGTAGGGTAATGGCCTACCAAGGCGAAGATCGGTATCCGGCCTGAGAGGGCGCACGGACACACTGGAACTGAAACACGGTCCAGACTCCTACGGGAGGCAGCAGTGGGGAATTTTGCGCAATGGGGGAAACCCTGACGCAGCAACGCCGCGTGGAGGATGAAGCCCCTTGGGGCGTAAACTCCTTTCGACCAAGACGATAATGACGGTACTGGTGGAAGAAGCACCGGCTAACTCTGTGCCAGCAGCCGCGGTAATACAGAGGGTGCAAGCGTTGTTCGGAATTATTGGGCGTAAAGGGCGCGTAGGCGGCGCGGTAAGTCACCTGTGAAATCTCCGGGCTTAACTCGGAGCCTGCAGGCGAAACTGCCGTGCTGGAGTATGGGAGAGGTGCGTGGAATTCCCGGTGTAGCGGTGAAATGCGTAGATATCGGGAGGAACACCTGTGGCGAAAGCGGCGCACTGGACCATAACTGACGCTGAGGCGCGAAAGCTAGGGGAGCAAACAGGATTAGATACCCTGGTAGTCCTAGCCCTAAACGATGATTGCTTGGTGTAGCAGGTACCCAATCCTGCTGTGCCGCAGCTAACGCGATAAGCAATCCGCCTGGGGAGTACGGTCGCAAGGCTGAAACTCAAAGGAATTGACGGGGGCCCGCACAAGCGGTGGAGCATGTGGTTCAATTCGACGCAACGCGAAGAACCTTACCTGGGCTCGAA
>Ga0209624_10000063_pt1 | contig 100269 bp, 84 predicted proteins | sample JacPinW_OM2H0_O1_FD_188565 | JGI IMG/M metagenome (GOLD analysis project Ga0209624, IMG submission 188565) | Forest soil microbial communities from Algoma, Ontario, Canada - Jack Pine, Ontario site 1_JW_OM2H0_O1 (SPAdes) (version 2) | ecosystem: Environmental > Terrestrial > Soil > Boreal... | reverse complement strand
AATCTCGCGGTGCACGCAATCGTCGCTGTCCACGATGTCGGCAAGCCCCGCCTCGACCACCGGCAGCACCGAATCGGCGTAAGCCTCTCTGTTGTGGGCTTCATGCGTCTGTCGGCCGAAGAACTCGAAGTCCTTGCGGCTGAACACGTAACGGGCGTTCGGAAACGTCGGGACCCAGCGCCCATCCTCGAGCCGTGTATTCCACCCCACATGATCTGCGTGCAGATGCGTGCAGAGCACGAGGTGAATATCGGCGGGATGGCAGCCTGCCAGGCTAAGGTTTTGCAGCCACTGCGACTGCAGTCGATGCGCCCAGGGAACACTGCGCTGCTTGTCGTTGCCGCAACAGGTATCGATCAGCACGTTGAGGCCGTCGACGTTCAACAGATAGCTGCGGACCTCGATGTGAAAGATCGCGGCCTGCGGATCCAGCGACAGGTCGTTGCTCCAGTACCAGGCCTTGAGCGCGGACAGGTCCTCGCCGGTGACGCCCGGCACGGCAAACAGCATGGGCATCCTGCCCTCGCCCTCGCGGACGCTGTTGATCTCGAGCTTGCCCAGGTGCCCCCTCATGAACGCTCCCCGTTACTACTGCGCGCAATAATCTCATAGCCTGCGCCGAGCGCCTAAGCCGTATGCTCAAACCGCGGCGCTGCGGCGTATCATCACCGCGCGTGATTGTTGGGGATGGGATATGGCAGATGTCGCACAGGGGTTCGACTACCTGGTGGTGGGCGGTGGCACCGCCGGCTGCGCGTTGGCTGCCCGATTGTCGGAGGACTCCCGCTTTACCGTGTGTCTGCTCGAGGCCGGCGGGTCCGGCAAGAGCGTGTTCGTCGATGTCCCCGGCACCCTCGTGATGGCCCAGCGGTCGGCCGCGCTGAACTGGCGCTTATCGTCCGTGCCCCAGCCGCAGCTCAACGGCCGCCGGATATCGCTGCCTCGGGGGCGCGGGCTCGGCGGCTCAGCGCTCATCAACGGCATGGTCTATTTCAGGGGAAACCCGCGGGACTATGACGCGTGGGCGGCCGAGGGAGCCACGGGCTGGAGCTACCGCGAGGTCCTACCGTACTTCCGCAAGAGCGAGCACAACGAGAATTTTGCTCCCGGCGTGTATCACGGCCGCGATGGCCCCATGACCGTGCGCAGCGTGACGCGCCCCAATCCTCTGAACTTCGCCTTCTTTGACGCACTCGCCGGACTGGGCTACTCCTATCGCGAGGATTTGAACGGCTCGGACAGCGAGGGAATGGGGCTGCGCCAACTCTCCGTCCGAGGCGGCAGGCGCGAGACGACGGCCAGTGCCTTGTTGCGGCCGGCGCTGGGGCGATCGAATCTAACCGTGCTCACCGGCACACAGGCCACCCGCATCGTCCTCGACGGTCGGCGTGCGGTGGCGATCGAGGCGCGCTCGGCAGGCGCCAATATCGTGGTGCAGGCGCATCGGGAAGTCGTGCTCACGGCAGGCGCGATCCACTCACCCCAGCTGCTGATGCTTTCCGGAATCGGCGACGGCGAACACCTCGCCGCCTTGGGTGTGACGGTGCGGCATGATCTTCCGGGTGTCGGCCGCAATCTTCACGACCACCTCGCAAGCCCGGTGCACATGCACACGCGCAATCCCGCGTCCTACGGCGTTTCGCTGCGCGCAATGCCGCGAAATCTCCTGAATGTCGCCGAGTATCTGTTGTTCCGCCGCGGTCCATTGGCCAACAATGTGTTCGAATCCGCGGCGTTCGTGAAGTCGAATCCGGCTCTCCACAAGCCCGATATACAACTCGTCTTTCAGCCGGCCAAGCGGCCGGGCCTGTCATTCCCGTTTCCTGTGGGCCATGGCTTTGCCATCAGCCCTGTCGGTCTCTATCCCCGCAGCCGCGGGCGGATCACTCTGGCGAGTCCCAATCCATTCGACGCGCCGCTGATCGATCCGAATCTCCTGTCCGCGCCGGAGGATCTGCTGCCGCTGATCGACGGCATGCGCCTGGCGCGAAAAATCTTCGCGTCGAGCGCCTTTGCGCAGTATCGAGCGCACGAGACCGCTCCCGGAGGCGCGGCGGAAAGCGACGCCGAGCTTGCTGCCTACGTCCGCGCGCAGGCCTATACCGTCCATCATCCGGTCAGCACCTGCCGCATGGGCAACGATGCCGCCGCGGTGGTCGATCCGCAGCTGCGGGTGGCCGGTCTGGAAAACCTCCGGGTCGCGGACGCCTCGGTTTTCCCATCCATCATCGGCGGCAACACCAACGCGGCAGTCGTCATGATCGCCGAGAAGGCCGGCGACTTGATCTTGGGCCGTCCGCCGCTGGCGCCCGAGACCTTCGGAGTCTCTGAGCCGTCGAGCAACCGCGCTTCTTCTTAATTCGCAGATCAGTGGAGTTCGCCATGTCCCAAACACCCAGCGCCGCGGAACGAATCGAGATCGAACGTGCCTGTGAACGCATCGTCTACGCCTATTCACGTGCCCTCGACTTGGGCAACATGAGCGCGGCGGCGGATTTCTTTGCCGAGCACGGCTCATTTGCCCGGCCCATGGCGCCCGATAAGGTCATTCAGGGCCGGGAAGCCATTCGCGCCGCTCTGTCGACGCGGCCGAAGACGCTGCTGACCAAGCATCTGGCCACCAATGTGATGATCGATGTCATCAGCCGCGATGTAGCCCGCGGACTCTCCTACCTGACCATGATATCGACGACACCGCCGGGGGATGCCGCCGCACCCTATGTGTCCGCCGGCCCCATTTACTTCGGCGAGATCGAAGATCGTTTCGTGCGCGAGGGCGGCGAGTGGAAAATCCTCGAGCGGCGCGGGTCGATACAGATGAAATTCTTCGGTGCGGCCCCGGGGTGAACATACCCGATGCCTCCAACGTTCGTCTCTAGCCGAGCAGCGCCAGCGGTTTCGGCAGCTTGGCCAGCAGTTCTCCGTTGAACCGCGCGTCGATGTGGAAAAATGCCGCACGCGCAATCGCAGCCGAACGATTCTCCCAGGCGTGGCCCGTACCTCGCTGCACCACCACATCCCCCGGCTTCAGGATCATCTCGCTGTCGTCGAGAATCAGCACGAGCTCGCCCTCGATCACGACCACATAATCGAGAGTGCGTGTCCTATGCATCACGGTTCGCTTGCCCCCATCCTGAAGCGGATAGACATCGAGGATCCGCAGCAGATGGCCCGCCGTGGGCATGATGGTGAACGGACGTTCGTTCGGTTCCGAGGCGACATCTGCGGTCAGTTCGGGAATCGTACCGGCATCGCTCCACATCTCATGAAAATCGGCGCCTACGCCTGAACCGTGCATCGAATGATGCTGCGGCGGAGCACCGTCCGACAGGACTACGGATTTTCCCAAGCTATCGTGGCCCGTGACCACGCGTCTCGTGGATTTCAACATCATCGGATCTCCTTACAAGCGTTGCCGGCCGTTCAAGCTCTGCCGGTCGTCGCTGGAAAGCGCGGCGGTCTTCGCTCATGGTCGAGCCGCCTGCCGGCGCGGTCAGTAGTCTACAAGGGGATCGAGTTTGCCTGAAATGGAGGGTCCAGCATGAGTCTCGTCGGATTTGGTCAACCGGACGATGGAATCATACAGATGTGCTACGTGGTGCCCGACATTCGCGCGGCCATGGCGCTTTGGATCGACAAGCTGAAGGTGGGCCCTTGGTTCTTGCTCGATCACTTCAGCGGCGTCAACCCCAAGTATCGCGGCCGAGACTCCAAGGCCGACGTGTCGCTGGCCATGAGCTTCGCCGGGCATATGAATATCGAACTGATCCAGCCCAACGACGCCGAGCCCTCGGTGTGGCGCGAATGGATCGAGAAGCGCGGATACGGATTTCATCACTGGGGCCGCGCGACCAGAACCTTCGACCGGGATGTGGCGCACTATCAGGCGCAAGGCCATGAGCTCGCGTTTCTCGCGGGCGTCCCGAGCGGGGGCAGCGTGGCCTACATGGACACCACGGCACAAATGCCGGGTTACGTCGAACTCATCGAGCTCGGCGCCGGCTTCGAGCCGCTTTTCAGCAAGTTCTATCGCGCCAGCATCGGCTGGGACGGCGCGGAGCCGGTACGCTCGTTCATCTGACGATCGCCGGCGCCGCCGCGCTCAGGCTAGCCTGCCGCGCCAAGCGGATGGGTGCCGTCTCGCGCAGAAACAGCGCCAGGACCGTGCCCACGATGGCACAGGCCGCCATGATCACGAGGGGCGCTTGTAGACCGTAGCGATCGGCGGCGCGGCCGGCAATGGCCGGCGCGCCGACGCCGCCCAATATCTCGCCCAAGCCCACGACCATGCCGAGCGAAGTCGCCACGTAGCGGGCCGGAATGGTTTCCGAGGGCACCGTGCCCATGAACAACGGGAAGGTTCCGCTGGCGGACCAGCCGATGAATATCAACGCCCCCAGCATGAAGAGCGAGCCCTGGAAGTACAGCGCTGCGAGCGGCACCAGCAGTCCGATGAGATTGAAAATGACGATGACGGGGCGCCGTCCGAAGCGGTCGGAGAGCGCCGGCACCACGAAGCTGAAGAAGGCGGCCGACAGGCCGAGCACGCTCATCAGATAGCTCATCTGGACTTTGCTGATCAGCCGGACCTTGGTATAGAACAGCGGCAGAAATGCCCAGCCGAGCACCATCCACGCCACCATGAAGATGGCCATCACCATGCACAGCCACATGTTCCGGTGCTGCAACATCGCTCCGTAGCCCACTCTGGCCTCAGCGAGCGGCGCGGCCGCCTGCGTAGCCGGCTGGGAAGGCGTCGGCGGCGCGGGGGGCTGGCGCACATACTTGGCGATGAGCAGCGCCATGATCAAACCCGGCACGCCGGCCAGATAGAAAGCCCAGCGCCAGTTGTAGCTCGCGGCGATGGCCACCAGAATGAGGGGCGCCGCAAACGAGCCCAGCATGTTGCTGCCGAAGTTCTGCATCACGCCCATGTTGTTGCCGCGCTTGGCGGCGGTGGACTCGATCGCCACCAGCGACTGGGCGATGGGCAGTATCGGTCCCTCGGCGAGTCCCATCAGCAGGCGAGCTAAAATCAAGGTCAAGAATGAAGCCGCAAGCCCGGAAGCGAACGAGCACAGCGAAAATGCCACGACTGTGATCAGCAGAAAAGTCTTGCGATTGCCGGTGCGATCCGAATACCAGCCGCCCAGAAACGAAGAGACGGCCCAGGTAAAGGACAGGGCTGAGGCCACCCATCCCACCTGCTCGTTGTTGAAATGCAAGTCATCGGCGATGAAGGGCATTAGGAAATTGGCGGCATTGCGGTCGAAGAACACGAAGCCGAACGTGATGGTCAATACCCAGATCAGCCTGGTTTCATACCGCATCCGCCGCATACCTCGGGAATCAGAATTGGGCCCGGATCGTCCGCGACTCTACTCGATAAGTGCTCCCAGACGGGTACGCTGGACAGCAGGTTCTTGTTCACTATGAGTAGAGTCTAGCAGCTCCTTAAAGCAGATCCTTGCAACAGTACGAGCGACACGATGCCGCCGCTGCGGAAGCGCAGGGGCAGCCGTGGTTTTGTCCATTGCATGCCCCATCCCTCGAGGCGAACAAGACGTGAATACACGCGCGACGCATTCCGATTCTCCGCAGAACGCCGATCGACGCACTTTCGTACGCGGCGTGGGAGTTCTGAGCGGAGTGATTGCCTTGGGGCATCCGCTTGCCGCGCTGCTGCCGAGCCGCGCCTGGGCGGTGGAGCTGCGCGTGCTGTCTTCAGTGGACGCCGCAGCGTTGCTCGCCATGATCCGCACCGTCGCACCGCATGACACGCTGGATGACGCCGCCTATGCCCTGGTCGTCAATGCCATCGACGCCGATGCGGCGGGTTCGACCGCGGCGCGCGCCGATCTTGCGGCCGGCATTGCGAGTCTGGGCGCCGGATTTGCCCGGATGCCTGAAGCGGCACGCGTCGTCCACCTGAAGGCCATCGAATCGGGCGCGTTCTTCCAGGCCGTGCGGGTAAAAACCTTGATGGTTCTGTACAGCAATCCGATCGCCTGGGCGCACTTCGGTTATGAGGGCGAGGCTTTCTCAAAGGGTGGTTACCTGGTGCGCGGCTTCAACGATCTGAAGTGGCTTCCCGACGTGCCGCCGGCGGACAGCGGCCCGATGCCGTTCGGGTAGGAAACTGATGCCGCGATTCGAGCTCAACGATCCCGACCTCGTCGTCATCGTCGGTTCCGGTGCCGGCGGCGGAACCATGGCCAATGAACTCACGCGCCGCGGCCTCAAGGTTGTGCTGTTCGAGGCGGGCAAGCGTCAGTCGCTCGCGACTTTTTCACAGAACCCCGGAGAGGCATTCGGCCAGCTCACCTGGCTCGAGCCGCGCACCCAGAGCGGCACCTGGGATCCGGTAAAGACTTCGCCCACGCTCCCGGCCTGGCATTGCCGCACGGTGGGCGGCACCACGGTGCACTGGACCGCCGCGACACCGCGCCTGCAGCCCTATGAAGTTCGCGCGCGATCCGTGTACGGCGACATACCCGGCGCCTCGCTCGCCGATTGGCCGATCGACTACGCCGAGCTCAAACGCTGGTACCAGGCGGCTGAGATGCGGCTGGGGGTTACGCGCCGCAACGGCAATCCGGGCATGCCCGCATCGAACAATTTCAAGGTGATGTATGCCGGCGCGCGGCGCCTGGGCTACAAGCGCGTACACACCAATTACCTGGCGATCAACTCGCGCGCCCGCGACGGCCGGGGACTGTGCATTCAGCAGGGCTTCTGCGCGCAAGGCTGCAAGACCGGCGCCAAGTGGAGCACGTTGTATACGGAAATTCCCCGGGCCGAGGCCAGCGGCAAGCTCGATCTGCGCAGCGAGTGTTTCGTTACGCGAATCGAGCACGACGATGCGGGCCGTGCCACGGGCGTCGTATATCGAGACTCGGCCGGAGTGGAGCAGCGTCAGCGCGCGCGCATCGTGTGCGTCGCGGGCAACGCCATCGAGACCGCTCGCCTGCTCCTGCTTTCGGAGTCCGGGCGCTTCAAGGGCGGCCTGGCCAACGGATCCGATCAGGTGGGCCGCAATTATTGCCATCACGTGTTGAGTTTCGTATTCGGCATTTTCGATCAACCGGTGAGCTTCTGGCGCGGTGCGGTGTTGGCGGGCGTCGTGGAGGATGAAAATATCCACGACCCGCGCCGCGGCTTCGCGGGCGGTTATCACCTGGAACTCGCCATGCTCGACCTGCCGACGCTCCCCCTCATCGGGCTGCCCTACGGCTGGGGTCGCGATTTCTCTTCCGTCATCGACAACTACCGCAACATGGCCGGCATGCTCATGAACGGTGAAGATATGCCGCGCCCCGACAATCGCATCACATTGTCTGCGTCGCGCAAGGATGCCTACGGTCTGCCGGTGGCGCATATCCACTGCGATCCGCACGCAAACGACGTGGCGATGCGCGCTCACGCCATCGGCCAGGGCCGAAAGATCTATGAGGCGGTGGGCGCGAAGCGCACCGTGGTGAGCCCCATGACGCCGGCCACGCATCAGATGGGCACCGCGCGCATGAGCCACGATCCGGGGCAGGGCGTCACCAACGCTTACGGGCGCGCGCATGAGGTGCCGAACCTCTTTATCTCGGATGGCAGCGTGCAGACCACGGCGGGCGCCGCGAATCCCACGCTCACCATCGTCGCGCTGGTGCTGCGCCAGGCCGAGCATATCGGGCGCGAAGTGGCCGTGGGGCGGTTGTAGGTGCAGGGGCGGCGGCGGGGAAATTGCAGCGGCTTCGTGCCTTTACATGCCGGCCGGACTCTTGTATACAATTTATGGCAACGTATACATTTACGGTACGATCACCCATGACCCGATTGATGCGCAACGGCGATCCGCGCGCCGCCCAGACCCTCAAGGCACAATTGCGCCTGCGTCAGTTGATTCTCGACGGAGAGTTGACCGCGGGCGAGCGCGTGCCGGAACTCATGCTGGTAGAACGCACCGGTGTGTCGCGCACGCCGATCCGCGCGGCTCTGTCGCGGCTCGCGGAGGAAGGGTTGCTGGAGCCCTCCGGATCCGGCGGCTTCGTCGTACGCGCTTTCGACGAGACCGAAGCCTATGACGCCATCGATGTGCGCGGCATGCTCGAAGGGGCGGCAGCACGGCGCGCCGCCCAGCGGCGTCCATCGAAGGCGGAACTCTGCGATCTGCGCGACTGTGTGGGCGCCATGGACGCCATCGTCGAGCGCCGTACCCTGGGCGTCGAACAGTTCTCGGATTTCGTGCGCCTGAATGAGCGCTTCCACTCCTTGCTCGTGGGATTGGCGCGCAGTACCGTGTTGACCCGTGCCATCGAGCGCATCGTGGCCTTGCCCTTCGCCTCGCCCAGCGCCTTCGTGATGGCGCAATCGGCTCTCGCCGACGCGCATGAGACGCTGATCATCTCGCAGCAGCAGCATCGCGCGATCCTGGAGGCTCTCGCGGCGGGCGCGGGCGCCCGCGCCGAAAGCGTGGCCCGCGAACACTCGAATCTCGCCAAGCGCAATCTGCAGGCGGTCGCCGGGCGCGAAGCGCCGCTGCGCAAGGGTGCGGGCGGCGACCTGATTCGTCTGTGCCTGGCGGCGGTGTAGCCATGCCGCACGAATACAAAAGGACGACAACGGCCGCCGCGCGGTCGCATTTCATCAGCAATCGAATCGGATACCGGAGGACATCGCCGTCATGAGTCAGCAAAATCTCGAAGGTCTGCTAAAGGGCGCCGGCAACACGGTGGACATGCTGCGCAATTCACGCATCGGGGCCTACGTGTATCCCGTGGTGCCCAGCGAGTTCTACAACTGGCGCGACGAGCAGCGCGCCTGGCGCGAAACCGGGGTGCTGTTCGACCAGACGCACCATATGGCGGAGCTGACCGTCAAGGGCCCCGACGCACTGAAGCTCATTTCACATACCACCATCAACAGCTTCAATAACTTCGCCGTGAACAAGGCGAAGCAGATGGTGCCGGTCAGTTACGACGGCTACGTCATCGGCGACGGCATCCTGTTCTATCTCGACAAGGACGAACTGCTGTTCGTCGGCCGCGCGCCGTCGGTGAACTGGATCCAATTTCACGGCGAGACCGGCGGCTTCAAGGTGGACATGATCCGCGACGATCGCTCGCCCTCGCATCCGCGCGGCAAGGCGGTTACGCGGCGCCACTATCGCTACCAGATCCAGGGGCCGAATGCCGCCAAAGTGCTGGAGAAGCTCAACGGCGGCCCGATTCCCGACGTCAAATTCTTCACCATGGACGCGATCAACATCAAGGGTCGAAAGGTACGCGCCCTGCGGCACGGCATGGCGGGCGCGCCCGGGCTGGAAGTGTGGGGCCCCTACGCCGAGGGCGATGAAATACGCGACGCGATACTCGAAGCTGGGCGCGAATTCGATCTGGTGCCGGTGGGATCGCGCGCCTACGCCAGCAATACACTGGAGTCCGGATGGATTCCATCGCCGCTGCCGGCTGTTTACACCGGCGAGAAGATGCGGAAATACCGCGAGTGGCTGCCCGCCGGCGGCTACGAGGGTACGGGGTCGATCGGCGGAAGCTTCGTCTCCAAGAATATCGAAGACTACTATGTGACTCCTTATGAATTGGGCTACGGCCCGTTCGTCAAGTTCGATCATGATTTCATCGGGCGCGAGGCATTGGAGAAGATATCGAAGGAACCGCATCGCAAGAAGGTCACCTTTGCGTGGAACGGCGAGGACTGCGCCAAGATCTATGCGTCGTTGTTCATGCCGGGCGCCGAGCATTACAAGTTTCTCGATATACCCATCGCCAACTACGCATCGTCCTCCTATGACAAGGTCATGATGGGCGGCAAGGTGGTCGGCTTCTCCATGTTCGGCGGATACAGCTATAACGAGCGCACGGTGCTGTCGTTGGGAATAGTCGATCCCGGCATCAACGCGGGCGACGTGCTCACCCTGGTGTGGGGCGAGGAGGGCGGCGGCACGAGGAAAACCACGGTGGAGCGCCACAAACAGCTCGACGTCCGGGTGAAGGTATCGCCGGTACCCTATGCCCGCGATGTGCGCGAGGGCTATCACGAAGGCTGGCGCACCCGGCAGTCCTGAGTCGTCATACTGGATGACGCCGAAGGTTTTAGGGTTTAGGGTAGGCACATTTCGGGAGCCACTATGAATGCGCAGCTCAAACCCCGGGAATTCCCGCTGCCCAGCTCGGTGAAGGTCATACCGGGAACGGAGAGAGCGCAGGCGGCCTATCCGTACCATATCCAGTTCTCCAAGACCGACGACCAGAAATTCTGGTTCTACAATTCCATGCATTTTCCGGAACCCATGTCCGCGTTCGACATGGTTACGGCGGAAGCGGCTTACTGCGCGCTGGGTGCGGCCAACACCCGGGTGCATTGCCTGCCGACCACGCTCGGCATCGATCATCGGATCATCAACGGCCGGGTGTACATCGGCGGCAACGCGGTGACCGATCCTGAGGAGATTGCGCGCCGCACGGGAGAGTTCCAGAAGCGCGCCTTCTACTACTACCAGAATTGGGAATCGCTGTACGCGCAGTGGAAGCAGAAGATGCTGAAGCTGATCGAGGATGCGAAGGCCCTGCCGGAGCCGGTGCTGCCCGAATTCGAGCCGCTCGAACATGTGCATGCGGGCCGTGGAATTGCCTCGAATCACGACTTGCTGGTGACCTACCAGAAGACGCTCGAGGGCTACTTTCGGATGTGGCACCATCACTTCGAGTTCCTGCTGCTGGGCTACGGCGCCTACCTGACTTTCTTCGGCTTCTGCAAGAAGGCCTTTCCGGAGATCACGGATCAGACCATCGCGCGAATGGTCGCGGGAATCGACGCGGAGATATTCCGGCCCGACGATGAACTGCGGCGGCTCGCCCGGTGTGCGGTGGAGCTCAACGTCGACGCGCACTTTCGCGAGGGAGCTTCCGTCGACGACATCACGCGTTCCCTGCGCGCGTCGGGCGAGCCCGGCCGCCGCTGGCTCGAGGAACTCGCGGCCTCGCGCGAACCCTGGTTCAACATCAATGTCGGCGACGGTTTCTATCACTATCACCGCAGTTGGAACGACGATTTATCCATGCCGTTCGCCGCGATTCCGGGGTATGCGCGCAGCGTGCGCGCCGGCGCGCCGATGGATCGCCAGGTCGACGAGCTGCGCGAGGAGCGCGGCCGGCTGATCGCCGATTACCGCGAGCTTCTGGAGAACGATGAGGAACGCGCCGCCTACGATCAGATGATCGCCCTGGCGCACCGGGTGTTCCCCTATGTGGAGGGGCACAAGTTCTACTGCGAGCATTGGTACACCAACCTCTTCTTCAACAAGATCCGCAGCTTCGGCGGCCTGCTGGCCGCGCATGGTTTCTTTGCCGGTCCCGAGGACGTGTTCCATCTCACGCACTACGAGCTCGAGGCGGCGATCATCGACTTGATGAATGCGTGGTCGACCGGCTCCCCACCGCGCGGTCCCGCCTACTGGCCGCCGCTCGTCGCCGAGCGCAGGGCGGCGATCAAGGAGTGGGCCCGGCACGAAACGCCGCCGGCGCTCGGGCCCATTCCGGACGTCATCGACGATCCGGCCATCGTGATGCTGTGGGGGATTACGCGCGAGAGCCTGGACAATTGGCTGTCGGCCGGCGCGGCGACGGACAGCAATGAAGTGCGCGGCTTTGCCGCTTCATCGGGGGTGGTGGAAGGGATTGCGCGCATCGTGATGTCGGTGGAGGAAATCTCGCGTTTGCAGCAGGGAGACATTCTCGTCTGCCATGTCACCAATCCGACTTGGACCCCCATCTTTCAGAAAATTCGCGCCGCCGTCTCCGACATCGGCGGATCCATGAGCCATGCCGCCATCGTCGCGCGCGAGTACGGGCTGCCGGCCGTGGTGGGCACCGGCAATGCCACTTCGAAGATCAAGGATGGCCAGCGGATTCGCGTCGACGGCGGACGGGGCATCGTCACGCTGCTGCACTGACCTCGGTATCAAACAGTGCCTGCGGCGCAGTACATCAGCTGGTTTCGGGACATCGGTCTCGACCATCGTCCCAAGGTGGGCGGCAAAGGCGCCAGCCTCGGCGAACTGCATCGCGCCGGCATCAACGTACCCCCGGGCTTCGTCGTGCGCACCGAGGCGTTCGAGGGTTTCATCGACGCCTTGGAGCGGCGCTCACCGGTGCGGGCGCGAGTCGAAGGACTCGCCGCGGAGAACCTGGAGGCCACGGGCGCCGTATCGCGCGAGCTGCGCACCCGCATCGAAGAGGCGCCGCTGCCGACCGATCTGCAGCTCGAGATCCGCGATGCCTATGGGAGCTTGGGCGGGTCGCGGGTCCCGCCGGCTGTGGCCGTGAGGTCGTCGGCCACCACCGAGGATGCCGCGGATGCAAGCTTCGCAGGCCTTCAAGACACCTACCTGTGGGTCACCCAGGCCGATTCATTGATCGCCAAAATCCGCAGCTGTTGGGCCAGCCTGTACTCGCTCGAATCGCTGAGCTATAGGCGGCGGCAGGGGATTGCGGAATCGGCGGTGGCCATGGCGGTCGTCGTGCAGATCATGGTGGATGCGCGCACGGCGGGCGTGATGTTCACGCGCAGTCCCTTGAGCGGGGATCGGTCGGTGATCACGATCGAGGGGGCCTGGGGGTTGGGGTCGGCGCTGGTGAGCGGCGAAGTGACGCCGGACCGCTGGGTAGTGGGGAAAATCACCGGCGAGATCTCGGTACGCAACATCTCCGACAAGGCCATCCGCCATGCGCAGTCGCCGGCGGGCGGTGTCGAGGAACTTGCCGTGGAAGATTCTTTGCGCCGGGAACCCTGCCTGAGCGACGAGGAGCTGCAGTCGCTGCGCGCCATCGGCAGACAGATCGAGCGCCACTACGGCCGGCCGCAGGACATCGAGTGGGCCATCGACCGGCAGTCCGGAGAGATCATGCTGCTGCAAAGCCGCCCCGAGACGGTTTGGTCGAACAGGGACCAAGCGGCCTCCGTCGCGAGAGTTTCCGACCCGCTGCTGCACGTCATGAAGATTTTCGGAGGACAACGGTGACCCTGACCGCCGCAGATGTCGCAGAAATCATGCGGCTGGTCGAAACGTCGGCATTCGACGAGCTGAACCTCGAGATGAGCGGCGTCAAATTGACGCTGCGCCGCGCCGGTACGTCCGGCGAATTGGTTCCCAGCCTGACGACGCAGCCGGGCGGGATAGACACGCCCGCGGCGGCCGCACCCGCATCGCGGCCCATCGAGGCTCGAGGCCCGTCCGACGCACGCTCGCGGGACATCGCGTCGCCGATGCTCGGCACATTCTACCGGGCGCCCAAGCCGGGATCCGCGCCGTACGTCGAGATCGGTTCGTCGGTGGAGGAAGACAGCGTCATCGCCATCATCGAGGTCATGAAGCTCATGAACACGGTGCGGGCCGGCGTCAAGGGCGTCATCACGGAAATCCTGCCGGCTGACGAAACGCTGGTGGAGTTCGGCGAAGTCCTGATGCGGGCGCGCGTGGACCCCTGATTCATGGCCATCCGCAGAATCCTGATCGCCAATCGCGGAGAAATCGCCGCGCGCATCATCAGAACCTGCCGCGCCCTCGATATCGAGGCGGTGCTGGCGGTCTCTTCGGCCGACCGCGACAGCGAGCCCGCAAGGCAGGCCGATCGTGTCGTTTGCATCGGCCCGGCCAGGTCCGCGGACAGCTACTTGAATGCGCCGGCCATCGTCCACGCCGCCGTGGCCACGGGCGCGGATGCGATACATCCGGGATACGGATTTTTGTCCGAGCGCGCGGCTCTGCCTCGATTGTGCGCCGTTGCGGGCATTATTTTCATCGGCCCGACGGCCGATCAGATCGTCGCGGTGGGCGACAAGCTGCGGGCGCGGTCCGAAGCGGTGACGGCCAATGTACCGGTGGTGCCGGGCGGCGCGGTGAATTCGCCTGCGGAGGCAGAGGTTCTGGCGCGCAAGATTGCGATGCCGCTGCTCGTCAAGGCGGTGGGCGGGGGCGGAGGCCGGGGTTTGAAAAGAGTCGAGCGGATCGAAGACCTGCCGGAGCTGCTCGATTTGGCCGCGGCCGAGGCGGGCGCGGCCTTCGGCGACGCGCGCATCTACCTGGAGCATTACGTCGATCGCGGCCGCCATGTCGAGGTCCAGCTCCTGGGCGACGGCGAGGGACGAGTCATTCAGCTGGGCGAACGCGATTGCTCGGTGCAGCGCCGCTACCAAAAGCTCATCGAGGAAACACCGGCTCCGGGCCTTTCTCCGGCGCTGTGCAATTCACTGCAGCAGGCGGCCGTGCGCTTCGCGGAGCGTCTGAAGTATCGCGGCGCCGGAACGGTCGAATTCATCGTCGACGCGGCGCACGAGGCCTTCTATTTTCTCGAGATGAACGCGCGCATCCAGGTCGAGCATCCGGTCACCGAAGCCGTCACAGGCATCGATATCGTTGCGGAGCAGATCGCCATCGCGGATGGAAGCGGCCTGCGGCTGCGGCAATCCGAGGTTCGAACGAAGGGATGCGCCATGGAATGCCGGATCAATGCCGAGGACCATCGCAACGAGTTTCGCCCGAGTCCAGGACGCGTCCGCGACGTGTCATGGCCCACAGGCGAAGGGATACGCGTGGATTCTCATGTCGTCGCGGGGAGCGACATTCCGCCTTTCTATGATTCTCTGATGGGGAAGATCATCGCCTGGGGCTCGGATCGGGCCCATGCGCTCTCGCGCCTGCGCGGCGCAATCGCCGCCACCCGCATCAGCGGGGTGAAGAGCAATCTCGGCTTCCACGGCGCCGCACTCGAAGATCGGGAATTTCAAGCCGGGGGCGTGGATACGAGCTTCGTGGACGGACTGTATGCCCGCCGGCCGGAGCTGCGCGATCGAGAGGAGGTCAGGGTCTCTCATGGCTGAAGTTCAATTGGTCGAGACCTCGCTGCGCGACGGCAACCAGTGCCTGTGGGCGGCCTTGGGTGTAGATACGGCAAGGACACTCGCCATATCCCAAGTGATGGACCGGGTCGGCTTCCGCGCCATCGACTTCACGACCTCGACGCACATGGGGGTGGCGGTGCGATACAAGAAGGAGGATCCGTGGGAGCGGATTCGACTCATGGCGGCCGCGACGCCGCATACCCCGCTGCAGTTCATGTCGACCGGCTTTCGATTCATTTCCTGGGAGACCGCGAGTCCCGATTTCATGGCGCTCGCGTTTCGCACACTGGCGCGCAACGGCATCCGGCGCTTCTGCCTGGCGGATCCCATGAACGATGTGGAATCGAACATGGCTTGCGCGCGCATGGTGAAGGAGGGCGGCGGCGAGTACGTCATCGTGGCGCTCGTCTTTACCTTGAGCCCCATCCACGATGATGCTCACTACATCGAGCGGGCTCGCCGGCTTGCCGCCTGTCCGTCCATCGATGCACTCTATATAAAGGACCCCGGCGGGCTGCTCAAACCCTCGCGGGCGCAAACCCTGATTCCGGCCGTCAAAGCCGCGATGGGCGGCAAGCCCCTGGAACTGCACTCCCACTGCACCATCGGGCTTGCCGAACATACCTATATGGACGCCCCCGACCTGGGTGTGTCGGCGCTGCAGTGTGCCTCCGGGGCCGCGGCGGACGGGACCTCGAACCCGCATTCGGCGCGCGTGGTCGCGAATTTGCGGGCGCTGGGACATGGGGTGGCCGTCGATGACGAGGCGCTCGGCCAGGTCAACCGGTACTTCACTCAGCTGGCCGAGGCCGAGGGTCTGCCCGTGGGCTCCCCGCAGCCCTTCGATGCACGCTACCTGAAGCATCAGCTGCCGGGCGGCATGGTCGGCACCACGCGCCGCCAGCTCGCCGAGGCCCGGCTGTCGCACCTCGAAGGGGCCGTGATCGAAGAGTTGGGGCGCGTGCGCGAAGAGCTCGGGTGGCCCATCGTCATGACGCCCTTCGCGCAAATTCTCATGACGCTGGCCGTCATGAATGTGATGAACAAGGAGCGCTACACCGTCATTCCGGATGAGGCGATTCGTTACGCGATCGGCCGATTCGGGCGGCCGATGGCGCCCATCGGCGCCCACGTGATGGAGCGCATCGAGTCGCTGCCCCGCACGCGGGAGCTGCGCGCCGAGCCCGGAATGGCGAGCCTCGAGGAGTTGCGGGGGCGTCTCGGCCGGCGCTCGAGCGACGAGGAGTTCCTGCTGCGCGCCACCATGCCGGGGGGCCAGGTCGATGCGATGCTGGCGGCCGGCCCCGCGCGGCGGCACTACAACCCCGAGTTGAGTCCCGTCCTCGAGCTCGTCCGACGACTTACCGCGCGCGACGACCTCGACTACGTGGCAGTCGACAAGGCGGGAATGAGGCTGGAGCTTCGCCGCCGCACGGCGCGCGATACGGCGGAGCATCGGGCGGGGGCGGTGGGGTGAAACGGATTGTGCATACCACGGCGCCGGCTCCCGTGAAGGGGTTGATGTTCGATCTCGACGGCACGCTCCTGCTGAGCGACCGCTCCTTGAACGGTTACGAAATCCTGCCGGGCGCAGCCGAGCTCTTGACCGAACTTGCAAGGCGGGCGTTTCCGTTCGTCGTATTGACCAACGGCACGGCGTTCGCTCCGGCCGAGCAGGCAGAAAAATTGCGCAAGTTGGGTCTGCCGGTGCGCGACCAATGCATGCTCACTCCATCCAGTGTCGCCGCGGATCTCATGACGCGTGCCGGCGTGCGTCGCGCGTTGGTTCTCGGCGTCCCCGCAGTCGGTCAGGCGCTGCGGGATGCGCGAATCGAAACGGTTGAGGTGGGTGAGCCCGGCGAACGCGAAGTTCAGGCCGTGTACGTGGGCTGGCATCCGGAGTGCGATATGAAAGCCATCGAAGCCGCCTGCCATGCGATCTGGGCCGGAGCGAAGCTTTACGTGGCTTCCGACGTTCCGTTCTTCGCCACGAAGCAGGGCAGAACCATGGGCTACTCGTATGCCATCGTCGGCGCCATTCGGCGCGTGACCCGGGCGCCCATGATACTCACCGGCAAACCGTCGATGCATGCGCTGCGATTCGCGGCGCGCCGCCTCGAGCTACGATGCAGGGACTTAGGCGTAGTCGGCGACGACCCATCGGTCGAGATCATCATGGCGCGGCGGGGCGGCGCGAAGTCCTTCGCGGTGACGACGGGAGTCACTTCGCCCAAGGAGTGGGATCGCCAGACCGGACTGCGGCGACCCGAACGAGTGCTTCGCCGCCTCGACGATCTTCTTGAAAGCGTGGATGCTCATCACCGGGAGGACATGTGACAGGTCAGGATCCAAAATCCATTATCGATCACGGCGCCATGAGCGTGGGCCAGTGGCTCGCGGTTCTGGTCACCGTGGGGCTCAATGCAATCGACGGCTTCGACGTCCTGTCGATCAGCTTCGCTTCACCCGGGATTGCGAAGGACTGGGGACTGGCCAAGGACACCCTGGGCTGGGTTCTGTCGATGGAATTGGTGGGCATGGGCATAGGCTCCGTGCTGCTCGGCGGGGTGGCCGACAAAATCGGACGTCGCCCGACCATTCTCGGCTGTTTGGTGGCCATGGCCGCGGGCATGTTCGGCGCAAGCATGGCCGGCGGCGTGCCGACACTGCTGGCCTGGCGGCTGCTGACCGGTCTTGGGATCGGCGGCATGCTCGCGTCGATCAACGCGGCTGTCGCGGAATTGTCCAGCCGGCGGTGGCGCAGCCTCGCGGTGTCCATGATGGTGATCGGCTATCCGGTGGGCGGCGTGATCGGCGGCACGGTCGTGCAAAGACTGCTGGGGACCGGCACCTGGCATGATGTCTTCATCTTCGGCGGCTGGGTCACGGCGGCCTTCATTCCCATCGTATGGTGGCTGCTGCCTGAATCGGTGGCCTTCCTGGATCGGCGGCGCAAACCCGGTGCATTGGAAGTCATCAACCGGATCCTGACGCGCTTCAAGCTGGAGTCCATGGCCGCGTTGACCCCGGACACGGCGGAATCGGTCCAGCGATCGGTGATGGATATCTTCAAGCCGGGTTTGATCGTGACGACTCTGCTCATCACTTTGGGTTATTTCCTGCACGTCATCAGCTTCTACTTCATCATCAAGTGGGTGCCGAAATTGGTCGTCGACATGGGGTTCGCACCGCGAGCTGCGGCCGGCGTGCTGACCTGGGCGAATGTGGGAGGCGCCACGGGAGTGGTGATCTTCGGCTTGATCGCAACACGGATCAGCCTGAAGGCGCTGACCATCGTCGCGCTGCTGGGCTCGTCGGCCATGGTCATCTGGTTCGGGCGCGGACCGCCCGACCTGACGTCGCTCTCGGGCACGGTGGCAATTGCCGGCTTGTTCACCAACGCAGCGATAGGAGGCTATTACATGCTGTTCGCCAAGCTGTTTCCGACACATGTACGCGCGACAGGCACCGGCTTTGCGGTGGGCATGGGCCGTGGCGGTGCGGTGCTGGCGCCCGTGATTGCCGGGTATCTGCTTCAGGCGGGATTGGGATTGCAGGCCGTCGCCACGATGATGGCCATGGGCTCGCTGTTGTCGGCGGCGGCGCTGCTGGCACTCAAGGACCGTGGGACGGGTGATGCGTGAGCCGGGCAACTACCGCGGATTTAAGCGGACTTATTGCGCCAGCTGTCGGCGTAGGCGGTGCGGGCCACATTGGAATACGGCACCGGCGATACCACGGCCTCGATCTCCACCTGCTTGTGGCGCTCGACCGTCGGCTTGGTGGTACCGCCGCCGGGCTCGCCCCACACGAAGGTCACCTTGGTGCCCGGCACGGCATGGGGCTCGTCGAGCATGGCCAGCGTGAGCATCTTTCCCTCATTGGCGCTGTAGCCGATCCAAGTTGAGAGGCCGACGAGCTTACGGTCCACCATCACTCGATCGAAGGGATGCATGGAATAGACCGCGCTGGGGAATTCGATGAACTTGGCCCGCAGTCCCTGATCGAACATCGTATAGAGCGCGTCGGTCACCGACACATTGTCGAGAGCCAGCGTGACCTTCTTGCGGTGGGGTCCCGTCGCCATCTTCTCGAGCGCAGCGCGGCCGATGAATTCGTGATCGAATTTGACGAACAGCCCGTAGCCCAGCTCCCAGGGCGAGAGATAGTAATCTTCGATGTTGCCGGAGACGAAACTTCCGCCGATGGAGGCCTTGGCCTCGTAGTGATTCACCGTCAGCCATTCGCGATAGGGCTTCATCTTTTCGCCCGTGTAGATGGCGGGAAGCGGCGAGGGTATCCAGCCCGATTCCAGAGTATTCGAGGAATAGCAGCGCCCGCCGACCAGCCTCAAGCCATGGGCCTTGCCGGCCTCGACCAGGGCCGCGTGAATCGCGGGGCCGTCGGCCCAGGGGCCCATCAATTCGAATCCCGGCTGCCCGGCCATTCCATGCCGCAACGCGCGCACCGCGCGGCCGGCGATCTGCATGCCGCACATGTTGAAGAACTTGAGGTCCGGCGCGGGGCGCCCGGTGGCCGACTCGATCACCTTCGAGGCGTTGGGCCCCTGCAATTGATAGCGGTAGTGGCGCCGGTTTTGCGGATCCGGACGCGCCGCCGTGCGTTCGTCGTAGGTGCACGTCACGCGCAGACCGCTGATCTCGGCGTTGTACAGCACCCAGTTGAGCGTGGGTGCGCGGCCGACCATGTTGAACTGGTTCTCCGCGAGGTAGAAAAGAATCACATCGCCGATGACGTAGCCGTCATGGCTGCAGGGAACGAACTGCTTGGCCTTGTCGGGTGCAAAACCCTTGAAGCTGTTGACACCGAGGCCGTTGAGAAACGCGAGCGCGTCCGGCCCTTCCACCATGAGCTCCGCCATGTGGTAGGACTGGTTGAACAGGACGCAGCTTTGAGCCCACGCGCGCTGTTCGTCGCGCCAGTTCGTGTACTCGGCGGGGACACCCGGATAGACGTTGGGTCCCGCCTGTTGATTGCGCAGGAGGTCGACGACGCTGTCGACGCTGTTCAGCAGCGATTCGAGCGACGATGCGCCGCCGCGTGATGTTGCGGACATTGTTTACCTACAGCTGAATGATGACGGTCTTCACTTCCGTGTAAGCCTCGACGCCTTGCCGTCCCTGTTCGCGCCCGATCCCGGACTGCTTGTAGCCGCCGAAGGGCAGCGCCGGATCGATGACGGCGTGGCAGTTGCCCCAGACCGTGCCGGACTTGATCTTGGCCGCGAGCCGATGCATGGCCGACAAATCCTTGGTCCAGATGCCGGCCCCCAGGCCGTAGCAGGTGTCGTTGGCCGCTTTCGCGACCTCGTCGAGATCGTCGAATCGTTGCGCCACCACCACGGGTCCGAAGATTTCATCGCGAACCACGCTCATGTCGGGCTTCACATTCACCAGCACCGTCGGATTGACGTAGTAGCCGTTGGCCGCGGCGCTGTCGCCGCCGATGGCAACGGACGCGCCGTCGCGCTTGCCCGCTTCGATGTAGCCCATGACGCGGTCCATCTGCTCTTTCGAGACCAGGGGGCCCATGTGCGCCTGCGGGTCGAGAGAAGGGCGCGGTTTCCAAAACGCCGATGCCGTCGCGACGCCCTCGATGACGCGGTCGAAGATGGAGCGGTGCGCGAACAGGCGCGAGCCGGCGATACAGACCTGTCCGGAATTGAAGAAGATGGCGCCGGCGGCGGCTGCCGACACTTCGTCGACGTTGACATCGGGCATCACGACCACCGGCGACTTGCCGCCGAGTTCGAGCGTGACGCGTTTGAGCGTGTCGGTGGCATTGCGGTTGATGAGCTTGCCCACTTCGGTGGAGCCGGTGAAGGCGATCTTGTCGACGCCGGGATGCTTCACCAGGGCAGCGCCGGCCGTATGGCCGTTGCCGGTGATCACATTGACGACGCCGGGCGGGAATCCCGCCTCGACCACGAAATCGGCGAGGCGCAGCGCGGTCAGCGACGTCTGCTCGGCGGGCTTCAGGATCACCGTGCAGCCCACCGTGAGCGCCGGTGCGATTTTGAGCGTGGCCATCAGCAGCGGGAAATTCCATGGAATGATCTGCGCGGCGACGCCGATGGGCTCGCGGCTCACGTAGCTGAACATCTTGCCGCGCGGCACTCCTTGCGGCTCGATCAGTTCGCCGCCGAGCTTCGATGCCCAGCCCGCCATGTAGCGCAGCATGTCGACCGCGCCGGGAACGTCGATGACGCTCGCCATGCCGATGGGCTTGCCGTTGTCGATGGCCTCGAGTTCGGCGAATTCGGCAGCATGCGCTTCGAGCAGGTCTGCGAGCTTGTTGATGATGCGCTCGCGCCTGTTCGGCGGAAGATTCGACCAGCGGCCATCGTCGAACGCCGCGCGCGCCGCACCGACCGCGCGATCCACATCCGCATCGGATGCGTCCGCGATGCGCGCGATCTCCCGGCCCACCGACGGATCTTCCACCGCCACTGTTGCGCCGTGCGATGAACGCACCCATTCATTGTTGATGAAGAGCGCCGGTTCGCGCGCCAGCGCGCGCATCGCCGCCGCCGAATAGCTGCGCTGAACGAATGATTCGGTCGAAATGAGCGGCTGTGCCGTCGCCATGGTGATCTCCTCGTTACGGCATCTTGGCGTTGATCGTGAAGTACCACATGCGCGGCGCGTTGTAGGAACCCACGACCTCGCCGGCGGCGTAATTCACCGAACCCACGGTCAGGTACCGATCGTCGGTCAGGTTGGTGCCGCCGACGATGAACTCGTAGTGTTTGCTCGGCGGAATGTAGTGGACTGACGCGTTGACCGTGTGCGTCGCCCCCCTCTCCAGCAGCACCGTGTTCGGGGCATCGTTGAACATGTGGGCCACGTAGGTGTAGTCGGCCGCGATGCGCACCGTGCCGTCGTTGGCGACGTGGAAGTCGTAGGTCGGGCTCAAGCTGAACTTGGTCTTCGGTGTCTTCGGCAGTTCGCTGTGGTACGAGAAGCCGCCAAAGCCCGCGACGTATTGCGCTCCGCTCGCTGCGCTGCAAACGCCGGTGGTGGCATTGGCGAAGTACAGCAAGCAGGGGTTCAGGTAGGTGTAGTAGGCGTCGAGATAGCCGGCCGTGAAGTTCAATGACAGGCCATTGTCGAATATCGACGCGAGCTCGAGTTCGGCGCCCTTGATGGTCGCGTCGCCCGCGTTCTGCTCGACCGGTGACGGACCTTCCTGGACATCCAGCTGGATGCTGTCGTACTTGCTCTCGAACACCGCCATGTCCGCCTGCAGATGGCGATCGAACCACTGCGACTTCAGACCCAGCTCGTAGGTCTTGTCGTACTCAGGATTGAACCGGGCCTGCGAAGGGCTCTCGATCGGGTCGGACAGACGGGTGGTCCAGCCGCCCGACTTGAAGCCCTTGGAATAGCTCAAGTAGGCCATCACGTCCTGGGTGAAGTGGTACTGGGTCCCCAAGGTCGGCGTAAACACATTCCAGCTCTGCTTGTCCGGCGTGGTCGGGAAGTAGCGCAATGGGTTGCTCGCATCGGGGAACCCGAGTGCCTGCTGGCAGGTGCCGGTGGTCGCACCGTGGGTTGCGATGGCAAACGCCATGTATTGCGGGAAATTGGTCACGGACGCCGACGGATCCAAGCATCCGAGCAACTTGTAACTGAATCCATCCAGATCGCCCTGGCCGCCGATGAAGTGCTTCTGCTCGTCCGAATAACGGCCGCCCGCGGTGAAGCCCCAATTGTCCGTCATCTTGAAATCAAGATGGGCGTAACCCGCGTAGGAATCCGTCTTGACGTCGTTTTGATAGTCATAGACATACAGGTAGCCCGTATCGAACGGCACGTAATCGTGCACGTAGCCCGCCTCCGTGAAGTAGTACAGTCCGGCGGAATAGTTCAGGCGATCGTCGATCGCCTTGCCGTTGAGCTGGAATTCCTGGGAGAACTGGTGCTGACCTTGGCTGTCCGTAACCTCTTGCATGGTTTCGGGCTCACCGTCCAGGTCCGTGCCGATGTCCCAGCTGATCGCGCGCGCGCCGGTGATCGACTTGAACTTCAGGTCGGGGGCAATCTGCCAGTCGAACGTCGCCGACCCGCCGTAAGAATTCGATTTCGCAAAGCTCGGACCGTCGGCGTAAGTCGAGTCGATGTTGCCCGTCTGCGTATTTGCAAAGTCCCAGTAAATCCGCGGCGTCTGGCCCGGATAGATCACGCTGCCGATGCCGTTGGCGCCCATCTTGACGTATTGCGCAACACCGGGGTACGCGGCGACCAGGCCCTGCAGAACGGAGTTCGGAACACCGACGGCACCCACGCCGCCCAGTGCCGGGCTGCCGGGGTAGCCAAGACCGTTACCGCGGAAAGAATTTGTCGTCGAATTCCAGGTACCGACGGCGAGCGGGCCGCACAGGCCATTGGTGGTATTGAACGGGCCGGAGGTGAGCGCGGACGCCGGCGTGACGACGCACAGGTTGTAGAAGTTACCCATCAGGTTCGTGCCGCCCAGCGGTGAGAACACCACGGGCAGCCCCGCCCCGGGGACCCCCGCAAAACTACCGCCTGTGTAGAGGCTGGCAGGGTCGATATAGGTCTTCGCATTCGCGGTCGTGACACTGAGCACTGTGTTCGCGAGTCCCGGCTGGTCCTCGTGCGTGTAATCGGCTGACAGCGTCAGATCCAGATTGCTGGCGAGATGCCAGAGCATCTTGCCGCGAATGGCCTGCACGTTCTGACCGCCGCCGTCGGGCGAGGACTGATTGCCTTCCGCCTTCGGGTAGTCGGTCTGTGCACTGACTTGATACGGCACGCTGCCGATGCCGGAACTCGGCGGATAGGGGATGGTCTTCTGCCATCCGTCGCGGGTCTGTGAAGACACGCTGATGGTCGTCAGGATGTCGCTCGAGATCGGCATGTCGGCGGTCAAATTGACGTCGTGGCGGTTGTAGGCGCCGACGGTCACACTGCCGTCGATGGACGATTCGGTACCCGGTGTGTGGGTGACGATATTGATCGCGCCGCCGATGGTGTTGCGGCCAAACAGCGTGCCTTGGGGACCCTTGAGGATTTCGATGCGATCCACATCGAGCAGGCTCTGGTTTGCGCCGATGGTGCGTGCGAGATAGACCCCGTCCAGGTAAACGCCGACACCGGGATCCAGATTGAAGGCGAAGTCGTCCTGGCCGATGCCGCGAATCGACGCCGACAGCACGGAAGTATCGCCCGAGAACGGCGCTCCACCGTCCAGGTTCACATTCGGGGTCAGGTTCGACAGCGAGTGTATGTCGCTGAGGCCTTTGCTCTTCAATGTCTCGGCGGTGAACGCCGTGATTGCAATGGGTACGTTCTGGATGTTCTCAGTGCGCTTCTGGGCGGTGACGACGATTTCCTCCAGTTGGTCGGCGAATGCAGCCGATCCGATCAACACCGTCGCGAGCGCCGCGACCGAACCCACCGTAAATCGGTGGCGGCGAGCGTGTGCCGGAAGTATCTCCCCGAGCATAGGTCTTCTAGACATGCCGATTCCCCCAATGAGCTTTTTTTCTTCCCCTGCACGGCCGTTCATCCATCAAAACGCGCCGCAATGGGTCGCGCCGAGGCCGTACTTGGTTGCGTTTATACACCACCGGCGCAGGACCGATTCAATTGAGAGCGAACTCTTGTTTGTCCCACAGGGTCATTCCCAAAGATTCAGGATGGAGGCAGGAGGCTCTGGCTATACTCGTGGTTTGCACGCAACCGACCAGCGGAGGTTCAATGGCACGCCCGAGCATGGATCAACAACGTCTTGCCGACCTTACGAATGTCATCCGGGCGGATATCAAGGCCGGGCTGTATCACGGCGTCGTCATCAAGGTGGCACGCGCGGGCACGGTCGCGCTGGAGGCGGCCATCGGCGCCGCCGATGCCGCGCAGGCCCGGCCGCTCAACTTGGATTCGGTGTTCAGCATCTTCTCCATCACCAAGGCGTTCACCAATACGCTGGTGCTCCGGGCGATCGAACAGGGGCAGTTCGCGCTGACCTCGAACGTGTCGGAGCTGATTCCCGAATTCAACGGTCACGGCCGCGAGAAGGTGCAGATCTGGCACCTGCTGTCGCACCAGGCGGGCTTCCCGATCATCTTCGAGGTCAAGCCCGGCATGTACATCGATCGGTTCGACGAGATGATCGCGGCCGTCATCGAGGTGGTGAAACCCGCGGAACCGCCCTGTACCACCGTGGCCTACTCGCCGCTGGTCAATCACGTGCTCATGGCGGAGTGCGTGCGTCGATGCGATCCGAAGCGCCGCGGTTATCGTCAAATCGTTCAAGAAGAAATTCTGACGCCGCTGAAAATGAACGATACCTCGGTGGGGCTGCGCGCCGATCTCAAGCCGCGCCATGTGGTGCCGGATTTTCGCGGCAACTATCCCATCGGACATCGCGGTCACGGCAATTTGGGCCCCAATGGTGCGTTCGAGGAAGAACACGCCGAAATGCCCTGGGTGGGCATCGCCTCCACGGTCCCGGACATGTTTCGGTTTGCGGAGATGTTCCGGCAGGACGGCACTCTCGACGGCGTGCGCATACTGTCGCCGGCGACGCTCGCCCTGGCGCGCCGCAACTGGACCGGTGAGAAGCCCAACGAGCTATACGTGGCGCGGGGCCGCGAGCGCGGTTGGGATCCCGCGCCGGCATACATCGGTCTGGGGTTTTCGCTGCGCGGCACGGCGCTGTGCCGTCACATGTTCGGCACCCTGGCCTCCCCGGGCACCTTCGGCAACTACGGCGCGGGCACCACGCTGTTCTGGGTCGATCCGGAGCGCGATCTCTCGTTCACGTTTCTCTCGGCGGGCCTGATGGAGAGCAATGCCAATATCGAGCGCTTCCAGAAACTGTCCGATATGGTCATTTCCGCCGCGCGGTAGTTCCGCCGAAGATCGATTGGCCCGGGAGCGGCTCAGCTCAACGCGGCGAACTGCGCTTTGACGGGAAGCCGGATGGGACCGTGACCGATGGTGGTCATCCACGGTTCGGGTTCGCCGGCGGAGTGGAAATGTTCGACGCGCTCGGCGAGCGCTCCCAGCAGCGCTTCGGCCTCGAGCAACGCGAGTATCCTGCCCACGCAGGCATGCACGCCGTATCCGAAGCCGAGATTGTCGCGGTTGTTTCTGCGCACGTCGAATCGATCCGGCGCCTCCCAGCGGCGCGGGTCGCGGTTGGCAGCGGCGAACATCAGTCCGCAGCGTTCGCCCGCCGGTATCACGTAGCCGTCGATCTCCACCTCTTTCATGGCGATGCGTCCGGCCATGCGGGAAGGAGAGTCCCAGCGCAGACTTTCCTCGAAGGCGGCCCTGATGAGCGCCGGGTCGGAGCGCACCAGCCGGTACTGGTCCGGAAATTCGCAGAATGCACGGATGGTGTTGGCAAGAGTCAATACCGTGGTATCCGCCGCCGCCGACAGCAGGATGCCCACCAGCAGATTGGCTTCTTGCTCGGTGATCTCGCCGCGATCGGCTGCCTCGTACATGGCCAGCCCCAAGCTCCCCGGCGCGAGGTTTTCGCGGTTGCAACACTGGCTCGCCCAGGCGATGACCGCTTCGGTGTTCTCCATGGCTTCATGGAACAGCTCGTTCATAGGCCCCATCGTCGCCCACACCATGTTGCCGAAGGCGTACATGTGTTCGCGCCCCTCGAGCGGGAGGCCGATCAGATCGGGCAGCACTTTGTAGACGAATGGCTGCGTGATATCGGCGACCGCGTCGATGATCTCGCCTTCGCGCGAGCGCAAACCGTCGACGATGCCTCGGGCGTCGCGGCGAAAGCCTTCCGCCATGTGCGACAGCGCCCGCGGCGAGAGCGCGTTCGCCACCACCGCGCGCACGCGGGTGTGCTTGGGCGGATCGTCGGTGAGCAGGAGTTCGGGTCGCACGGAATTCGGATCGTGCCAGGGGCGCGAGGTGGAGGAGAAACTCTTCCAATCCCGAAGGCCCGCAGCCACATGCTCGTGGCGCGCAAGCATGGTGATGTTCTCCCCGGGCAGCCTGACGACGGGGGCCAGTTCGCGCAGCCGATCGTCCACCGCCCGCGCATTCATGACCGATTTGCGCGAGAACGGGTCGATGTCGAATTCAGGAATCGCCTTCGGCATGCTGCTACCCCGCGGCGGCAATGCCGCCGTCCACGTGCAGAATCTCACCGTTGATGAACGACGCCGCGCCGGAGAGCAGAAATACGCAGGCCTCGGCGTTGTCCTCCTCGCGGCCGAGACGGCGCAGCGGAATGGAGCGGGTGCGGCGGGCATACTCGGCCGCGTCATTGAGCCCCAGAGCCCCCGGGGTCGGCACCGATCCCGGTGCGATGGCGTTGACGCGCACATTGCGCGGCCCCAGTTCGGCCGCCAGAACCTTGGTGAGCGTGACGATGGCGCCTTTCACGAGGCTGTAGGCCGCGGTATTGGGGAAACCCTTCTCGGCCACGGGCGAGGCCATGTTGATGATGGCGCCGCCGCGCACCGGGTCGTAATGCGCGAGCAGCGCCTGCGCGCCCCAGACACTGCCGTTGATGCCGATGGCGGTCATTCGATCGAGCGTCTCCGGCGTGATGTTCTCCACCGGCTCGTAACGCAACAACATCGCGTTGTTGACGACAGCGTCGATCCGGCCGCAGGCCTTGGCAAATTGCGCGGCCGCCGCCATGAACTCATCGCGTAGGGCGACATCGAGCGGATACGCGAGTGCAGTGCCGCCCGCGCCGCGAATACCCTTGGCGACCGCTTCGCAGCCGCCGGCATCTACATCGGTCACGGCGACCGTGGCGCCGCAAGCCGCCAGTTTTTCGGCCACCGACTTGCCCAGGCCGCGTGCGGCGCCGGTGATGAAGACGTGCTGACCGGCCAGACCGGGGTAACCCGCCATGCCGCTCATACTTGCAGTTTCCAGGCCTCGCCGTCGGGCACGATGCGGCCCGCGGTGGGCTCGGCGAAGTGACTGCCGATGACGAGCGTGCCGGTGCCGCAGAAGCGGCGCACGAAATCGCAGCGGGTGCGGGCCGCCTGCGGCTTGTCCATGTCGAAGCGCGCCTCGGTGGCGGGTATGGCGATCTGGATCGGGTTGTGCATCAAATCGCCGGTGATGACGGCCTGCCGGCCGCGCGAATCGATCAGCACGCTGACATGGCCGGGGGTGTGGCCCGGCGTCGCGATGAGCGAGACTTCATCGGTGAGGCGGAAATCCGCATCGATGAATTGCTCGAGGCCCGCGGCCAGTATCGGGTCGACGGAATCCTGCAGATGGTCCATGTGATGATAGCCGCCGGTGTCGCGCAGATGCTTCCAATGCTGCCATTCGCGCCGCCCGAACAGGTATCGAGCCTGGGGAAAGGTCGGCACCCATGAACCCTCGACGAGCCGGGTATTCCAGCCCACGTGATCGAAGTGCAGATGCGTGCACAGCACATCGGTGACCTCCCCGGCCGGAAAGCCGGCGCTGCGCAAATCCTCGAGAAATGTGTTCTGCATGTTGCAGAACACGTCGAACTCGCGCTGCCGGTCGTTGCCGATGCAGGTGTCGATCATCACGGTGCGGCCCTTCGAGCGCAGCACGAAGCACTGGAAGGAGATGATCATGCGGCCGTCGGGCGTGGCGAAGTGCGGCACCAGCCACCCGAACTGCTGCACGAATTGCGGCGTGGCGTCGGGGAGCAGCATGGCGATGTCATCTTCGAAGCCATAGACTTCGACGATGCGCGCGATATCGACGTCGCCCACTCGCCAGTGCCTTATGTGTTCAGCTGCCATGCGTGCCCCCTGGATCAGTATGCCCCATGATCGACGCAGCCGCCTTTTCGGCCACCATCACGACCGGTGCGTTGGTGTTGCCGCCGACGATACCTGGAAAAACCGCGGCGTCCACCACCCGCAGCGCATCGATGCCGCGGACCTGGAGGTCCGGGTCCACCACCGCGAGTGCGTCGATGCCCATGCGGCAGCTCCCCACCGGATGATGGACGGTGGCGGTGGCTTCGCGTAAGTACGCCTTCAATTCGGCGTCGCTCGTGAGCTTGCGGCCGGGACGCACTTCGGTGGCCCGATAGGTCGCAAAGGCCGGCGTATCGCAGAGTTGCCGGACGAGGTGCAGGCCGTGCAGCAGCGGGCCGCCGTCCTTGGGGTCGGCGAGCACATTCGGATTCACCCGGGGTGCGATCCGCGGGTCACTGCCGGCGAGTCTCACTTCACCGCGGCTTCGCGGGTAGAGATTCACCACGCTCATGGCGAAGCCATGACCCAGAGGCAGCGGGAAGGTATTGGGATTGCGGCGCGCCGGCTGAAAGGCGATCTGAATGTCGGGGCGATCGGCGCCGGCGCCGCTTCGAATGAAGGCAGTCGATTCGAATACATTGCTCGCCAGCGGCCCGCGCCGCACGAAGGCATATTCGGCCAGATTCCACAGCGCCCGCGGCAAGGTGCGCCATGACAGACCGTAGGATGTGGTATCCCTCATCTCGAGCGCAACGATGACGGCCGGATGGTCATGATAGTTCGCACCGACGCCGCCCAAGTCGGCCTTGACGGGTATTCCGAACGATTCCAAATGCCGGGCCGGGCCTACCCCTGACAGCATCAGCAGCTGCGGCGAATGAACCGCGCCGGCGCACAAGAGCACTTCGCGTGAAGCGAGCACCGGACGCTGGCCGTCGGGGGAAACGACGTCGACGCCGGTGGCGCGGCCCGCTTCGATGCGAATACCCATGACGGCGGTCCGCGTCAGTACGGTGAGATTCGGGCGCGCGAGGGCCGGCATCAACATCGCTCGCGCCGACGAGTCCCGAACCCCGCGATGGATGGTGCCCTGGCGAAGACCATAGCCTTCGGGATCGAGGCCGGTGAAATCGTCGCACTCCGGATAGCCGCCGACCGCCGCGAAGGCATCGCGAAACGCCTGATTCAGGCGATTGGGTTTCGGGATGAAAGTCACGTGGATGGGGCCCTGGACGCCGTGTACGTGGGAGTCGCGCCGGTCGGCGTTGTTTTCCGACAATCGAAAGTAAGGCAGCACCTCGCGCCAGCTCCACCCCGCGTTGCCCGCGGCCGCCCAATCGTCGTAGTCCTTCGGGTGGCCGCGGTGATAGGCCATGCCGTTGATTGAGCCTGAACCGCCGATCACTTTGCCGCGCGGCAGCGGCAGGCGGCGATTGTTGAGCGCGGTCTGCGGTTCGGTGGTGAGACCCCAGGTCAGGCAGGGATGCGCGATGGCCGCGCCCACCAGCGCCGGCACCCGGATGAAGGGGTGGCCTGCCGGGCCGCCGGCTTCGATCAAACAGACTCGCGTGCGGCGGTCTTCCGAGAGACGGGCGGCAAGTACGCAGCCGGCCGTGCCGGCACCGACGATGACGTAGTCGAACCGGGCCTGAGCGTCGATGGTCACGGGTGCGTCGGTGCGTCGGTGCGTGGGTGCGTGTATGCGTGGGTGCAGGGTGCGTGGGCGCCAGACTGCAGAGGCTAGCCCCGGCGAAACGGCAGCGTGAGCAAAAACAAAATGAGCCGCGGCGTCAGCAGTTTCAGCGCCGCGCGTGCCGCCTCCGGCTTCAAGCGCGCGTTCATCGGCATTGCGCCGAACACCTTACCCTTGATGAGCAGGGAGTTGCCGTCGCGCTCGAGGGCGCTCACGGTGAGAAGTTCGCTGCCGTCGGTGGAGTGCAGTTTCACTTGACGCGCCCTTGTTTTTCGAAGTCCATACCCAGCGCTTCGAACATCTTCATTGCCGTGGCGCGCCCCGCGCCGAACACGCCGCCGCCCGGGTGCTGGAACGGGCCCACCAGAAAAAAACGCTCCAGGCCGGGCACCGTGTAACCTCCGAGTTCCGGCGTGGGGCGATGCGCGCCGCTCTGATAAGTGGCGGTAGCGATGCCGTGCAGATCGCCGCGCCGAAAGCTCGGGGATGTGCGCTCCATGTCGACCGGACTGTCGATATGGGCCTTCAGCACACAGCCCGGAATGTTTGCGACGAACTTCGACAGATGGGCGAGCATGCGGTCTCCGTACTCCTGCTTCGTGTCATCCCAGCTGCGCCCGTCCGGGCGCAGGTAGGGTACATAATCCCACAGATGGAGAATGGCCTTGCCCGCGGGCACGCGGCTCGGGTCGAACAGCGACAGCGAACCCAAGCCCAGCAACGGGTAGGGCATGAACTGACCGTAGCGCAGTTCATCGAAGTCGCGCCGCAGAATTTCATAGCTCATCGGCAGCATCTCGACCATGACGGCCTCAACCGGCTCGCGGGTGCGGAACACCAGCGGCTCAGCAAGCGCGGCGTGCACCGTGATACAAGCCGCCGCGGTGATGTGCGTGGCCTCCGCATCCGCACGCACGCGCGCATCCATGCCGTCGATCATGCCGCCGAGCAGGTGCGGATGAATGGCGCCGATGACCGCGTCTTTCGCCGCGAAGCTGCGGCCGTCGACCGTCTCGACCCCGGTGGCGCGGCCGTTCACGACCTTGATGCGCGCCACATCCGCATTGGCGATGACATCGCCGCCGTGGTCCCGGATGCAGGCAATGAGGGCGTCGGTCAGCCTGCCCGCGCCGCCGCGCGCCACCCCGAATCCGCAGGCTTCGAGAAAGCCCAGGAACACGTACACGCCGATGGCGGTGGCCTTTTCATCGGGAGATACCAGGTTCTCGCCGGCGACTCGCGCGAAATGCATGCGCACCTGCTCGTGTTCGAACAGATCGCAGAGCAGATCGTGGCTGCTCATTTGCATGATGCGCCAGAGCTCGCGGCCTTCGCGGCTCTGGTCGAACATTGCAAAGGTGGCGCCTGCCGGAGCCGGCGGCGCATACAGCGAGGCGGCGATCATCGGCAGCCAGGCGGCGGCCTGCAACGACACCCTGCGGAAGACCTCAGCGTCGCGCTTCGAGAACTTCGCGATCTCGGCCGCCGACTTGTCACGGTCGCGATGGAGTTTGAGCGTGCTGCCATCCTCGAACAGCGACATCATCGGCACATCCGGAAAAATATATTCGAGTCCGTAGCGCGACTTGAGCTTGAGCTCGTCGTTCTTCAGCAGGGGATTGGCCTGGATGAAGATGTGGCTCATGGAGTGCTGGTCGTGGCGGAAGCCGGGCAGGGTGAGTTCGCGAGAGACCACGCCGCCGCCGAACCAGGCGTTGCGCTCGAGTACCAGCACCTTCTTGCCTGCCGCCGCCAGATAGGCGGCCGCCACCAGGCCGTTGTGGCCGGATCCCACGGCAACGATGTCCGCGGTCGTCTTGTTTATGTTCACTGTCGGAGTTGCTTGTTGCGGCGGATCCCGCGAGCATAGCGCCATGCTGCCGAATTATGAAATCTGCGCGATCCGCTACGGCCATCTCGAGCGCACTGCGGCCCACAACTTCATCGGCGGCGACGAGCACGACGGCCCCATGCCGCTCGACTACTACGTCTGGACGATCCGGGGTCCCGGTGTCTGCTTTGTGCTCGATACCGGATTCGATGCGGCGATGGGTGCCGCGCGCGGCCGGGAGATGGTGCAGTCCGTAGAGGCGGGGCTTAAGTCCGTGGATGTCCACCCCGAGCAGGTGGGCGATGTGATCGTGAGTCACATGCACTACGATCACGCGGGCAACCACGAACTGTTTCCATACGCCCGTTATCACCTGCAGACCGAGGAGATGTCGTTCTGCACGGGCAGCGCGATGTGCCACGCCGTCGTGCGGGCGACTTATGAGGCGCGCGACGTGCAAGCCATGATCGGCAAGCTCTTTGCCGGGCGCGTGGTGTACCACGACGGGACCGCCGAACTCGCGCCGGGCATCACGCTCCACCGCGTCGGCGGCCATACGCGCGGCCTGCAAGTCGTGCGCGTACATACGCAGCGGGGCTGGGTGGTGCTGGCCTCGGACGCGGCGCATTTCTACGCCAATTGGCAGGAGCGGCGGCCGTTTCCGATCGTCGACAATGTCGCGGCCTATCTCGACGCCTTCACCACCATCGAGGCGCTCGCCGGTTCGCCGCAGCATGTCATTCCGGGACACGACCCTCAGGTGCTGGCGCGCTATCCGGCGGCGCGCGCCGGCCTCGCCAATGCAGTGCGAGTGGATCTCGATCCGAGCACCGGGGGCTCCTGATGGGCGAAAAAATTGCCTTCATCGGCGTGGGCCGCATGGGCTCAATCATGGCGGCGCGGCTGATCGCGGCGGGACATGACCTCACGATTTACGACCCGGTGGAGTCGGCGACGGCGCCGCTGGCCTCGCTGGGCGCCAAGGTCGCAGGCTCGGTGGCCGATGCGGCACGCTCGAGCACGGTGGCCATGGCCAGTGTGCCCGGTCCCGCCGATGCGCGCGCGACTGCGCACGCCATCGCCGATTCGCCCGCGCTCAAGATGTTCGTCGACCTGTCCACCTCGGGCCCGGCCGCGGCGCAAGCGATTGCCGCCCTGCTCGCGACGCGCGGAATCGCCGCCGTCGATGCGCCGGTCTCAGGGGGTGTGAAAGGGGCGGCCGCCGGCAAACTCGCCATCATGGCCTCAGGCGCAGCGAGGGCCATGGAACAGGTGCGCCCGCTGCTCGAGGTGCTGGGCAGGGTCTATGTGCTGGGCGAAAAGCCGGGCCTCGGCCAGACCGTCAAGCTCGCCAACAATCTCATGTCGGCGGCATCGCTCGCCATCGCCGCCGAGGCTCTCGCGATGGGTGTGAAGGCCGGTGTCGATCCGGCGGCGATGCTCGATGTGCTCAATGCCTCGTCGGGGCGCAACAGCGCGACCGTGGACAAGATCCCCAAGCATGTCCTCAATCGCAGATTCGATTTCGGATTTGCCAACGCACTCTCGTTCAAGGACGTGCGGCTGTGCCTGGACGAGGCCGAGGCGCTGGGCGTGCCGATGGTGGTCGGCGCGGCCGTGCGGCAGATGTTATCCATTACTTACCAGATCCATGGCGCAGCGGCGGATTGCACCGAGCTGGTGAAGGTCGTAGAAGACTGGGCGGGCTGCCGGATCGGCAACACAGAGGAGTAAGGCCGTGGGACAGGATCGATTCAAAGAAGGCATGAAGCTGCGCAAGCAGGTGTTGGGAACCGACTATGTGGAACGCTCCATGGCCGGGGCCGACGAGTTTAGCCTGCCGATGCAGGAGCTCTCGACCGAGTACTGCTGGGGGTATGTGTGGACGCGGCCGGGGCTGGCGCTGCGCGATCGGAGTCTCATCAACATCGCGATGATCAGCGCGCTGAACAGGCCGCATGAGCTGAAACTGCACGTCAAGGCCGCGCTCAATAACGGGGTGACGCGCGAGGAGATTCGCGAAGTCCTGCTGCAGGTGGCCGTGTACTGCGGTGTACCGGCCGGGATCGACAGCACGCGCATTGCGCGCGAGGCATTCGCCGAGGTCGACCAGGCGAAGAAGGAGTAGCCCGCATGGTGACCGCGCGCACGCCGCAGGAGCAACTGGTGCTCGACTTCTTCCGCATCTTGAGCAGCGGCGATCTCGAGGCCATCCGCGCCACCCTGCATCCCGACGCCACCTGGCGCCCCATGGTCGAGGGGGTGCCGGGAGCCGGCATTCACGGGCCGCGCGACAAGATCGTCGATGAGTTTCTGGCGCCGGTGCGCGGCTTGTTTCTGCCCGGGGATCCGAAGACCACGGTCGATCGCATGGTATCGGCGGGTGACACCGTCATGTGCGAATCGCGCGGCAGGGGAACGCTGCGCGACGGCAGGGCGTACGACAATCGCTACGCCTGGAGCATCGACGTGCGCGAGGGCAAGATCTTCGCCATCCGCGAGTACATGGACAGTCACTACGTCGCGACTCTGTTCGGCGGCGGCGCGTAACCCAAGTACTTGTCGGCGCTGCAATGAGCGAGAGTGAGATCTTCGATTATGTGATCGCCGGCGCCGGTACGGCCGGCTGTGTGCTGGCCAATCGGTTGTCGGCCCAGGAGGGGGTCAGCGTCGCCCTGATCGAAGCGGGCCCGCCGGACGACGATGCGGCGATTCATGTGCCCGCCATGGTGGCGAAGGCCATCGGTAACCCGCGCCAGTCCTGGAGCTACCAGACGGTGCCGCAGCGGCATGTCGATGGCCGGGTGCTGCCGGTGCCGCGCGGCCGTGTGCTCGGCGGCTGCTCCTCGATCAACGGCATGGTGTATTTTCGCGGCCATCCGCGCGACTACGATGATTGGCGGCAGCCCGGATGGGGTTACGCGGATCTGCTGCCGTATTTTCAGCGGCTGGAGAACTACGAGGCGGCGCACACACCGCTGCGCCATCGGGGCGGTCCGGTCAATGTCATCGACATCCCGAAACCAAATCCGCTGGTGGCCCGTTTTCTCGCGGCAGCCGATACTCTGGGCCTGCCGCGCTGCGCCGATTTCAACGGCGGCGATCCGGAAGGATTCGGTCCGCGCCAGGCGGCCATCCGCAACGGGCGGCGCGAATCGGGGGTGACGGCCTACCTCAATCCCGCGCGATCTCGGCGGAATCTAAAAATCGTGACCGGAGCGCTGGTCACCCGTGTGCTGTTCGACGGAAGGCGTGCCACCGGCGTCGAGATCGAGCGGGCCGGCGCGCGCAAAGTTGTGCAGTCCCGCCGCGAGGTCATCGTCGCCTGCGGCACCTACGGCTCACCTCAACTACTGCAGCTCTCAGGGATCGGCGATGCCGTTGCCCTGCAATCCGTGGGGGTTGCGCCCCTGCTCGATCTGCCCGCGGTCGGTAGAAATCTGCACGATCACCCCGCCGCGTCGATCGCCGTGCGCACGGACAACACCGAGTCCTACGGGCTGTCGTGGCGCACGGTGCCGCGCAGTTTGAGGATTGCCGCGCAATATCTGCTGCTTCATTCCGGGCCGCTGGCGAGCAATGTGTTCGAAGCCAACGGCTTCATGCGCTCGAGGCCGCAGGCCGATCGCCCCGATTTGCAGATCATCTTCATGCCGGCGCATCGCAATGCCGGCGGGCACTGGCTGCCGCGCGGGCACGGCTACGGCATTTTGTTCGTGAACGTGCGGCCGGCGAGCCGGGGCAGCGTCACGCTGGCGAGCAACGACCCGCACGACAAACCGAATATCGATTTCAATTTCCTCGCCGACGCGGGCGACATGGATGTGCTGGTGCGAGGCTTCGAGGTCGCGCGGTCGATACTGTCGGCGCCGCCGTTCGCGCCGCTGGCCGGCCGGGAGACCTCGCCGGGGCGAGAGGCGCAGGGGCGCGCGCAAATCGAGGCGCATATCCGAAACTCGTTGGTCACGGTGCACCACGCCTGCGGTACCTGCCGCATGGGCGAGGTGGTGGATGCGACCTTGCGGGTGAGGGGCATCGATGCGTTGCGCGTGGTGGATGCCTCGGTCATGCCCACCGTGATCGCGGGCAATACCAATATTCCCGTCAATGCGGTGGCCGAGCGGGCGGCGGATCTTCTATTGGGGAAAGTGCAATGAAAGACCTCGAGGGCATGAAAATCATCGTCACCGGCGGCGCGGGCAGCATCGGTCATGCGACCGCCTGCGTGCTCGCGGCGAAGGGCGCCGATATTCTGCTGGTCGACATCAATCGAGATGGGCTCGAACAGCGCCGCGCCTCCGTCGCCGAGTTCGGCACGCGGGTCGAAACCTGTCACGCCGACGTCAGCCGGTCCGAGGCAGTGCAGGAATATGTTGCGGCGGCCTGCAAGGCCTTCGGACGCATCGACGGGCTGTTCAACAATGCCGGCACGGAAGGCAAGGTGGCGTCCATCGAGAGTTACGAGGAGGCCGAATTCGACCGCCTGATGGCGGTGAACCTGCGCAGTATCTTCTTGGGAATGCGGCACGTCATTCCCGTGATGCTCGCCCAAGGTGGCGGCGCGGTGGTCAACACCGGTTCGATCGCCAGTGAGCGCGGGCTTGCCGGGGCCTGCGCCTACAACGCCACCAAGCACGGGGTGATCGGGCTCACGCGCACGGCTGCCGCGGACGTCGGCGCCCGCGGCGTGCGCGTGAACGCAGTGATGCCGGGCGTCATTGACACACCGCTGCTGGAAGCCATGATCAAGACCCTGTTCAACGGCGACGTTGAACTCGGCAAGCGCACCTTGGGCAAGGTCGCGCCGCAGGAGCGCATCGGCCAGCCGCGCGAAGTGGCAGAGACGGTGGCGTTTCTGCTGTCGCCCGCGGCCAGTTTCGTCAATGGCGCGGCCTGGTCCGTGGACGGCGGTGCACTGTGCACCATTCGACATTGATGCCGCCGGACGCGGCGAAGGGATCGTCGACCGCCATGAGCCGCTACCAGTGGCTGCTCGTGGCACTGCTCAGTGCGAATTTCGGCGTCGTGTTCTTCGATCGCAACGTATTCAGTTACCTGACGTCGTTCATACAACCCGATCTCTCCCTCAGCAATTTTCAGATCGGCAACATTGCCTCCGCCTTCTCCTTCAGTTGGGCGATTGCCGGGCTGTGCATGGGGAGCCTCGTCGACCGGTTCGGACGCCGCAAACCCATGCTCGTGGCCGCAACCGTCGCGTTCTCGATGGCGTCGGTATTGTCGGGTTTTTCATCCGGGTTCGCCTGGCTGCTCGGAGCTCGACTGCTGATGGGCATCGCCGAGGGCGGCATCATGCCCATCACACAGACCCTGATCGCGGCCGAAGTGCCGCATGAGCGCCGCGGGCTGGCCCAGGGCATCACCCAGAATTTCGGGGCCAATCTGCTCGCCAACACGCTGGGTCCGCTGATCATCGTGTGGATGGCGATCCGCTTCGGCTGGCGCAACGCGTTTTTTCTTGCCGCGCTGCCGGGCGTCGTCATGGCGCTGTTGATCGCCGCACTGGTGCGCGAACCGGCGATGACCATTGCGGCCACAAGAGTCGAGCGCGGCGGATTCGCCCGCGTGCTTGCCGACCGTTCGATGCTGCTGTGCATTGCGATCTCGACCCTGCTGGTGGCGTATCTGGTGGTGTTCTTCACGTTCGCACCGCTGTATCTGGTACAGGTCCGCGGCTTCGACCAGCAGCACATGAGCTGGCTCATGTCCTCCTTCGGCGTGGCGTCCATGGCCGTCGCATTTCTCGTGCCGGGTTCCTCCGACCGATTCGGCCGCAGGCCGGTCATCATCGCGGCGTCGTTGCTGGGACTGGTACTGCCGCTCGGCTTGTTGTTCTCGAGCGGCAGACAGCTCGTGCCGCTCATCGCCTGCATCGCCGTGGGTTCGGCGCTGAGCGGCGTGTTCCCGCTCGCCATGGCGACCATTCCCTCGGAGATCGTGGGTCCGGCCCGAACCGCCACTGCACTGTCGCTGACCATGGGAATCAGTGAGATTCTGGGCGGCGTATTAGCGCCGAGCGTCGCCGGCAAGGTCGCCGACCTCGAAGGCTTGAGCGCGACCCTGTGGATTCTGGCCGGCCTCGTCGCAGCTATCATCGCGTCGGCGGCGATGCTGCGCGAGACGGCGCCCGTGGCGCTGATGCGGCGGAAACCGGGCGCGCACTGAACGCAGATTTCTCATGCGCTCCCAGTTGGGAGCCTCGCCGCCCTGGTTGTATCATCCGGACCGTCACCTGATGCGAGCAATGCCATGACCAAGCCACTTGAATTCATCGGGTCGTTCTGGACGCTCGCGGTCGGCGCGGATCCGATGGGCGATCAACGCTGTCTGCATGACTTCCGGACGCGCGTAGAGATCGCGGCCAAGGCGGGATTCACCGGCATGGGATTTTGGCACGCGGATATCCTCGAGATCCGGAATAAATACAGTTTTGAGGATATGAAGCGCATCCTGGACGCCAACGGCATCGTCAATGTCGAAGTCGAATGGCTGCTGGATTGGTATTGCACCGACGCCCGCAAGGCCGCATCGGATGAAATCCGCGCGCTGCTCCTGGATGCCGCCGAGATTTTACGCGCCCGGCACATCAAGATTGCCGATCTGGGAAATGACTGCGCCGACGTTCCCCAAATGACGGAGGCGTTTGCGCCGCTTTGCCGCCAGGCCGCCGAGCGCGGCACCAATATCCTGTTCGAAATGCTGCCGGCGCAATTCTCGCACGCGCCCTCGCTCGATCAGGTGCTGGCGCTCACGCGCGGCTCGGGAGAGCGCAATGGCGGCATCATGCTCGACAATCTGCACTTGCAGCGCATCGGCATCGGCTCCGATGAGATCGTGCGCAAACTCGAGGCCGGCGACTTGATCGGGGTTGAGATCAACGACGGCGCTCGCGCCATGCCGCTGAATTTTCTGGATTCCGTGGTCAACAAACGCCTGTTGCCCGGCGATGGCGAGTTCGACATCGCCGCATTCCTGCAGGCCCTTTGGGCTGTGGGCTATGATGGACCGATCGGCGTCGAGGTCCTGAACGAATACATGAGGAAGTGGGATCTCAAAACAGCGGCGACCGAGGCCTTTGCAAAGACGCAGCGGGTGGTGACAGCGGCGCGTCAGGCCCAGAAGTAGCCGCCGCCGCTCGAGGAGTCCCGTGACCGAACTTAAGTTAGCCGACTGGAAGGAGATGTACGGCGCGCTCTGGCGAATACGCCTGTTCGAGGGCCACGTACAGCGACTCGCCGCCGCGGGCGAGATACCCGGATTTCCGCATCTTTCCACGGGGCAGGAGGCCGTGGCGGTCGGTGTCTGCACGCAACTCGAGCGCGACGACGTGCTATTCACCAGCCATCGCGGGCATGGTCACGTGCTCGCCAAGGGCAGCGACATCGAGGCGACCTTCGCCGAGATTCTGGGCCGACGCACCGGCCTGTGCGGCGGCCGGGGCGGCTCGATGCACCTGGTCGATGCGGCGAACGGCGTGCTGGGCGCGACCGGCGTCGTCGCCGGCAATCTCGCGCTCGCGGCGGGCGCCGCGTGGGCTGCGCAAGCCCAGGGCCGGCAGGACATCAGCGTGGCATTTTTCGGCGATGGGGCGACGGGCGCCGGCGCGTTTCACGAGACGCTGAATCTCGCCGCGCTGTGGCACCTGCCGGTGTTATTCGTCTGTGAGAACAACGGCTACGCCGAGTTCACCAGCCGCGAGGAGCACTCCAACGTCAAGCATGTGAGCAGTTTCGCCGCACCCTACGGCATAGCGACGCAAACTGTCGACGGCAACGATCTGCCGACAGTCTTCGCAGCTGCAGGTGCCGCCATCGAGCGGCTGCGCCGAGGCGAGGGTCCCTATCTGCTCGAGTGCATGACTCATCGCATGGCGGGGCACTACGTGGGCGACTCGCAGCAGTATCGATCCAAGGAGGAACTCGCTGACGTTCGCGAGAAATGTCCCATCGAGCGGCTGAAGCGTCACCTGGCCGGGCGCGGGGTGAACACGGAGGAACTCGACGCCATCGGCGAACAGGCGAGGAGCGAAGTCCAGCGGGCAGTGGAGCGTGCACTCGCGGCGCCGCGGCCCGATCCGGCAACGGTGCTTGAATACGTGTACCGCGCGCCGGCGCTGGCCGGGATTCCGGGCTGACAGGCTCCCGCATGCAGCACACGTTCATCGAGATTCTGCGCCGGGCGCTCGACGAGGAATTGGCGCGCGATCCTGCGGTACATCTCTTGGGCGAGGATGTCGCGGCGGGGGGCGCATTCGGCGTCACCCGGGGTCTCGCACAGAAGCACGGTGCCGCGCGGGTCCGCAACACTCCCATCAGCGAAGCGGCCATCACCGGCCTCGCCACCGGCGCCGCGCTATGCGGCCTCAAGCCCGTGCTCGAAATCATGTTCATCGATTTCGCCACCCTGTCCATGGACTGTCTGGTGAACCAGACCGCGAAGTACCGCTACATGTCGGGCGGCCAGCTGGCGGTTCCCCTGGTGGTACGCACGCAGGCGGGTGCCGCGGGCGGGGCCGCCGCTCAACATTCGCAGAGCCTCGAAGCTTGGTTCATCCACGTGCCGGGTCTCGTCGTGGTCGCACCTTCGACGCCCGCCGAGGCCTATGGTCTTCTGAAGAGCGCAATCCGGCTCGGCGATCCGGTGCTCTTCATCGAACACAAGCGGCTGTACACGATGAAGGAGGAACTGCCGGAGAGCCAAGAATTGCCGCCGATCGGCAGGGCGCGGATCGCAAGATCCGGCACGGACGTGACCGTGATCGCCTATTCGGCAATGGTGCAAACCGCGCTGGAAGCGGCCGAGATATTGGCGGACGCCGGCATTTCGGCGGAGGTCATCGATCTGCGGACGCTGCTGCCGCTCGACATGGCGACGATCGCGAAGTCGGTGTCGAAGACTCACCGCGCGCTGATTGCGCATGAGGCGGTACTGAACGGCGGGGTGGGCGCCGAGATCGCAGCGCGCATCGGGTCCGAACTCTTCGACGAACTCGACGCTCCGGTGCTTCGCGTGGGCTGCGGCTTTGCGCCGATTCCCTTCGCTCCCGAGCTCGAACGCGCGCTGCTCCCGGGCAGCATCGATATCGTGCGCGCTGCGCGCACGATGATGGAGTAGGAGCGCCAGTGCCCCGGGTTGCGCAGCAAATTCCAAAAGTCGGCCTCGTGATGGAGGAAGTGAGGGTCGTCCGCTGGCTCAAGAGCATCGGCGATGCCGTGGCGGCGGGTGAGCCGCTGCTCGAAGTCGAAACCGAAAAGGCGGTCGTTGAAATCGAGGCGGCTGCCACCGGGCGGCTGTCGCAGATCCTGGTGCAGAATGACAGCCGCGCGGTCGTCGGCGATCAGGTTGCCTGGATCGAGTCCGCCGAGGCGCTGGGCGCGACTGCCGCGGTACCGGCGCCGCGCGCAGCCGATCCCGAGATTGCCGCGCGGCCGCCCGCGAGAGCCGCGAGCACGGCGCGCAATGAAGCGCGAGATGCAGTCAGCGACGCGGCACGCATTCGCAGCACTCCCGTGGCCCGCAAACTCGCCGGCGAGCACGGCATCGATCTCAGTGGCATCGCCGGCACGGGACCTGGCGGGCGCGTGCAGCTCGACGATGTGCAACGGGTCATAGACGCGTCGCGCCCGGCCGATTCGACGGCGCAGCCTCTCTCCCCAATGCGCCGCGCGCTGGCACGCGCCATGAGCTTGAGTAACGCCACCATTCCGCAGTTCACCGTCGCTCGTTCGGTCGACTGGACGGAACTTCAGGCTTTGCGCCCTGAATTCGCCGCAAGCCTCGGACCGGCTGCGCCGAAATTGTCGGTCAACGATTTTCTGCTGCAAGCCGTTGCGCGGACCTTGATCGAGTTTCCCGCGTTGAACGCCACGTTCTTGGGCGACCCGAATTCGGCCGATGCCCGCATCGTACCGGCAGGCGGCGCGCATATCGGCCTCGTGGTGGCGGTCGACGACGGCCTGCTGGTACCCGTGATTCATGATGTCGAGCAATTAGGCCTCGCTGAGATTGCGCGCCGCCGCGAAGATTGCGTCGAACGCAGCCTCGCGGGCCGCCTGAAGCGCGAGGAAGCCGGCGCCACGATCAGCATCTCGAATCTGGGTGCAGAGGGGCCGGACCGCTTCACGGCCATCATCAATCCGCCGCAATCGGCGATACTCGCCGTCGGGCGCCGGCGGGAATGTGTCGTGGCGAAAGAGGGGACCATAGTCGTGCGCCCGATGTCGGAGCTCACGCTCACCGTCGATCATCGCGTGGCCGACGGGCGCCTCGCCTCGCAATTTCTCGCGAGACTCATCGAGATCCTCGAGGGCCGCGACTGGCGCCTGGATTAGGACCCGTCTCGTCGCGCCTGGAGCACCTTGCGTACCGCGGCAATGATTCTTTCCTCGTCCGGGATCACATAGGCCTCCAGCGGTTCGCTGTAGGGCACCGTCGCGTCGCGCGCGGTAACCTGCACGATCGGCGCCTTGAGCGACGAGAATCCATGTTCGGCCACATCGCCCGCAATGATGCCGGCCACCGTCGCGTGGCGCGGCGCCTGATCGACGAGTACCAGGCGCCCGGTCTTGGCCACCGACTTGAGAATGGTATCCAAGTCGAGCGGCGCCACGGTGCGCGGGTCGATGACCTCGGCCTGGATCCCCTCCTCGGCGAGCGTCTTGGCCGCGGCCAGCGAGCGCGGCACCATCCATCCGGTCGCAACGATGGTGACGTCGCCGCCCGGGCGGCGAATCTCGGCCTTGCCGAACGGTACCAGGTGTTCGCCGTCCGGTACCTCGCCCGGTTCGAGCGTGAGCAGATAGTGGTGCAGAAAGACCACCGGATTGTCATCGCGGATGGCCGTGGCCATCAGTCCCTTGGCATCGGCCGCAGTCGAAGGCACGACGACTTTCAGTCCCGGGACTCCCATGAACAGCGCGGTCAGTGAGCCGGTGTGCTGGCCCGCCCAGCCGCAGGCGAAGCCGAATCCCGCCTTGAGCACCAGCGGCACTTTCACCTGTCCGCCGGACATGTACCGGAAGCGCGGCGCTTCGTTGACGACTTGATCCATGGCGACGAGCATGAACTCCGCCATGTAGAGCTCGACCACGGGGCGCAGGCCCGCCATTGCCGCCCCGATGGCGATGCCTATTTCCGCAGTCTCGGAAATCGGCGTGACGCGGACGCGGTCGTGCCCGTAAGCCTTGACGAAGTCGTGGTTCTCGGTGGTCGCCATGTTCTGGCCGAAATAGAGGACGCTCGGGTCGCGCCGCATTTCCTGATGAATGCCGGCATCGATGGCGGCGATAAAGGGTAGCGTTGCCATGTGTGTCGCTCCGGGTCAGGCGTAGACGTTGTCGAGTGCGGACTCGAGCTTGGGGTAGGGGCTCTTGACGGCGAAGGCCACGGCCTCGTCCATTTCCTTCGCGACTCGAGCGACGAGTTCATCGGCCTTGGGCGGGCTGAGCATGCCGCCCTTGACCAGAGCGGCGCGAAAGCGCGGTACGGGATCGCCGCGCAGGGCGGCCTCGTACTCTTCGCGATTGCCGAATACCGTGATCGCCTCGTGTTCCGGATAGTGCAGCGGCACGCCGGGCGGGGCAATGATGTTGCCGTGCGCCGAAAGCCGGTAGACCTTCGATTCGACCAGCGTCGGGCCGGCACCGGCACGAGCGCGCTCGACCGCCGTGCCGACGGCGGCATACACGGCCAATGGATCGGTGCCATCGACCGTAACGCCCGGCATCGAGTAGGCCTTGGCTTTGACGGAAAGCGGCTCGCCGTTCGCGGCGTTGGCATCCTCCTGCGCGGTGGTGGTCACGACGTTGTAGCCGTTGTTCTCCATCACGAATATCACCGGGAGTTTCCACAGGGACGCGATGTTGAGGGTTTCGTGGAATGCACCCTGCTTCGATGCGCCGTCGCCGAAGAAGCAGTACACGACCTCGGCTTTCTTGCGGATCTGCGCCGCCCAGGCGGCGCCTGCCGCGTGCGGAATGCCCGCGCCCACGATACCGGAGGTGCCGAGAAAGCCGTTCTTGACGTCGGTGAGATGCATCGATCCGCCGAGACCCTTGCATAGGCCGTCCACGCGGCCGAAGATCTCGGCCATCATGGCCTTCGGGTCGCTGCCGAGAGCCAGCGGATATCCGTGGCAGCGATAGGTCGCGAGCGCCGCATCGCCGCCGCGGAAGTGGCACAGCGAGCCGACGATGGACGCCTCGGCGCCATCGGCGAGGTGCGTATGACCCCGGATCACGCCGGGATGCTCGGTGAAAGTGCGCTTCACGCGCTCTTCGAACTCGCGGATTCGCAGCATCTGAGTGTAGATCCCGATCTGCCGTTCGGCGCTGAGTGCCTGCACGCTCATTTGATCCCCCTGAATTGAATGGCGACCGTCCGTGCCCGACTGTAGCACCGGAAGATCCCATTCCGGCTTCCTTGAGAGTCTACTTCCGCTTCACCGGCGGTTGAGTGAGACGATGGTACCGCTGCCCATGTCACACACCGCGGCGCGTCTTCGGGATGAACGCATACCCGGCACCGCCGCTGCGCTCGAGATCCGAGGCGAAGGAGAAATCAGACGAATGCGCCCCGCTTGCAAATCTCCATTTGAACGTGAGCGTCAGGATCCGCAATGCCGCCAAGATGCCCGATCGCCACCCGCGTAGGGTGGACTCCCGCCGACTCCAGCACGTCGAGCTGCTCGAGCGCGCCCTTGCCCATGTTCGTGTGAGTGAAGATGGGCAGATTCGTCGCCAGATGCGCCTTACCCACGGCGCGAAATACTTTCCGCTCGTCGGGCGTCATCGCGTCCCAGGTTCCGATCTCACCGTATGCGCCGATGGCCTCGGCCTTTACCTGTCGCACTAGTTCCTGAGCGATCTCATCCTCGTCCCAGCGCGCAATTTCGGGCGGATAGAATGGTTGAGTGTAGTACCCGGCGCCCGCGACAATGGGCAGCGTCGCTCCGCCCGCCAGCGCTTCGGGCGGCAAGTCCTTCAAGACGGTGCGGATGACCGCTCCCTTCGGAAAGGGGACCCGCTCGTCCGTTGCGCCGAGACTGCGTGCGAATGCGGCCGCCGCGCCTGCGCCGATCAGCCGAAGGATGTCGCGGCGACTGGGCATGGTTGACATACGCCGACTCTAAATCAACGCCGCCGATTGCGCTAACCCATGGGTGGTGAGAATCTCTGCCTCTCACGCAGCTTTGCTCTCAAAGAGCGAGGAAACGACCATGGCCAGGATCATCGGCGCTATCGCCACATCGCACACTCCGACGATCGGCTTTGCCAAGGATCGACGCCTCGAGAACGATCCCATCTGGAAGCCGATCTTCGATGCCTACGGGCCGATACGCGCGTGGCTTGCCGAGAAGCGCGCGGACGTTCTTCTCACCATCTACAACGATCACGTGACATCGTTTTTTTTCGATCACTACTCGCCCTTTGCGCTCGGGGTCGACGATGAGTACCGGCCGGCCGACGAGGGCGGCGGCGCGCGCAATGTGCCGCCGCTGATAGGTGCACCGCAGCTTGCACGCTCCATTGCGACCGGTCTTTTTGCCGAGGAATTCGACATCTCGTTCTTTCGCGGCAAGCCCATCGATCACGGGTGCTTCTCGCCGCTGTCGATGCTTGCCGATCCCGACGGCAGCTGGCCGTGGAAGGTGCTCCCGCTCCAAGTCGGCGTGCTGCAGTTTCCGTTGCCGACGGCCCGGCGCTGCTTTCGATTGGGAGGCGCGCTGGGCCGCGCGATCCGTGCTTTCCCCGAAGACCTCAACGTGGCGATCGTCGCGACCGGGGGCCTGTCGCATCAGGTTCATGGGGAACGCTGCGGGTTCAACAACCCGGAATGGGACCATCAGTTTCTCGATTTGCTCGAGACCGACCCTCGAGCGTTGACGAAGCTGACTCATGCCGAGTATGCCGAACGCGGAGGGTTCGAGGGCGCGGAGGTCATCATGTGGCTGATCATGCGCGGCGCCCTGACCGATAAAATCCGCCGGCTGCACCGCACGTACTATCTCCCGTCCATGACGGCAATCGCCACGGCGATTTACGAGAATGACGAGGAGTACCCGCCGGCCGCACCGTTCCGCGACCTGCAACTCGAGGGGATAGAGCGTCTCGCCGGCACCTATCCGTATACGCTGGAACGAAGCGCCAAAGCCTACCGGCTCAACCGGTTCCTGCACGATTTGACCATTCCGGAACACCGCGAGGCGTTCCGACGCAACGGCGATGCGCTGATGGCGGCGCACGAGTTGACCGTGGAGGAAGCGGATCTCGTGCGCCGGCTGGACTGGCGCAAGCTCATCCACTATGGCGTCATTTTCTTCGTGCTCGAGAAGCTGGCGGCGGTGGTGGGCGTGTCGAATCTGCATGTTTATGCCGCCATGCGCGGGCAGTCGCTCGAAGAGTTTCAAGCAACCCGGAACGCCAAGATCGAGTATGGCGTCGGCGCGAGGCGCGGTTGAGCGGATGTGAGTCGGCGCCGCCCGGCATGGTAGGATGCGATGCCAGGCAAGCGGGGTGAGTATGGCAATGCTCGAGCAAAGTTGGTCGACAGAACACCTGCAGCACGGAAAGGCGCTTTCCTATTGGCGCGATGTGATCTGCGAGAATCTTCTGCAGATGCATATTCAGAGTTCGCAGGAAAGGGGTTTTTTCGGATCCATCGAGAAACACGCCTTCGGCCCGATCAAGGCGAATTTCATTTCAGTCAGCGAGCAAAGGGTCTGGCGCGAGCGAACGGCGGCCTGCAACGCGAACGACCATCTCTTTCACCTGATCCATGTGCGCAAAGGCGTGCAACTGATCGAGCAGTACGGCCGCAGTCTCAAGATCGAGGCCGGAGACTGCCTGCTGATCGATTGCCTCGCGGGCTTCGAATTCGATTTCCCCCAGGGCGTCGAAGCCTTGGTGCTCGAGATCCAAAGAGACTGGCTCAGAAGCTGGCTGCCCAACCCTGAGGATGCGGCGGCGCGCCTGATCGACGGGCGCAGCGGTTGGGGGGCCACTTTGGCCTCCGCATTGGGAAATGTCACTCCGACGACCGTGGGGGCGTCGGGGTTGCCTCCCACGGTGGTGGCGGAACAAATCGTCTCTCTGTTGGCGCTGGCCGCTTCACACCATCATTCGTCGCCGACCACTCACAAGCGCGCGCTGCTGCGGCGTGTCACCGAAACCATGCGCGAGCGCTGCCACGAACCGGACCTCGATCCGGCCACGGTCGCCGCCGCGCTCGGTGTGTCGCGCCGCTACGTTCATTTGCTGTTCGCCTCCGCAGGCACGACCTTCAGTCAGGAATTGTATGCCTGCCGGCTGCATAGGGCGCATCGGCTGCTGTGCGACAAGCGATTCGACGGTCTTGGAATTGCCGAAATCGCCTGGAGTTGCGGGTTCAGCGATCACAGCCACTTCACCCGCCGATTTCGCGAGAAATTCGGTGAGCCGCCCAGCGCTTACCGGCAAAACGCTGCGAACTGACGGAGCTCCGGCGCCGCCGCTGGGGCCTATGTGCGGCTGCGATGAGCGCTGCGCGTCGCTCGCTCCTCGATGGCGCGCCAGCGCTGCGCTGAACCATTGATGGGTGGTTATCGGCACGCCGCCGCCGCACCTTATGAGATAGTCCTGGCCGCTCACGCTGCTGCGGCTGGCGGCCTTGTCGATAAAATCTTCCGCTGTCTCAATCTGCCCGTTGGCGGCCAGCGCTTCGTACTTGGCGCGAATATGGGCGGACGCCCGTTGCGCGTCGTACCAAGTGCCGTTGCGGAAAAACTCGCAGCCGGAGTTCTCGATCAGTCCGAGCAGATGGTTGATCTCGATCTCCGCCGCCGGGGGCGGCGACGCGCGCGCGGCCTGCAAGATGATGCAGAGCGCCGCGGTGAGTATGAATAGAGCCTGCTTGACCATACTCACAGTTCCCGGTTCACGGGCAGCCACGACATGACGGTCAATTTGAACTTCTGCCAGGAACTTCGCGCCGGCTCCTGCAGGTATTCCACGTCTTTGCCGTCCTCGCGCGTTTCCCAAACCAGGTGCCCGGGCGCTCCGGCAAGCGGTTCACGCCACGCCGGCGTATAGACGTTTTCCGGCTGCACCATGCGATCGAAACGCGCCACCGTTTCCTGAGCAAGCTCCGGGCTGTCGATGAGCAATCCGATCTCGGTATTCAGGTGCTTTGAACGCTGATCGAAGTTCATCGAACCGATGAACATACGCTTTCGGTCATAGACCCACAATTTGGCATGCAGACCGTAGTTGCCGTAGCGCGACACCACCGCGGTTTCACCGCTGCCCCGGGTACTTCCCAGCAGCGACCGGACTTCATGCAGTTCCACGCCGTCCTTCAGCAGCGTCACTCGGTACTTGATGTAGCCGGAGTGTGCGATCAGATCGGGGGCTGATGTAAGCGAGTTGGTCAGAATGGCGACGCGGATCGAGTGCCCACGCAGGTCCTCCACCGTCCGCAATTCCTCCGGCGTCGGCACCAGGTAGGGTGTAATCATCAGCAGTTCGGATTGCGTCGCGCGCGCGGCTGCCAATACTTGCCGGGTCATCAGGCGCCCGCCGACGTCGCCTTGGTCGACGCGTTTTTTGTCCGGGGTATCGCTGATGACCTGCGCCTGGGCCCACACCAGGGGCAGCCGCCCTGAGATGATCCCGGCATAGGGTTCATCGCTTGCCAACCGCGCCACATAGTCGACGCCGTCCGTTTTTAGCCCCTGCAAATGACGCTCCGAGCGGTCCTTCGCGCGCGCGCGGCGTTCCGTCAGAGCATTCAGCGAACGCTGGCTGCGATTCAGTGCGGCGGCGGGGACCGCGAAGCGGCTGCTCCAGAACTCGTCGAAGGTCGCGGAGAGCCGAACGGCGATCGGACCGGCGGCGAATACATCGGTGTCGGCGAACTGGGAATCAGGGTCCATTTGAAAATACTGATTGCCGATATTGCGGCCGCCGATCAGCGCCGCGGCATTGTCGACGATCAGCAGCTTGTTGTGCATCCGGTAGTCGAGCCGCGGGGAATGAAACGCGAATTCGATCGTGCGCCGAAAAGCATTGTGTCCGCGATAGACGAACGGGTTGAATATCCGAATCTCGATGTTCGGATGAGCATCCAAGGCGATGACTTGTTCATCGCCGGCGATGGTGGCGCCGTCGTCGACCAGTACCCGGACACGCACGCCGCGATCAGCCGCCCGCATGAGGGCGTCGGTGATCAGCCGTCCGGTTTCGTCGCCGCGAAATATGAAGTATTGCAGATCCAGTGTTCGCTCGGCGGCATCGATCATTTGCACGCGTGCCAGGAAGCCATCGACCCCGACGGAAATGACTCGAAATGCGGATTCGCCGCCGTGCTGCCGCGAGGCGCCGTCGAACTGCGCGCCCAGGCGGGTGTCTTCCGGTTGCGCCAGCGCGACGGACAGCGGCTTCGGCTTGTCGAATCTTGCCGGGACCGATGAGCAGGCTCCAAGCCAGATTGCCGCGGACACGACGAGGGCCGCGAGTCGGATCGCGTTGGCCTGACGGAGCTGCATCATATCGCTAGTGGACTTTCTGAGTGACCCACAGACCCGGCTTACCTCTCTGATTCAATCCGATGCTGAGCAACGCCGATTTGGATTCCAAGAGGCGCGCAATGGGTAGTCCCTCCCGGCGTATCCGCTGGGCAAGAATCTCCGCCTGGCCCATGGTTCGGAAATGCGTCTCGCCCACACCCAAGGCGCGCTGCTGATAGCGATCATCCGTGCCGAGTTCCGCCTTGCCGATATCCAGATGGTGGATCGCGGAGGGGAAGGCCGTCGAGGCGAATCCAGTCGTGGTGCCGTGAGGGATCGCCGGCGCGGAATGCTCCACCAGCAATTGAAGATCCAGCCGGGCAACTGGAGATGCAAGTGCTCGGTGGGTAAACGTGGTAGGCCCAGGCGGCGGGGGAGAAGCAATGGCGGAACTCATCAAGCCGAGGCCGCATAGACCGCCGGCCGCCGCATATATCAGTCGGATGGCGCTCTTGGCGGGCGTACGCGGCTCGTCCATCGGTTGATGATGAGAATCGCGCTTGATGCCACCGATATACATGAGGCTCCCCCTTGGCGTGTCCGAGGGGTCATTTGAGCACGCGCTGCGGCGGTAGTCGGGACGCTAGCGCGCTTAGGCCCGAAAAGCTCGGTGCGCCAGCGTACCGACGATCCCATCGCATGCGCGTAGTCTGCCCTCGAGCTTCCGAGCAAGCATCGTGCGACCAGGGATTCCCGAATGACTCTTAATTTGCAATTTTCGCTCTCCGATCGAGCACCAAAGGATTTATCAGTGAAACACACCTATCAGAAAGCATCGTTGGTTCTCGCACTCGGCTTGTTCATGGGCGGCGCTCAAGCCGGTAGTTCCCGCGACACGGTCGCACTCTTCAAGAATGCGGGTCAGAGCGCGGCGTACTTCGATAACAGCTACGGCTACGCCGTTTTCCCGACCGTCGACAAGGCCGGCTTCGTCGTCGGCGGCGCATACGGCCGCGGCCGCGTATACGAAGGGGGACGCTTTGTCGGAACCGCCTCGATAACGCAGGCGAGCGTGGGTTTCCAAGCCGGAGTTCAAGGCTACAGCGAGATCGTATTCTTCGAGGACAAGCGGGCGATGGACGAATTCACCGCCGGCAGCTTCGCTTTCGACGCCGACGCCAGCGTGGTTGCGGTCACGGCCGCCGCATCCGGCAGCGCCGGGACGGATGGGGTGAGCGGGAGCGCGAGCGGCGGAAAGAAGGATGCCAAGACCTCGGGTTCTTATCGCAAGGGCGTCGCCGTATTTACCATCGTCAAGGGCGGCCTGATGTACAACGCCACGATAGCCGGCCAGAAATTCTCTTACAAGGCGAGGACCACCGGTTAGCGCGAATCAGAAGCGCCCATAGATATCAAAAGGAGCAGAGACTGTCATGCATACGAAATTGTTACGACTGACCAAGGGCGCCGCCGCAATCGGGGCGACGGTTCTGGTGTTGGCGGCATGCGCCAGCAACCCCGTTGCGGACGAGAAGATCGCGGTGGCGAAGGCGTCGCTGCAGCGCGCTGAAGGGTCGGGCGCGCCGGAATTCGCGCCGGTCCAACTGGCGACCGCACGCGAAAAGCTCGCTCGGGCGGAAAAAGCCAACGCCGACCACGACCTCAAACCGGCGACGAACTTGGCCGAGCAGGCCAACGTGGACGCAGAACTCGCCGAAGCAACGGCTCAGGAACATCGCGCGCACAAGGCGGCGATGGAATTCGACAAAGGCATCGACACGCTGCAGCAGGAATCGCAGCGCAGCTCACCACCGGCTCAATGAGGCAATGACATGAACGCAAAAATAGTGATCAGTGTAGGCGTGATGCTGGGCATGGCCGGCTGCGCCTCGACCCCACGACCCAATCCCACATTGGAGAGCGCACAGTCCGCGGTGAGTGCGGCGGAGGCGGACCCCAACGTCGCCAAGTATGCCGCCTTGGATCTGGAGACGGCGAAGAAGCATCTGGACGTGGCCCAGGCCGCCGCAATGCATCATGAGGATGCCGCGGTTGACCAGCCGGCCTATCTTGCTGCGCAGACGGCGCGATTGGCGCAGGCGCGTGCCGATGCCAAGGCCGATGACGCCCGCGTTGCCGCGGGGCAATCCGAGCGGGACAAGATTCAGTTGGACGCCCGCACCCGCGACGTTGCGACTGCAAAGTTGGCGACCGATACGGCTGTGGTACAGCGCGATGAGGCAACGGATAAAGCAGCCCGCTTGCAAGCAGAAGTTGATCAGCTCAAAGCGACGCCCACGCCCCGCGGGCTGGTGCTGACCCTGGGCGACGTGCTGTTCGATACGGGAAAAGCGCAATTGAATCCCGGATCGGCGCGCAAGCTCGACCAATTGGCGCAATTTCTGAACGAGCACCCCGAACGGCGTGTGCAGATCGACGGATTCACCGACAGCGTCGGCACTGACTCGTACAACCTCTCTCTCTCGCAGGAGCGTGCGGACACCGTCAGGTCTTCGCTGATAACGCGCGGTATCGATCGATCGCGTATCGGAAGCCAAGGCTATGGAAAGAGCTTCCCGGTGGCGACCAATGACGAGTCGGGCGGACGACAGTTGAATCGCCGCGTCGAAGTGGTCATCGGCGGCGACGATGGTGCAGCGATTGCGGTGCGCGGCTAGCTCCTTTGGAAATTCGGAATGACAAGAAAAGGATATTTCATGCGTAAATTTACCTCTCTGGCGCTGGCCGCCGTCGCCGGAACCTGCCTGACGGCAGCCATCTCCACCGCACAGGCTCAGGTCAGCGTCAGCATCGGTGTCGCCCCTGCATGCCCTTACGGATACTACGATGCCGCTCCTTATAGCTGCGCACCTGCCGGCTACTACGGACCGGAATGGTTCAACGGCGAGGTATTCATCGGCGCCGGCCCGTGGTTTCATGGTGCCAAGGATTTCCGCGGCAACGTGAATAACACGTTCCATCCGGAACATGGCTTCAAGGGCCCGATACCCGCCCGCGGCGAGAAAGCCGAGCCGTCGAAGCGGGTCGATAAGGCCCACTTCAACGGAAACGAAGAGCGCGATGGCCGCGGCCACGCCACCGGAGACAAACACTAGTCGCGGTGCGACCAATGCATTCCGCCCTCGTTCCGGCCGCACCCGTGGTTCCCGACGCGAACGCCATTGCCGCGGGCGATGCCGACGACGAGTCGCTCACCCTCCCGGGGTCGCGGCCGGCGGTGGAGGCGCGGGGTCTGGCACTGGGAGTTTTGGCGGCTCTCGCCTGTGTATTCGCACTATGGTGGGCGCGCGCCTTTGCGATACCACTACTGCTCGGCATCGTGCTCTCTTATACGCTGTATCCGCTGGTTGCATGGCTCGAGGCAATCAGGGTGCCGCGCGCCATCGGTACCGTCATCGTGATGGTGGGCGTAGTGGGAACACTGGCATTCGGTGTGTATTCCTTACGCGGGCAGATGCAAACCATCATCGGGCAGCTGCCCGTCGCGGCGACGAAACTGTCGGCGGGACTTGCCAGCATCCGGATCGGCCCGATCGGCAACATGCAGATCATGCAGAACGCCGCGACGCAGATGGAAAAAGCGGCCACCCAGGCGGCGGGCGCGCCCGCTGCTCCGCGTCAAGCCGCCACTCACGTCATCGTCGATCAGCCGACCTTCAAGCTGAGCACCTTCCTGTGGAGGAGCTCGATGGACACTCTCGAAGCGCTGGGCCAGGCCGCCATGGTGATTTTTCTCGTGTTCTTCTTGTTGGTCGGAGGGGATAGATTCAAGCGGAATCTGCTGCGTGTGACCGGGCCGTCGCTGTCGAGGAAGAAAATCACGTTGCACATCTTGAACGACATCAATCATTCGATTCAAAAATACCTGCTCATGCTGCTGACGACGAACTTACTGATCGCATTGCTCACGTGGGCCGTGTTTCGCTGGATCGGCCTCGAGAACGCCGGAGCATGGGCCGCGGCCGCGGGAATGCTGCATATCATCCCGTACCTGGGGCCGGTGGTCATCGCCCTTGCGACGGCCACGGCCGCGTTCATTCAATTCGATTCGCCGGCAATGGCATTGCTGGTCGCCGGGGCATCGCTGGTGATCGCGACCGTGATCGGGACTTTCGTCACCACCTGGATGACGGGCCGCATCGCGAACACAAATTCGGCGGCCGTGTTCATTTCGCTCATGTTCTGGGGCTGGCTATGGGGCATCTGGGGCATGCTTCTCAGTGTCCCAATCCTCGTCATCGTCAAGGTGGTGTCGCAACACGTGGAACAGCTGCAGCCCATGGCAGAGCTGTTGGGCGACTCGTAGGTTACCGCAGGTGCAACGTTCCGGTGCCGAGGAGTCCGACCAGTCCGATGGCGATCAAGTAGAACGCCACGATGTAGTTCAACAGCTTGGGTGCGACCAGAATCAATACGCCGGCGATCAACGAGACGATCGGGGTGAGACTCAGATTTAGATTCATGGAGACACCTTTAGGGTAACAGTGCGAAACAGCGCGTGATGTTGCATGGACTCGCCAGGCGGGGCTGTGCGCTGGCGTACATACACGATAACGATGTTCAGCCCCCTATGTACGCTAACGCACGGACGCGGAAAAGTCTACGCGCAAGGATGAGGTGGGGGTCGGCTGCACGCCCGGCGTGCGGGTCGAACTCATACATTGGCAACTGAGCACATGGCAAGACGGGTAAGATGCTGAGCGAAAAGGTCGAAATCGGTAGCGCCGCTGTTTTGCCGGATGCACCTCCCCACGAGAGGCCCGACATCGTCCCGACTTTGCAGCGGGCGATTTTCAACAGCGCGAATTTCTCCAGCATCGCGACCGATGCCAAGGGCGTCATTCAGATATTCAACGTGGGTGCCGAACGTATGCTCGGCTACACGGCCGCCGAGGTCACCAACAAGATCACGCCGGCGGACCTGTCCGATCCGCTGGAAGTGATTGCGCGCGCCAAGCTGCTGAGCATGGAACTCGCCACTCCGATCGAGCCGGGCTTCGATGCCCTGGTGTTCAAGGCCTCGCGCGGCATCGAGGACATCTACGAGCTGACATATATCCGCAAGGACGGCAGCCGCCTACCGGCCATGGTGTCGGTGACCGCGTTGCGCGATTCGCACGACACCATCATCGGTTTCCTGCTCATCGGCACGGACAACACCTTGCGCAATCGATTCGAGAGCGAACAGAAGCGGCTGGATCAGCGTCTGCGCGACCAGCAGTTCTATACCCGTTCCCTCATTGAATCGAACATCGATGCCCTGATCGCTACGGACCCGTCCGGGATCATATCCGACGTCAACAAGCAGATGGAGGCGCTCACGGGCTGCTCGCGCGACGAATTGATCGGTGCGCCGTTCAAGAACTATTTCACCGACGCCGCGCGTGCCGAGGCGGGGATCAAACGCGTATTGAGTGAAACCAAGCTGACGGACTACGAGCTTACCGCACGCGCCCGTGACGGCAAGGAAACGGTGGTGTCCTATAACGCCACCACATTTTACGATCGCGACAGGACCCTGCAGGGGGTGTTTGCGTCGGCCCGGGACATCACCGAGCGGAAAATTCTCGACCAGGCGCTGCAGGAGACGAACCTCGCGCTGCAGGGCGCCAAGCAGGCGGCGGAACAGGCCAACCTTGCCAAGTCGGACTTCCTCTCGAACATGAGCCATGAATTGCGCTCTCCGTTGAACGCCATTCTCGGATTCTCTCAACTCATGCAATCGGGTATGCCGGCGCCCACGCAGGTGCAGCGGCAGAGCATCGAGCAGATTCTGCAGGCGGGTTGGTACCTGCTGGAACTCATCAACGAGATCCTCGATCTCGCGTTGATCGAGTCGGGCAAGCTGTCCTTGTCGCGTGAGCCCACTTCGCTCGCGGATGTTCTGAGCGACTGCCGCGGCATGATCGAGCCCTTGGCGATGAAGTGCGGTATCGGACTGATCTTCCCCCTGTTCGAGGATACGCCCTTCGTCAAGGCGGACCGAACTAGGCTCAAACAGGTTCTCATCAATTTGTTGTCCAACGCGATCAAATACAATCGCACCGGCGGAACCGTGGAGGTGATTTGCACCATGAGTGCGACGCGTCTCACGCGGATCAGCGTGAATGACACCGGCGACGGGTTGACGGCGGAGAAGCTCGCCCAGCTGTTTCAGCCCTTCAATCGCCTCGGACAGGAGTCCGGCAACGAGGAGGGGACGGGCATCGGCCTGGTGGTCAGCAAGCGGCTGATCGAGTTGATGGGCGGGGAAATCGGTGTGAAGAGCACGGTCGGCACGGGCAGCGCGTTCTGGATCGACCTGCACGCGGCGCTTGCGCCGCGGCTCATTGCGGGCACACCCAAAGTCAAGACGGTGGTGCCGGTGCGCGGGCCCGCGGACACACAGCGGCACACGCTGCTGTGCGTCGAAGACAACCCGGCGAATTTGATGCTGGTGGAGAAGCTCCTGGAGCGGCGGCCGGATATCCGGCTGCTGGTGGCGAGGGACGGCATCCGCGGCATCGAAACGGTGCGGGCCGAACGGCCCGATGTCATCCTGATGGACATCAACCTGCCCGGTATCAGCGGACTCGTCGCCCTCGGCATCCTGGCGGAGGACCCGACGACAGCGAGCATTCCGGTGATTGCGCTCAGCGCCAACGCCATGCCCGCGGATATCAAGAAAGGCCTGGCGGCGGGCTTCTACCGCTACCTGACCAAGCCCATCAAAGTCGAGGAGTTCATGGAAACACTGGATAGCGCGTTGGCGTTCGCGGATCGTCAGACGGCCGACGGCGCCGTACTTCGAGGTGCCCAATGATCGATGACGGAGATATTCTCGGCGCGCGCATTCTGGTCGTGGACGATCAGAACGCCAATGTGCTGTTGCTCACACGCATGCTCGGCGAGGCGGGGTATCGCAACGTAACAGCGACGATGAACCCGCTCGAGGTCTGCGCCTTGCATCGCAAGAACGACTTTGACCTGATTCTGCTCGACTTGCAGATGCCGGGCATGGACGGATTTCAGGTCATTGAAGGCCTCAAAACCAACGAGGCGGACGACTACCTGCCGGTCATCGTGCTCACGGCGCAGCCTGGCCACAAGCTGCGCGCGCTGCAGGCGGGCGCCAAGGACTTCATCAGCAAGCCTTTCGACCTCGTCGAAGTAAAGACCCGCATTCACAACATGATCGAGGTCCGTCTGTTGTACCGTCGGCTCGGGCATTTGAACGCGGAGCTGGAGGAGACCGTGAAGGAACGCACCGCCGAATTGCGCGAGAGCGAGGCGCGCTACCGCAGCCTCACGGAACTCGCCTCCGATTGGTACTGGGAGCAGGACGAGAGCGGCAGTTTCACCAAAGTATCCGGCCCGGTGCTGGAGATGCTCGGAATCCGCGTGGACACATTGATGAGCGATCCTCCCAGCGGCCCGACTGGCGGCTGGGACGAGACTGAGCAGCGGGCGCTGCAGGCCAAGATCGATTCGCGGCAGCCCTTTCTCGATTTCAACTTGAGCCGATCCAACCCCGACGGCTCGCGCCAATTGTTTCGCGTCAGCGGCGAGCCCATGTTCAATACCGCCTGCCGATTCCTCGGTTATCGGGGAATCGGCGTGGAATTGACCGCAGGGCTCTAGGGCACTCACACCAGAGCACCACCTTGCCCGTAGTTCATCATCCCACTCAGAATCATCTGCTTTCCGCCCTGCCGGCCGAGGAGTTCGGGCGCTTGTCCGAAAGACTGGAACTGGTTCCGATGCGTCTCGGCGACGCGCTCTACGAACCGGGCCGGCAATTGGAGCACGCCTACTTCCCGATCTCGGCCATTGTCTCGCTGCTCTACGTGACGCGGACGGGTGCCTCATCGGAAATTGCCGGCGTCGGTCCCGAAGGTATCGTCGGAATCCCGCTGTTCATGGGCGGCAACACCACGCCGAGTTCCGCGGTCGTGCGTACGGCAGGACATGCTTACCGGCTCGCGCGCCGGTTGCTCGCCGAGGAGTTCATGCGCGGCGGGGCCGTGCAACGTCTGTTGTTGACCTACACGCAGGCGCTGATTACGCAGACCTGTCAGACGGCGGCCTGCAATCGTCACCATTCGATCGAACAACAGCTCAGCCGCTGGCTCCTGTGGACCGTGGACCGGCTCCCCACGCAGCAATTGACCATGACGCAGGACTTGGTCGCCAGCCTGCTGGGTGTGCGCCGCGAAAGCATTACCGAAGCCGCGGGGCACTTGCAGCAGATCGGTCTCATCCGGTATCGGCGCGGCCACATCGACGTATTGGACCGGACCGGTTTACAGTCCCATGCCTGCGAATGCTACGCGGCCGTCAGGAATGAAATGAATCGGCTGTTGCCGGGGGTTCTGCGGGGCAACGGACTCTCGCCCATGCCCGCTTGACGGTCGGCGGCCGCGGACGATCAGCGGGTTGCGTTGAGCATTTCGACCACCGCCGCCCGCGCCTTCGATGAGTGCACGGGCAGCGCGAGCACATCGCCGGGACGCGCCCAGTCGAGTGCGCGGCGCGCGGCCTCCAGTTCGCTCATCGCGACCGGCAATGCGGAGTCCGGCAGCCCCAGACTTTCGAGCTTCGCGCGGATGATGCGCGGGATCTCCCCGGGCGCACGGCCGCGCAAATGCTCCTCGTCCTCTTTGACGACGACGAGGTCCGGTCGAAACTCGGCGGCGACTTGCGCCAATTCCTCGATATCGACGTCGGCCCGGTTGCCTGCGTGGCCGAGTATCAGTCCGAGCCGTCCGGTTCCGCCGCGCAAGTGATCGGCCACTTTGAGAAACCCGCGCAGGCCGTCGGGGTTGTGCGCGTAGTCGACGAGCACTTTCACGCCGCCCACGTCGAAACGCATCATGCGCCCGGGATTGTCTTCGAGACGGGAGCCAAACCGTGCGAGCACCGCGGCGATTGCCGCCGGTGCGATGCCGAGCGCGGCTGCCGCGAGCGCGGCGCCGGCCATGTTGGCGACATTGTAGGCGGCAATCCCTCCCATCGACAGCGGCATGCTCTCGATCGGACCAAGGTCGTGCTCCACGCCGGCGTACCGTAGGTGAAGCCGTCCGTCGCGCACCCCGCACGTCGAGGCGCCGCGCGCGCCGTAGTCGCGCAGCCGCTCCTGGTCCGGCCCCACGGCAAACCATGCCAAGGGCAGCTCGCGGCCGAAGCGCCCCGCGAGACGTTCCGCTTGCGCCCGCAGTTCCTCATCGTCGGCGTTCAATACCAAAAGACCTCTGGGTTTGACCGCTCCGGCCACCGCGAGCTTCACTTCGGCGAGCCCGGCGAGAGTCTCGATGCCGTATTCGCCGAAGTGATCTGAGCTCACATTGGTAACGACGGCGGCATCGACCTGCGACACCGCGATTCCCCTGCGCAAAATGCCCCCCCGTGCCGTTTCGAGAATCGCCGCCTCGGCGCGCCGCTCGCGCATCACTCTGCGCGTGCCCGCAGGTCCCGAATAGTCTCCCAGCACCAGCGCTTCATCGTCGAGAAACACACCGTCCGTGCAGTTGTACGCCGCATGCCATCCTTGCTTTCGTGCGCAAGCGGCCAGCAGGCGCACCGTGGTGGTCTTGCCGTTGGAACCGGTGACCAGGGCGATCGGGATATCGCGCAGTTCTTGCCAGGGGACCTGCGCGGCGTCGGGCAGATCGCTCATCGGGAAATCACGGCTGCCCACCCCCGCGCCCAGCGTGAGTTGCGATTCATCGATCACATACGGCAGGCTGCGCGCCGCGGCCGCATCGAGCAACGCCCGGAGCTTCGGTTGGGATTCCAAGGAGGCGAGGCGCAGAAAGCGGGAAATCGCCGCCGATTCCTCGAGGACCGGCGGAATCACCGCGGCCGGATTCGTGCCGTCCTCGGCGGCCTGGAAAGCTTCCGCGGCCAATGCCTCCCCGAGGCCGCGCCAACGATTGGGATCGCGCTCGAGGAGCGCCGCGCACAGCGCCCACTCATTCACCTCGGTGGCCAGGAACAATTGATCTTGGGGCGCCGTGATCGCGAGCGACGCACCGCCTGCGTGCCGGCGCGCGACCGCCCGGCGAAGGGTCCAGCCCAGGCGCGTCCCCGCGCGTTCAACCCGGCCGCGCCAGGCGGCGATCAAGTCCTCATCGGGGGGCACACCCTTGAGTTCGAGCACCGCGGCCGCGGACGCAAAGAATAGATTGCCGCCCGTCAGGCGCCGCGAATCCTCGAACGGCAGCGGACGCGAAACGTTCAGTCTTCGCTCTCCGGCGCCATGCGAATCCCGCGCTCATCCCGAATGAGCCCTTCGAGATTGAAAGCCGGAGTCGGCGGGCTCGCGGCGGCGATCGAGTCGCCGTACGCGCCCATACTTTTCCCGTTGCCTCGGACCTCGGATGCGGAAGAGGCGGGGGAGCGTGCGGGAGCCGCGGATTGCAAAATGGACCTGGCCGGCGCCGTTCCGCTCGGCTTGAATTTGGTGATCTGCTTCCAGGAGCGCACCAAGGCGTCGGCGAAAATCAGCAGCAGGTCTCCGGCTTCGCCCATGCGCAATGCGGCCTCGATGGCCTCCTGCTCGTCGGGAATGATGGTGATTGCGCCGTCGGGGACTCCCGCGGCGCGCAGGGCCTGCGCCTGAATGCGCGGTACCTCGTCCGGCGCGCGGTCGCGCAGACCATCGTCGCGGCGGCAGATGTAGTGATCGAAGCGTCCGGCCACGGCTTTGGCGATGGCCACCAGATCCTCGTCGCGCCGGTCGCCCGGTCCGGCGAGCACCACGATGCGCCGGCCGGTCACGTCGAGGCGGCCCGCGAGATCGGCCATCATCCCGACTGCGTGGGCATTGTGTCCATAGTCGAACAGCACCTTGAAAGGATGCTCGCTGAACACATTCATGCGGCCGGGCGCCTGGAAGAAGGTCGAGTCGAAGGTGCGCAATCCCTGCCGAATCGAGTCGAGTTTTATCCCCAAGGAGAAGGCCATCGCCGCCGCGAACATGGCGTTTTGCACGTTGTGGATGGCGCGGCCCTCGAGCGTCGCCGGGATGAGATGCGTCCAGAGCAGGGGAATATGGCCGCCGCGGTCGTACAGCGTGATCATCTGGCCGTTGACGCCGGCTTCGAGCGCGCAAGCCCGCCCGCCCGCGCGGATGTGCTCGCGCACGAGCGTGTGCTGCGGGTTCACCGTCACGTAGCAGATGTTCTTTGCTTCCGTATAACCCGACATTTTGAGCACCAGGGGATCGTCGGCGTTGAGTACGGCGCAGTCGCTGGCAATTTCCACCACGATGCGTTTCAATTCGGCGAGCTGCTCGAGCGTGTCGATGCCCTTCAAGCCCAGATGGTCGGACTGCACATTGAGCACGCCCCCCACATTGACTTCGCGGACTCCCATGCCGGCGCGCAGCAGCCCGCCTCGTGCCGTCTCGAGAATCGCGATATCGATTTGCGGATCGGCCAGCACCATGCGCGCCGACATGGGGCCCGTCATGTCGCCTTGCACCGTGCGCTGGCCGTCGATGTAGACGCCGTCCGTCGTGGTCAAGCCCGGCGTGTAGCCGCTCATTTTGCTGATGTGCGCGAGCATCCGGGCCGTAGTGGTCTTGCCGTTGGTGCCCGTGATCGCCGCGATCGGCACCCGCGCCGAAGCGCCGGGCGGGAACAGCATGCCGACCACCGGCGCGGCGACGTCGCGTCCCTTGCCTTCGCTGGGGCTGACGTGCATGCGAAAGCCGGGGGCGGCGTTCACCTCGCAGATGCCGCCGCCGATTGCGCGGTAGCTCTCGGTGATGTCCTTGGACAGGAAATCCACTCCGCCCACATCGAGTCCGATGGCGCGTACCGCGCGCTCCGCCATCTCGCGATTGTCGGGGTGGATGATGTCGGTGACGTCGGTCGCGGTGCCCCCCGTCGAAAGGTTCGCGGTGGAGCGCAGAAAGACGGTTTGGCCGGCATCCGGAATGGACTCCGCCGTCAGCCCCGCGCGATCGAGCATTTTTTGCGCCTGCGCATCGAGCTCCAAACGCGTCAGCACCTTCTCGTGACCGACCCCGCGGCGCGGATCCTGATTCACGATCTCGATCAACTGCACGATGGTGTGCCGGCCGTCGCCGACGACATGACCCGGAGTGCGCCGTGTCGCGGCGACCAGCTCGCCGTTGACCACCAGCAGGCGATGATCGTCGCCCTCCAGGAAGGTCTCGACGATCACCGATCGCGAATGCTCGCGCGCCACGGTAAATCCCTGCGACACCTCCTCGTCGGTGGAGAGGCGGATGGAAATGCCGCGGCCGTGGTTGCCGTTGTAGGGTTTGGTCACCACCGGAAAGCCGATGCGCTGCGCGGCGCGGACGGCCTGTCTCTCGCTCTGCACCAGCTCCTGCTTCGGCACCGGCAGTCCCAGAGTCGCCAGGATCTTGTTGGTCTCTTCCTTGTCGCTCGCCAATTCGACCGCGATGTGCGAGGTACGGCTGGTCACCGTCGCCTGGATGCGCTGCTGAAATTTGCCGTGGCCGAGCTGCACCAGCGATTGATCGTTGAGACGCAGCCAGGGAATGTTTTGCTTTTCCGCCGCGCGCACGAGAGCGGACGTCGACGGGCCGAGCGCGCGGCGCTGCGCGAAGCGGATGAATTCGTCGCGCGCCGCCGCCCAACTCCAATCGGGGGGCACGGAGTCGGCCGGCCGTATCGCCTGCGGCAGCAGCGAGCACAGCAGCTTGAGCCCGAGCTCGCCTGCGGCGATGCCCTCATCGCGCTGCGCATATTCGTAGACGACGGTGTAGACGCCGGCGGGCCCTGCGGCGCGCGTCTTGCCGAAGGTCACCTCCTCGCCGGCCATATTCTGAAGTTCGATGGCGACGTGCTCGAGCACGTGTCCGAGCCAGGTACCGTCGTCCTCGCGCATGCGCCGAAAGAAGCCGCCGGGCTCTCTATAGGAGCATCCATGGTCCGAAAGGCCCGGAAGGGCGGCGGCTAATGCGTCGACGAAGCCCGATCCTAGACGGCCGGTGGGCCACGCTTCGAGCGCACCCAAGTCGAGTTCCAGCCGAATGACGGGAAACCGGGCGTACAGAGAGGGGCCAACATAGACGGATCGATCGACAATGCGCATCTGGCGTCTCCGCCGCGCTGACGCGGCCCGGTTATTCCTTGTTTTTGACCAGCCCACCGGCGGCGGCCAGTCGTGTATGCAAGTTGAATGTCGCACCGGCGACTAGAATGTGCAACCGCAGCCCCAGTATGCACACCGGCTGCCCCTCGTTCACCTCGCCGATGGAGGAATAGCTCGCGTCGGAGGCGTCCACCACCGTCACTCCGCCGCTGCCCTCGACTTCGATGGTCTCGTCCGGGCCGATGAATGCGGCGGTGTCTTCGTCGAGGCCGATACCTACGGCAAAGGGATTGTAGGCGAGCGCGGTGATCAGGCGGCCCAGCCGGTCGCGCTGCCGAAAGTGCTGGTCGATGATGAAACGATTGGTCAGGCCTAAGCCCGGAGCGAGCCGCACACTGCCCGAGATCACCGAGGAACCCTCGTCGCCGAAGGCGATCATGTGCTCGCTCAGGATGCTGGCGCCCGCACTGGTCCCCCCCACGGTCACGCCATGAGCATTGCGCGCGCGAATCAGCTTGGCCACGGGCGTCCCGCCGAGCAGGGTGGTGAGCCGCAATTGGTTGCCGCCGGTGAAGAATATGCCGGTTGCTCGTTCGATCCGCCGCAGTCTGCCGGCCTCCTGACAGTCGCGGCGGGTATCGAAGTCCATGACGGCGACCTCGGAGGCGCCGAGCTCCTTGAAGATGGCCTCGTAGCGCGGCCCGGTTTCGTGCATGCGGCTGGCGGTTGGAATCACGACGATATCGGCGTTCGCCCCGCCCGAGACTCGGACGAAGCGCTCCAGGATGTGGCGGTCGTTCTCCTTGTTCTCGGCACCGCCGATCGGCACGATCCAACCGCGATTCTCACCATCGGGAATTTTACTTGGCATTCTGATCAATCATACCGTGACGGACGGCCCTCAAGTCTACCAGGCCGGATTCCGGCCTCCCCGGCAGCCCGTCACAGAGGTCGGACCGGTGTTACTGCCGGCGTCGCCTCCGGTGTGCCCGCCAGCTTCCTTCCAGCGTAAAAGTGAGGAGCGCCGACCAGATGACCGAGTACCCGAGCGCGCGCTCACCGGTGAAGGGTTCGTCGTACATCCAGACTCCGATCAGCAATTGCAGGGTGGGGGTCAGGTATTGCAGCAATCCCAGCATGGACATCGGTATGCGCCGGGCTGCCGCGGCGAACAAGAGGAGCGGGATGGCGGTGATCGGACCGGCGGCCATCAACAAGCCCCTGGTGCCCACGGATGCATTCAAGAAGGCGTTTTGATGATGGAAGGCGAGCCACGCCAAATAGCCGAATGCGATGGGAAACAGCAGGAACGTCTCCAGCGACAGACCTTCCAATGCGCCGAGCGCCGCCGTTTTACGCAGCAGACCGTAGAAGCCGAAAGAAACCGCCAGACTCAAGCCGATCCAGGGCAGATGCCCGGCTTGCCAGGTGAGCCACCCCACGCCGCTCGCCGCCAGCGCGATCGCCGCCCACTGCATGGGGCGCAGTTGCTCGTGCAGCAGGAGGAATCCCAGGAACACGGTCACCAGAGGATTCATGAAGTATCCCAGACTGGCGTCGACCACATGGCCGCTGTTGACCGACCAGATATAGATATACCAATTGACCGACAGCAGCACCGCGCTCGCGGTAAATCCCGCCAGCACCTTGGGTTGACGCGAAACCTTGCCCACCCAAGACCACTGCCGGCGTGCGGTCAATGCGATCACCAGGAAGACGAATGCCCACACGATGCGATGCCACAAAATCTCCAGCGCAGAGACGTTCTGCAGCGCCTTGAAGTAGATTGGAAAGATGCCCCATAAGATGTACGCGATCGCAGCGTAGAAGATGCCTGGTTGCATTTGCGATGGTCGGAAGGTCGGTGTTGATGCCGGCCCCCATCATCGCAGATTCGCTTGGTTCTAGGCCCGCGGAGCGGCGAGCAATTGAACCCAGTACAGGCCTTTCTTGGACGCCCGGCCCGGCGCATAGGCGATTCCCATTTCGGCGAATCGAGGATCCATGATGTTTTCACAGTGCCCGGGACTGTCGAGCCAACCCTGCACAACTTCGTCGGCCGATTTGGGGCCGTAGGCGATATTCTCGCCGACGAGTTTTTCTCGGTACCCCACTGCGCGCACCCGATCCGCGGGCGAGCGTCCCGCCAGATCCTCATGCTCAAAATAGTTGTGCACGGCCATGTCGCTCGCGTGTCCGAGCGCCACATCCGCGAGCGGCTGCGAGAGCCTCACCGGCGGTACCGGACCGAACGACCGTTCGCCGCAGTGGGTGCCGCGGGCGCGAACCTGGTTGACGAGATCCAGCGTGCGCGACGCCAGCATCGGCGCCTCGACGACCGCGGGTACCGCATAGGGCGACGCCAGCACGATCCACGTGTCCAGCCCCCGCTCATACACGCCCATGTCGTGCAGATCCTGACGGGTCACCGTTCGGCAACTGGAACGTCTCAGGAGTTGAACCATCGATGATTCCGGCCCGCTGATGTGCAATCCCGACGTAGATTCGGCTTCGTAGCCGCTCTGATCCGTCGCCGCGGCGAGCGGGCGTCCGGCGGCCCATTGTTCCGCCGCCCGGTCCAACTGGGTACTGTGATGAATGGGACGCGCCGGGGGTAAAATGCCCCCGCAGCCGCCTTCACGAAGCACCTGCACCGCGGACACTGCATCCGCCCAGGCGGCGAGCGGCGCACAGAGCCCGCCCAGCAACAACCAGAGGCACCATCGATGCTGACCCGCACGATTCAAGTGAATCTCCCGACTAGCCTCCCAAGCGGGGCTAATCAAAGGAACGCGCGAGGCGCGTATCGGATGACCGTGGCTTGCGGTACCCGATCACACATCTGGTTATGACACTTATGTCAACCGATGGCCGCCCCGCCTGTGGGATCGCCGCCTGCGCGATCGCGTTGTTGCTGGTGAGCATGCCCGCGTTCTGTGCGGAACTCTTCTACATGGATCACGACCCCTACACCGACCGGTTCGTGGGTCCCATCGGGCCCTTGGTTCTTTCCGGCGAGATCGTTCCCGGCGATTACGCGGCTCTCTTGTCCAAAATACTGGCTGACCGCGAGCGCTTCCTGGCGCAAAACAAGCTCATTTTGGCCTCGGACGGCGGCGATGTGGCCGAGGCATTGAAAATAGCCAAACTCGTCAAGTCGCTATACACCGAAGTCATCGTCGGTCCGTTGACGGGGCGTTGCGTCAGCGCATGCTTCTATATATATGCCGCCGCCAGTCAACGCGAGACCGACGGTGAGCGCCTGGTCGGCATCAATCGGCCCTACCTGACTGCCTCGGCGGCGCGATCGACATCGACATCGACATCGTCGGCTCCGGCGGCGCCGGCGGATGCCATGGTCGAGAGCGGGGCATTGGCGACGGTGCGCGCCTTTCTCGAGGACAATGCCGTGCCCCGTTATCTCTTGGACGAGATGTTTCGGCACGCATCGGACGATGCCTACTGGCTTTCTGCCGAAGATCAAAAGAATCTAGGCTATCGATCGCCCGCCTACGATCGATACCTGCGGGATAAATGCGCATGGGACGACCGGAAACCCGTCGAGGAATTGCAGCGGATGGTGAAATGCCGCGACCGGTTCACGCAGGGCGCGGCGCGTCAGGTGCTGGCCCTGGCGTCCACAGCTCATTGATGATCGCGCGGAATCGGCTCCTCCCAGGTCCGGGTACGGATGACCACACCGTCGCGCAGCAAGGTCCTCGTGTATTTGTAAAAGAACGTCCGCGCATCGCTCGATATATCGAGGCGTCCGCGCCAGGTGAGCACGTGATCCTTCACGGCCTGGTTGTAATCTGAATCTCCCTGCACCCGCGCAACATCGGGATGCGCGTCGTCGATGTCGTACGTGAGCTTCTCCGAGTGATCGAATCTGCCCCAGGGATACGACACGGCGGTGCTGCCTTTCCAGATCACGGTGCTGCGCTGCCGGGCTTCATCGCGCAGCACCGTCCACTCGCCGGGCCACGCTGCGCCGCCGCCGCCTATCCCTAGGATGCCGCCTGGCGCTTCTATGGGTTCGGGCGCGGCGAACGGCGGCACTGCGGGTCCGTGCACCGGCACTTGCGGCAGGACGATGCGAGACGCCGCATCGCCGCCCAAGGTCACCGAGGTCGTCATGGGATAGGGCGTCGGCCAATTCATGGGCCAGAGCGCGTTCGACACCGCGACACGGATGCGGTGGCCCTTCGGGAATACCCAGGATGCCAGGTGCAATTCCAGGGACAGGGGATACACCTTGCCCGGCACCAGATCTTCGGGGGCCGCCAACGAATCGCGTTGAGCGCCGTTGATGCCGGCGCCGGTCACCATGGTCACGCGCCCGTCCGGCGCGACATCCGACAGCCTGACGAACCAATCGGCCAGCGGCGCGTCCGCCGACACCTGCAGCGTCACGCGCGGCAGGCCGAGAATCGCCACATCGTCGGACAGGGCCTGCGAGTCGTAGACCAGGCTGAAGGCGTCCACCGGCCTTTGATCGGTCAGCAGTTCTCCCCACCAGAAGCCGGCCTCGACGCCGGCGCTGGGCACGTAGCGCAGCAGCTCGCGGCCGGCCGCATTCGGCTGCGGTGCGAGTCGATGCTCCGGCTGCAGATACAGCGTCAGCGGGCTGAGGCCGGCGGGCGGCCAGGCCTCGGCGCGCCATTCGCCGGGGATGTCCTGCGCCTGCGATTCGGGCGGATGCCAGTGCTGCTGATAAATGACGACTCGCGGATCCTTCAGCACACCGGTGTCGCGACCCTTCAGCCAGTAGTCGAACCATCGCACCGCCTGATCGCGCCACTCCACCGCGGGTCCGTAGTCGCTGCCGTTCGGGAAGCCGTGATTCCACGGGCCGATCCAGGCCTTGAGCGGCGCTTTGACGGCAGCCAGCATGCGCAGGATGCTGTCGCGATATCCATCCTGCAATCCGCCGATCAGAAAGGCCGGCACTTGCAAGGTCTGGAGCGGCCGCAGCGGCGAGTGCCAGAATTCACCGTCGCGCTGCCGCTTCATGTAGTTGAGCGACCAGGGCTCGGAATCCATGCGCGGGCCGATCACTGATTCGCTCAGGTTGAAATCCGGCGCTCCGGGGCGCCCCTGATCCAGGTCCATCGTGAGCTCGAACTCGTCGACGTGGAAGACTCCGTCGATGTAGTGCACGTCTTCCTTGAACAGCAGCTCGGTCGCCGCCACGGCGAGAATGGCCTTGAGGGCAGGGGGCTTTCGCAGCGCCATCTGGATGGAGTTGAAGCCGCCCCAGGAAATCCCGAGCATGCCCACTTTGCCGTTCGACCAGGGTTGGCGGGCCAGCCAGGCGATGACTTCTTCCGCATCCTGCTGCTCCTGCGCCGAGTACTCCCGATCGGGCGGCGTCCCCTCGCTCGCGCCGAATCCGCGAATATCGACGCGCGCGCCCACGTAGCCGCGCCTCGCAAAATAGCTATGCGTTCCGTAGTCGCGCACCGCCTCATCGTCGTCCTTGCGATAGGGTAGGTACTCGAGCAGTGCGGGAACGCGTTCGCCGGTCTTGAGCTTCGCCGGCTTGTAAAGAGTCACGGCGAGGCGCACGCCGTCCTTCATGGGAATCCAAGTCTTCTCGAGCTCGACTCCGTAAGTCGGCGCCGACGGCGGCACTGCCGCAAGCGAGATGGAAAAGGCCGCGCCGAGCACCAGCAAACCGAGAACGCGCATCAGCATCTCGAGAACCCCTCCCGAAAAACACGCGTAGCAATATACGCTATGCGATCGGGCGGGCTATGCGCAGTCGGCTAAATCTTCGTCGTCCGCCCGTTCGGCGAACAGGGGATTCTCGGAGGCGATCTGCCGGCCCATGAAGGCGATCTTGTCCCATTGCTCGGGCTGCATGTGATCGCGCTCGCGCGCCAACTTTTGCACCACGTCCAGAAACGCCTTGCGGTTCGTGGCGGCAGCCGAATAGTACAACTCGATCAGCTTCATGCGCAGATCGTGGCGATCGGGCTCGCGCTCTATGGCCATCTTCAACACATCCGCCAAGTTCGTCCGCCGTTCCTTCACCACGGCATGCTGATTGAGCACGCTCGGCATCTGCACGTGTTGCGCGGTCTGTTCGAGATCGAGGAAATTGTAGTCGAGGTGGGTCTCGCCCATCCGCAGGTTGACGGTATCGACCATCAGGTTGACGGTGTCATGCGGTGCGATGACGACGGTGTCGTCCAGCGAGTCGCCGGGCAGGGGTTTCGTTGAGACCTCGCTGCGCCCGGCCGTCTCGGCCCGCAGCATCGGGAGCGCGGGATGGGTCGCCTCGATGTCCGCGGCCTGAATCTGAGCGTCGGCGTGCACGTCGTCGGGGGCAGGGACCTGCGCATCGTCGCGTGCCGGCTCGGTCGACACCGCCTCGGCGGGAGCCTCGTCGGCTACCGGCGCATCGGGGTGCACGGGCTCTGTGACGAGGCGTGAATCGCCGGTCACCGACAGGCGCCGCCGGAAGCCGAAATACGCCGCGGTCAATACCGCGCCGACGACCGCAAAACTGGCGATGATCGAAATGAGGGCTAAGAATATGGACTTGAGCTGCGTGCGCGGATCGGCGACCGCAGCCGGCGAGGCGACCGCAGCCGGCAACGTGACCGCAGCCGGCGAGGCAACCGCGGTACGTGCGGTTTGCCGTTGTAGGGCCGCGAGCTGGTCGCGCTCGCTCTGCATCAGGCCCTGCATCCGGCTCAGCGCTTGTTCCAGCGACTCAATCCGGTGATCGAGCGCTACAGTGGTTACGTCCGCGTGCGCGTCGGCGGATGACGTGGCGGCAGCGGGCGTTGAGCTGCCCGGCGCTGACATGACCGGCGTCGGCGTGTCGTTCGCGGCTGCGGGCGCCGGGGCGCCGGATGCCTGGGCGGCCGATGCCGGGGCAGCGGATACCTGAGCAATGGGTGCCGGCGCGGCCTTGTTCGCCGCGAGCGCCTGTGCGGGTGAATGCCAAGCCGCCATCTGTGCCTGAATCTCGCGTCTTGCGTCGGCCAGGGAAATCAGCGCCGCATCCGCGCGCGAGGGGATGGTGAGTGTTGCGCCGCGGTGCAGCCGGTTGATGTTGCCGTCGAAGGCAGCGGGGTTGGCGCGAAAGATCGCGATCATCGTTCTTTCAATATCGGATTCGGATCGCTCGCCCACTCGCCAGGCGATGCCGCGAAGGGTGGCCTTCGCACCGACCTTCATATGATTTGTCTTACGCGCCGTGCGCTGAGGGCTGGTCGGATTGGGTTGCGCGGTCTGAGGCGCGGCCACGACCGCCGGCGCCGCCTCCATCGTGGATGCCGCCACTAGGGTGGGTGCCGCCGCAAGGGGGGGTGCCGCCGCAAGGGTGGGCGCCGCCGATAGGGTGGGCGCCGCCGATAGGGTTGCGACCGCCGTCACAGCAGGGGCCGACGTCACAGTAGAGGCCGCCACCGTTTCCGGGGCCGCGACGGCGCCGGCCGCCGTCGCGGGGGGTGCCGGGGCGAGGCCCGCGGGGGCGAGACCCGCCGGATCGAGCAGCAGGGTGTACTGCCGAATGAGTTGTCCGTTGCGCCAGTTCAGGTCGACCAGGAAGTTGATCACCGGCTCGGTGAAGGATTCACTGGAGCGAACGGCGAGCACGGGCCGCCCATGAGCGTCCTGTGCGACTCTGAAGGTCGTCGAGGCCAGGAATGCCGGGCGCTCGGCGCCGTAATGCAAAAAAGTTTCGTGATTCGCGACCGCGGCCTTGAGTTCAGCCAACTCGAGCGGCGTGGCGCCGACGATCTCGATCTCCGCGGCGAGGCGTTCGTTGAGACCGGAATCCACATGGATGTCGCCGAGCCCAAGCGCCTGGGCGGCGCCCGGCATGGACAGAGCCATCATCAATACCAACGGGTTTTTCCCGCTCGACATCGTCTACTCCAGACACCCCATGGAAACCACTTCACTGGAGATGCTATGCGACGGGATGGAGCGTTGATATAGGGGTTTTCAAAGACTTCGACGCAGTTCACGCATGCGGCCGGTTTTCAAGCCCGGCGGGGGCCCTCGGGACGGCGCCCGCACCGCCCATTGCCGTTTGCCCGGCCGTTCATATTTCAGTAGAATGAGACTAAGCGTTATATTTCTGTAGGGAATTGCATGCCGCAGGCTTCGATCGAGAGCGATGCCGAACCGCGCCGGGTCCTGACGGGTGCCGTGATGCGCGCCTCGGCCTTGCTCGAGATTACGCAATCCAGCCTCGCGCACATTCTGGGCTTGAGTCCCTCGACGGTATCGCGCATGGCGAACGGCACATACCTCCTGGACGCCGACAAGAAGGAGTGGGAACTGGGCGCCCTGTTCGTGCGATTGTTCCGGTCGCTCGACGCTCTCATCGGCGCCAATGATGCGGCCGCCCGCAGCTGGCTCAACGGCCAGAATCGCGGTCTCGCCGGCCGTCCGATCGACCTGATTCGCAGCACCGAAGGCCTGGTTCGTGTCCTCCAGTACCTGGACTCAGCGCGCGGTCGAATCTGAGGCGTTGCGGGCGCGGCGCCGCCTGTGGCGGGCCGTCGAAGCCCAGCACATCGCCTCGACGTTGCGTCTGGTGGCGAACGCCGAGGAGCAGCTGGTGCTGGAGCGGCTGCTCGACCGCAGCAAGCCGCCGCTGCCGCCGGACACGAGCGGCCTGCACTATGTGCTGGCGACGCCATTTCGCTACTCATCCCCCGTCGGATCGCGATTTCGCTCGCCCTCCGACACGGGCATCTGGTACGGCGCCGAAGCGCAGCGCACCGCCTGCGCCGAGCTGGGCTACTGGCGCTGGCGTTTCCTGACCGACAGCGATGCGCTCGACTCTCTCGGGCCGTCGCCGCAAACCGTCTTTCGGGCCGGCATCGATGGTCGCTGGGTGGACCTGACGCAGGCTCCGTTCAAACGCGCGCGAGCGCAGTGGACCCACCCCGCCGACTACGGTCCCACGCAGGAGTTCGCACGGCTTGCGCGCCTGGCGAATGTCGACGCCATTCGCTATGAATCGGTGCGCGACCCCGAGCACGGCGCCGCGGTGGCGGTACTTCGCCCATGCTTCAGGCCGCGCCGGCCCCTGGAACAGCACACCTGGTTCTTGACGGTGCGCCGGGAGCGGGTGACCTGGCAGCGGGAGGGCGAGACCTTCGAATTCGACGCCGCCGCATGGCAGCGATGACTAGGCGGTGCACGCGAATCGCATACAATCGTCCGCCCGCCCTGAACATGAGCGACAACATGAGGATTTCGTGAGCAGAAATTTCAAGAGCGACAACGTGACTCCGGCCTGCGAAGCCGTCATGGCGGCGGTCAATGCCGCCAATACGGGCTCGGCGCCGTCGTACGGCGACGACGAGTTCACGCGGGCGCTGCAAGGAGCCGCGAGCGAGGTGTTCGGCACCGAGGTGGCGATCTATCCGGTGACGACGGGGACCGCGGCCAATGCACTGGCGCTGTCGCAGCTCGCGCCGCCCTTCGGCGCCGTGTACTGCCACGATGCGGCGCACATCGTCACCGACGAGTGCGGCGCGCCGGAGTTCTTCACCGGCGGCGCCAAATTGCTGGGATTGCCGGCGGCGGACGGCAAGATCAAGCCCGAGCAAGTCGAGCACGCCATTGCATTCGCGGAGGAGATGGGCGTGCACCACGTCAAGCCGGGTGCGTTGAGCCTCACTCAAGCCACCGAATGGGGAACCGTTTACGACTTGACCGAAGTGTCGGCGCTCAGTGCGATGGCCCGGCAGCACGGCCTCCCGGTGCACATGGACGGCGCCCGATTTGCGAACGCGCTGGTGCACCTGCGCTGCAGTCCGGCGGAGGCCACGTGGAAGAGCGGCGTCGATGTCCTGTCTCTGGGCGCGACCAAGAATGGGGCGCTGTGCGCCGAGGCGGTGGTGTTCTTCGACCCGGCCCGGGCTCGGGACTTCGAGCGCCGCCGCAAGCGGGCGGGACATCTATGGTCGAAGATGAGATTCCTGAGCGCGCAGCTGCTCGCATATCTCGAGCACGGATTGTGGCTTGAGAATGCCCGTCACGCGAATGCCATGGCGACGGCCCTCGCCCACGGGCTGCGCAAAATCGCCGGCGCCTCTCTGCAGCAATCGGTGGACGCCAATGAGGTGTTCGTCGCACTGCCCGAAGCGACCGTCGCCGCCTTGGAGCAGCAGGGATTCGGCTTCTACCGCTGGCCGCTGTGCGCTGCGCCCGACGGCGTCGCCATTCGCTTGGTGACCTCGTACTTGACCCCGCGTGCTCATGTCGAAGAGTTCCTTGCGGCCGCCGAAGGCTGCGCGCGCCGGTGAAACTGAGCGTCGACGCCGAATCCTGGGCCTACAAGGTCCCGTTTCGCGTCTCGCGCGGCGCCGAGGCCGCGCTCGACGTGATCGTGGTCACGCTCGACGACTCAAATGGCCACATCGGCCGCGGCGAAGCGGCCGGGGTGGATTATCACGGCGAGACCATCGCCGGCATGAAGACGCAGATCGAGACCGTCCGCTCCAGGTTGGAGCGCGGGATCGATTTCGAAGACCTCGCGGCGCTGCTGCCGCCCGGCGGTGCGCGCAATGCCGTGGATTGTGCCCTCTGGGATCTGATCGCCAAGCAGCGCCGTACCCCGGTGTGGGAATTGGCGGGGATCGCGAACCCGCGGAGGCTCACCTCGTCGATCACGTTGGGAATCGATACCGATGCGGCCGTCGCCGCGGGTGCGCGCCGCTATGCCGACTGGCCGCTGATCAAGGTCAAGGTCGACGGCGAGAGGCATCTCGACGCGGTGCGCCTGGTGCGCGCCGCCTGTCCTGCCGCAGGCATCATCGTCGATCCGAATCAGGCCTGGGACTGCGATCTGCTCAATCGTCTCGCGCCGGAATTGAAATCCCTCGGAGTCGTGCTCATCGAGCAGCCGGTGCCCCACGGCGAGGATACGACGCTGCGCGGCTACACCGGAGAGGTGAGTCTCGCCGCCGATGAATCGCTGGACGATCGAGCGGGCCTGAAAACCGTCAGCAGTTTGTACCAGGTGGTCAACGTCAAGCTCGACAAGACCGGAGGTCTCACGGAGGCGCTCGCGCTGGCGCGGGACGCCCGGGCGCTGGGATTGCAGGTCATGGTGGGATGCATGGCGGGGACCTCGCTCGCCATGGCGCCCGGAATGGTCGCCGGACAGCTGGCGGAGTTCGTGGATCTGGATGGCCCGCTGCTGCATGCCGAGGACCGCGAGCACGGCATCCAGTACGATCGGGGTTTGATGCAACTGCCTTCAACAAAGCTCTGGGGATGACCATGTCAAAAGTTCTGCGGCCCTTCATCGCCTTGAGTGTCTGTCTGTTGGGTGCGCCCCTGCTCGCCGCTGCGGCGAGCGGCGCTGCCGCGGCACCGGCCGCGGCGGCGGCGCCCTTCGATGTGATCATCGTCAATGGCCGCATCGTCGACGGCACGGGTTCGCCCTGGTATAGCGGCGACGTGGGCATTCGCGACGGGCGCATCGCCGCCCTCGGGAAGTTGAGCCATGCGCGTGCGAAGCGGCGCATCGACGCCGCGGGCAATGTTGTCGCGCCGGGCTTCATCGACATGCTGGGGCAATCGGAGCTCACCATCCTGGTTGATCCGCGCCTGCCCTCGAAGATCTACCAGGGCATCACCACGGAGATCACGGGCGAGGGCAACTCCGTGGCGCCGATGACAGGCCACGCACGCGAGGAAGCCGCCCAAACCCTGGAGCACTACGGCATCAAGGCCGACTGGCAGACGCTGGGAGAGTATTTTGCGCGCCTAGAACGCCAAGGGATCGGCATCAATCTCGCCTCGTACGTGGGCGCCACCTCGTTACGCGAAGTGGTGATCGGCGTTGAGAATCGGCCGCCGACGCCGGCGGAGCTCGACCGTATGCGGGCGCTGGTCCGCGAGGCCATGGAGGAGGGCGCCATGGGCGTGTCGACTGCGCTCGAATATGCTCCCGCCCCGTATGCCTCCACGGAGGAAATCATTGCGCTCGCCGCCGAGGCCGCGCCCTACGGCGGCATTTACGCCACACACATGCGCTCCGAGGGGGACGGCATGGTGGCCGCGCTGGAGGAGACCTTCCGCATCGCGCGCGAGGCGCACATTCCCGCGGAGATCTGGCACCTGAAGGTCGCGGGAAAGAACAACTGGGGCCATATGCCCGATGTGATACGGCGCATCGAGGCGGCGCGCGCCGGCGGTCTCGACATCAGCGCTGACACATACGCCTACACGGCCTGGTTCAACGACATGTCGGCGTTCGTGCCGCCATGGGCGCACGACGGCGGCAACGAGAAAATGGTGGAGCGCCTGAAAGATCCCGCCATCCGTGCCCGCATTATCAGGGACATCAAGACGCCGAGCGCGGCCTGGGACAATGAATGGGACGAGGTCCCCGGACCCGAAGCCATTCTCATCGGCGTGGTCAAGAACCCGGCGCTGCGCCCGCTGCAGGGTCAGACCATCGCAGCCATTGCGAAGTCCCGGGGCAAGGATCCGCTCGAGACGCTGCTGGATATCTTGGTGGAGGACAATGGATACACGGGCTGCGCGGTGTTCGGCATGCAGGAGGATGATGTGACGCTGGCGTTGCTGCAGCCGTGGGTCTCGGTGAACAACGACAGCTCCGGTACCTCGCCGGAGGGAAAATTGGGCGAGGAACATCCTCATCCGCGCGCCTATGGCACCTTCCCCCGGATTTTGCGCAAGTACGTGCGCGAAGAACATCGCCTCTCGCTCGAGGAGGCGATCCGCAAATTTTCCGCGCTGCCCGCGCAGCGCATGCGCCTCGCCGATCGCGGGGTGCTCAAGCTCGGGCTCTGGGCGGACGTGGTGGTGTTCGATCCGGCGACCATCGCGGATCGCTCGACCTTCAGTTCGCCCAACGAATTGGCTGCCGGCATGCGCTGGGTGTTGGTGAACGGCGTGCCGGTGATCGCGGACGGGCAGATGACCGGAGCCAAGCCTGGGCAGGTACTGCGGGGGCCGGGATATATAGGCCGGCCGCGATCGATGAGTCGACCGCCCGGCGACCCCTGCCGGGCCACGCAGGGTTGTGGCAAAAAAAGTCTCTGAACGCTCGTACAGTTGCCGGGGCCGGCCCATCCCGAACCGCGCGCACACTCGGGCGGTGCGCAATTATCGACTGATAACTCTTTGGTTGTCAGACATTTAGGCGTGCTTCCGCACACTGCGTGGGCATTGAAGCGGGAGTATTCGAATTCCGGATCGGGTGCCGGGAAGGACTCGCGACAGCTGTTGCGGATTTGACAAAGTCAACGCGGGAGATTCTTATTAGGCTCACAACAACCTGAGGGGATCGACTGGATGCTCAATTGAACAGCGCCTCAGAGCCCGTTGGAACACTGGATGTTGCGCTTGGGCATGCTGCACGACTGCTGGAGAGGGATCCCAGACTCGCGATAGAACAGGTGGACGAGATCCTCAAGGCCGTCCCCGGACACCCGCATGCCCGGCTGATTCTCGGCGCCGCTCATCGACGCGCGGGCCGGACTCGAGTGGCGCTCGAGGTGCTCGAGCCCCTGGCCCGCGAGCAGCCACGATCGGTGCCCGCACAACTGGAACTGGCCATCGCCCGGGGAGAGGCGGGCCGCGTGCCCGAGGCCATCGCCTCGCTGCGGCGCGCATTGCAGCTCAAACCCGATTCCGCCGATGCCTGGCGCCTGCTCGCCGATCACCTGGAACTCAACGGGGATTCCCGCGGCGCGGATCAGGCACGAGCGCGCTACCTGGGAGCTGCGACCAAGGACCCGCGCCTGATGGAAGCGGCGGCGCTTCTGGTCGAGAATGACTTGCCCCACGCCGAATCGCGATTGCGCGCCCACCTTGCAGGGCATCCCACCGACATTGCGGCGCTGCGCATGCTGGCAGAAGTGGCGGCGCGCCTGCGCAGATTCTCGGACGCCCAGACGCTGCTCGAGCGCTGCCTCGAGTTGAGCCCGAGCTTCGACGCGGCGCGCCACAACTATGCGGTGGTGCTGAACCGTCAGGGGAAGGGCGCTCTGGCGCTGCCCCAGGTCGAGGCCCTGCTCGCCAAGGAGCCCCGCAACCCCGGGTACTTGAACCTCAAGGCCGCGGTGCTCGCGAATCTCGGCGACTACTCCGAGTCCATCGATGTCTACGAGACGGCGCTCGAGGATTTTCCGCGCCAGCCCAAGATCTGGATGAGCTACGGTCATTCGCTCAAAACGGCGGGCCGGCAGGATGACAGCGTTGCCGCTTACCGCCGTGCGATCGCCATGCAGCCGACGCTGGGGGAGGCCTATTGGAGTCTCGCCAATCTCAAGACTCATCGATTCTCGGACGGCGACGTCGCGGCGCTGCGCGGCGCATTGGAGAGAAACGATCTCGGCGATGAGGATAGGCTGCATTTCGAGTTCTCGCTCGCCAAGGCGCTCGAGGATGACAAGTGCTACGAGCAGTCGTTCGCTCACTACGCCCGCGGCAATGCCATACGCAAGGCTCTGCAGCCTTACAGCGCGGAGGCGAACACGCGCTACGTGAGCCTCTGCAAGCGGCAATACGCGGCCGAATTCTTTGCGGCGCGGGCGGGCGGGGGCTCGCCGGACGCATCCCCCATCTTCATCATCGGACTGCCGCGCGCGGGATCCACGCTGCTCGAGCAGATCCTCTCCAGCCACTCGGCCGTCGAAGGCACCATGGAGCTGCCCACCCTGCCGCAGATCGCGCGTGACCTGTCGGGCCGCGACGAGGGCGACCCTGAGACGCCGTTCTTCGGCGCCGTCGCCGCGCTCGGTCCCCAGGAACTGCGCGATCTCGGCGAACGCTACCTGGCCGAGACCCGCATCTATCGCAAGACGGCGGCGCCCTTCTTCATCGACAAGCTGCCCAACAATTGGCTGTACGCGGGGCTCATCCATCTGATGCTGCCGAACGCGAAGATCATCGATGCCCGGCGGCATCCGCTCGGCTGCTGCTTCTCGGCCTTCAAACAACACTTCGCCCGCGGCCAGAATTTCGCCTACGATTTGACGGATCTCGGCCGGTACTATCGCGACTACGTCGACTTGATGAGTCACATCGATGCCGTACTGCCGGGCCGGGTGCATCGCGTGTTCTACGAGTCCGTCATCGATGACACCGAAGCGCAGATTCGGCGGCTGCTCGATCACTGTGCGCTGCCCTTCGAGGAGCGAACGTTGAAGTTCTATGAAAACGAGCGGGCGGTGCGCACCGCGAGTTCGGAGCAAGTGCGTCGTCCCATTTTCAAGGACGGTGTGGATCACTGGCGGCATTACGAGCCTTGGCTCGGGGCCTTGAAGGAGGCCTTGGGACCGGTGCTGGAGCGCTATCCCGCCGTGCCTTGAGGTCGCATCGTTTGGTTAGTCAATTTTGGCATTTGTCGATCAATTAAAACTCAAGGGAGCAAGGGAAACATCATGACTCGCAGTCCATTCACCCCGCGGCATCAACGCCACGACGTCGCCGGCCGCCCGCAGCAACCAGCGCAGCGCCATCGTCACCCCTTGCTGCGCCGCCTGCCGCTGGCAGCGTCCATTTCGGCGATTCTGGCGGGAGCATCGCCCGCGGTGCATGCCGCCGGGGAGGCCGAGTCCAACACCCTCGAAGAGGTCGTGGTCACGGCGCAGAAGCGCACGGAAAACCTGCAGGACGTGCCGATCAGCATCGAGGTGCTGGACAACACCAGACTCGAGCAGCTGCATGTCATGGACCTCGACGACTATGTGAAGTATTCGCCGAGCATCGCGTACTCGCGCGCCGAGGGACAGGGCGGCAACGGCCAGCCCGGCACCTCGCACATTTACATGCGCGGCGTGGTCAGCGGCGCGAACGAAAACCATTCCGGATCGCAGCCGAGCGTCGGCACCTATCTCGATGAGCAGCCGGTGACGACCATCGACGGCACCGTGGACGTGCATCTGTACGACATCCAGCGCATCGAGGTTCTCGAGGGTCCGCAGGGCACCCTGTACGGGGCGAGTTCCGAGGCCGGCACCGTGCGCATCATCACCAACAAGCCGGACCCGACCAAGTTCGAGGCGGGCTACGATGTTCAGGGCAACAAGATCACTCAAGGGGGCACGGGATACGAGGCCGAGGCCTTCGTCAACATACCGCTGTCGTCCATTGCCGCCATCCGCCTGGTCGGATGGGATGAGCACGACGGAGGCTTCATCAGCAACGTGGCGGGAACGAACGCGAGCGCCTGCATCATCAACGGCACCCGCACCTTCCCCTCGTGGGCAGGCCAGCCCGCGGGTACCTGGTACGGTACGTCGACGCCGAGCCAGGCGAACGTCGCACCCTGTCCCACTCCGGCCGCTCTCGGCGCCGGGGCGATCAGCAATGCCGCGTACGTCAAGAGCAACTACAACACGGCGGACACCAAGGGCGGCCGCGCGGCGCTCAAGCTCGAGCTCGGCGATCACTGGACCGTGACCCCCACCATCATGGGTCAGTCTCTCTCCAGCGAGGGTTTCTTCGGTTTTGATCCCGGCGTGGGCAAATACGAGGTCACGCATTTCGGTCCCGAGTATTCCGACGACACCTTCACTCAGTCGGCATTGACGGTCGAGGGCAAGTACAGCAACTTCGATATCACCTATGCGGGCGCGTTCATGAAGCGCACCACGCATTCGATCGCCGACTACAGCGATTACTCGGAGTTCTACGATCGCGTCTACGGATCGGGCGCCTATTGGACCGGGGCCGACGGCAAGCCCATCATGCCGCAGGAATTGGTGGTCACGAAGGGCTACTTCGAGAAGTGGAGCAACGAGCTGCGCCTGGACACGCCGCAGGACAAGCCGGTGCGGGCGACCTTCGGCCTGTTCGCCGAGCGCCAGCTGCATGACATTTGGGAACAGTACGTGATGCCGGGCTACGGATTCACCAACCCATCCGGCAACCCGGCTTCCGCGACTCCGAACCCCGACGGATTCAACCAGGCGCTGTCGATCCCGACGCTCGCGAACACCATCTGGCTCACCGACGAACGGCGCGTCGACCATGACCAGGCGGTGTTCGCGCAGGCGACTTGGGACATCACCTCGCAGTGGTCGCTGAACGGCGGCCTGCGCTACTACACCTATGACAACTCGCTCGAAGGATTCTACGGCTACTCCAGTGCGTACTCCCCGAGCGGTTCGGGCATGTCGAAATGCTTTGGGCCGGCCTCGACTCCCTATGCGCCCTGTACCGACCTCGACAATCGGCAGACCAGCAGCGGCCGGGTTCCGCGGTTGAACCTGACCTACAAGTTCGATCCCGACAAGATGGTATACGCCACCTACTCCGAGGGCTTCCGGCCCGGCGGCGTCAACCGTACTGCCCAGGTGGGAATTGGACCGTACGAAGCCGACTACCTCAAGAACTACGAAATCGGCTGGAAGACGCAGTGGTTCGACCACCGTTTGCGTTGGAACGGCGCGATCTTCGACGAGGAATGGAAGAACTTCCAGTTCTCCTTCCTCGGGCTCAACAGCGTGACCATCATCGTGAACGGCGGCGACGCGCGCATCAGAGGCATGGAGAATGAGCTCGAGTGGGTGGCTACGAAAAACCTCACCTTGAGCACCAGCTTCACGTTCCTGGATCCGCGGCTGACCCAGAACTACTGCGGCGCCCAGGGCGTGACGAATTGCCCGAATCAGGTGACGCCGGAAGCCTTCGGACCGAATTTCATCGGACCGCAGGCGCCGGCCGGCACGAACTTGCCGATTACGTCCAAGTTCAAGGGCAATGTCATCGCGCGCTACAACTTCGATCCGATCGAGGACTGGAAGCTGTTCACCCAGGCGGCCTTCGTCTACCAGACGCAGACCGCCCCGACGCTGCGCGTGGATGAGACTCAGGTCATGGGCATGCAGCCCGCCTACGGTCTGCTCGATCTCACCGCGGGCGCCACCGTCAGCAATTCGACGATTCAGTTCGTGGTGACCAACGCGACGAATCGGCTGGCGCAGTTGTCGCGCTTTGCACAGACGGTTCCGGCGGTGGACAACCAGATCTACATCATTCCGGCGCAGCCGCGCACTTACGTGCTCAAGTTCGGACAGAAGTTCTGATCGATGCGGTGCCGGCGGGGCAGCCCGCCGGCACCCGCCTTCGCCGCAAACCGAGATCCCTTCATGAAGATTCTTCCGCGCATCCTCCTCTTGGCGGGACTGGCGGTGAGCGCCCTATCGCATGCCGAGCGCCAGCCCGTCCTCGAGCAAATCGACGTTCCGCATCCCTATTACTTTCGCGAGATGTACCTGCCGCAGCTGACCGCAGGTCCCTCGAGCCTGGCGTGGTCGCCCGATTCCCGCGAACTCATCTACTCCATGGCGGGGTCGCTGTGGCGGCAGAAGGTCGACGCGGACGAGCGCGGTGCCGCCGCCGACTCGGCCGCCGGCGCGCGCGACGTGACGCAGCAGCTCACCGCGAATTCCTACGACTACCAGCCCGACTGGTCGCCGGACGGGCGGTGGGTGGTCTATAGTTCGTATCGCAACGATGCCATGGAGTTGTGGGTGCTCGACTTGGGCACCGGCAAGCAAAAGCCGCTGCTCATGAACGGGGCCGTCAATGTGGAGCCGCGATTTTCCCCGGACGGCCGGCGCATCGCCTTCGTCTCGACGCTGTACAACGGGCGTTTCCACATTTTCACGGCCGACTTCAACGACGGCGCGCTCGAGCATGTGGAGCGCCTGACCGGCGAGCACAGGAGCGATCTGCCGCGCTACTACTACAGCCCCTACGATCACGAAATCAATCCGGTGTGGACCCGGGACGGCCGCAGCATCATTTACGTGTCCAACCGCAATCACATCTACGGCACGGGGGGCTTCTGGCGCACCCCATCGCGGGCCGCGCCGGGGGCGGATGTTGCCGCCGCGTCGGAGGCCCGCGAGATTCACTATGAGGAAACCAATTGGAAGGCGCGTCCCGACCTGTCGCCCGACGGATCGCGCCTGGTCTACAGTTCCTACGTTGGGCGCTCCTGGCACAATCTTTGGGTGATGCCGGCCGGCGGCGGCGATGCCTTTGCGATCGCCTACGGCGACTGGGACCAAACCTATCCGCGCTGGTCGCCGGACGGTACGCGCGTCGCGTTCATCTCCAATAAGAGCGGCAGCACGGAAATCGACATCGAGCGGGTCCCGGGCGGCGTCGCCCGGAAGCTCAACGTAGGCGAGCGGCGCTACCTGGCGCCGATGGCGCGTCTGCATCTTTTCGTCAGAGATGCGAAGGGCAATACGGCCTCGGCCCGAGTGAGCGTCACCGATGGCGCGGGCCGCTTCTACGCTCCGGCGACCGCCTGGATCAGCGCGGATGATTCCTTCGATCGCCGCGAACGGCACGTCGAGGCGCATTACTTCCATGCCCGCGACGAGGAATGGGTCGATGTGCCGGCGGGCGCCGTGGATGTGGACATCCTGCACGGCTTCGAGCGTCGATTCGAACAAAGACGGATCATCGCCGCGGCCGGCCAGGTGGCCGAGCTTGCGGTGAATCTCGATGAGGGGACTTGGAGCGTCCCGGATGCCGGACACTGGGTGAGCGCGGACGTTCACGTACACATGAACTACGGCGGCGAGTACCGCAATGTGCCGGCGCACCTCGCGCTCCAAGCGCAGGCAGAGAATCTCTCCATCGTGAATTCCCTGCTGGTCAACAAGGAGCAGCGCTTTCCGGACATCGCCTACAACGGCATGCAAACGGATCCGGCCTCGACCCAGGCCGCACTGGTCGTGCACGGCCAGGAGTACCACACGAGCTATTGGGGGCACTTGGGACTGCTCGACATCTCGGGCGGCGTCATTCTGCCGGGGTACGTGGGTTATCCCAACACCGCCGCATCCAGCTTGTATCCGATGAATGCGGACGTGGCGGACATCGCGCACGGCCGCGGCGCGCTGGTGGGCTACGTGCATCCCTTCGACGACTACCCGGAACCCATCGCGAAACCGCACGAGAGCCTGACCAACGAGCTGCCCGTCGACGTCGCCTTGGGCAAGGTCGACTACATGGAAATCCTCGGGTTCAGCGATCATCGCTCCACCGCCCACGTCTGGTACCAATTGTTGAACCTGGGTTTTCGGATACCCGCGGCCGGCGGCACGGATGCCATGGCCAACTACTCCTCGTTGCGCGGACCCGTGGGCATGAATCGAGTCTATGCGCGCGTGGGCGGCGGTGACCTTTCCCCTGCGGAGTGGATGGCGTCGCTCAAGGCGGGGCATAGCTTCGCCACCAATGGGCCGCTCCTGGGCTTCACGCTGGGCGGTGCCGGAATCGGCGACGAGCTGACCTTCGGCGCTGCGGAGCCGCGAGTCGCGTTCTCCGTGCGCATGCGCTCCATCGTCGCCGTGGATCATTTGGATCTCCTGTGCAATGGCCGCGTGGTGCGTTCCTTCGTGACGGGCAAGCCCCTCGACCACGGCGATTTCAGCGGCAGCATCGCACTCAAGGACAGCGGCTGGTGCGTCGTGCGCGCCTCCAGCGATGCGGGGCGATATCCGGTCCTGGATACCTATGTTTACGCGACCACGAGTCCGATCTACATTACGGTCGCGGGGCGCAAACCTCGATCGCCGGACGATGCGCGATACTTCGCGGCGTGGGTGGACCGGATCGCTGAAACCACGTCGGCCTATCCGGACTGGAACAACGCGGCGGAGAAGAGCATGGTGCTCGAACGGCTGAAACAGGCGAAGGCGGTGTTCGTCGCACTGCAGTAGCCGGTCCCTCGCCGCGCATGGAGGGTGTATGAATCGACCCGGGTTCGTCATCGCGTCCGCTCTGGTTTTCTGCTGCATTGCAGTGTGTGGGTACGGACAGAGCGGTGCCGGCGGTTCCCCTGCGGGCGCGCAAATCGGCGTGGTCCGTATGCGGCAGGCCGCCAAGGTGATTCCCGGAATGTCCAAGGCGAAAGTGCGGTCATTGCTGGGCGCGCCCTGGCGCACGGTGCAGTACAACGATGAGGAGCAGGTCGAGAACGAAATTTGGGAGTACCGAGGGGAGGACTCCAACGGCAAGTACCGAATTCACATCGAATTCGACCGTCACGACATCGTTCGCATCGTCGGCAAGATTCCGGACGACGTCTCCGGAGGCAAAGGGACACCTGCCCAAAGCTCGAGCCTCCGACCTTTGAGGGAACGGTCCATCGCGCCGCGCTTCGAGGACCCGACAGCAGAGTAGTCTTTACATTACTTTTGGCGTTCGGCCGTTGACACGAGCGCAATTCGTGTCTTACGTTCAGCGACCGATCGGTCGACCGACGAAGCTGCTTCAGTTTCATTGCGCGGTACTACATCCGGCCTTAAATCCAACTAATTCCAAGTCGTTCTCATGAGGGGGAGTCGCTCATGTTCAAGCTAACGGTATCTCGGCTTGCCCGAGGATTTGGCGCGTGCCTTGCCCTAGGAATGATCGCTCAAGCGTCGGCTCAAGGAGCCGCGCCGGCGTATCCACCGTATGGGCCTAGCATTCCTGTCATCACCAACACGGAAGGCCCATCAGGGGCCTACAACCAGGACCTGAGAAAAGAACCGCCGCCCAATCCCTGGAACGAAGAGTCGATCTGGAACATGAAGGTCGAGGGCTTCACCGACAATCAGGCGCGGCCCATCTACCAACCCCTGATCGTCAATCAAGACGGCCGGGAAATACTCTACAACGGCAATCTCGCGGGCACGGCGGTCAATCCGCTGACGGGAGTGTCGGAATCCAACGGCACCTCGATCATCGACGTGACCAACGTCCGCAAGCCCAAATTCCTGGCCCACATCCCCGGACCTGCCCCCATCAACGGCTCCTTCGCGGCGGCCGGCGCGCAAATGGTGCGGGTATGCGGCGGGAATACCTTGCCCAACGCCTCCGCCAACGGCACGGCGGGCCGCTGGTTTCTATTGCGGGCTTTCGGCAATGCGGGAGCGAACGAATCGCATCAGATCTGGGACGTGACCGATCCCGCGGCGCCCAAATTCGTCACCACCGTGCTCTCCGGCTTGAGCAACACGCATAAGAGCTGGTGGGAATGCGATACCGGCATCGCCTACCTGGTCGCCGGCGCGAAGTCCGACGGATGGCAGCAAAGCGGATCGGCGCAGCACGTCTATATCTACGATCTGAGCAATCCCGCCAAGCCCGTCTTCATCCGCCAGTTCGGGCTCGTGGGCCAGCAGCCCGGGGCACCGGTCGCGACCGCTCTGCCCTGTGCGACCGCGCCCAGCGACACCTGCTACGAGGGGACCACGAATCCTCCCTCCGGGGTTCATGGACCGATTTCCATGGGGACCACCGTCGATCGGGTCTACATGCCCTATGGGGTCGGCGCCAGCGGCGTCATCCAAATCGACGATCGGCTCAAGCTGATCAACGGCTGCCTCACCAGCGGTCCGGGTGGAAACCCCAGCGCGTCGGTGAATTGCGCGACGAGGCCCACGCAAGCGGATTTGCTCTGGCCGCAGATCAGCTGGGTGACCATGAATCCGGAGAACGGCGGCCACAGCTCCATGCCGATTTTCAATGTGCCCGTTCCCGAAGAGCAAACCAATTTCGTGGATGGAACGCCGCAGAGCAAGAGCTTGTTGTTTGTGAGCTCGGAAGGGACCGCCAACAACTGCTTCGGGCAGGCGCCGCACGATGCCTGGGTCCTCGACATTTCGAGCGAGACGGCGCCGTGGTCGATGGCGACCTTGAACGTTCCGCAATTCCCCGGCGATTTCTGCGGCAAGGGCGCGAGATTCGGCGCGCATGCGGTCACCGAGGCCATCTATCCTCCCTACTACGGCAAGATCATCAGCGTTTCCTGGTTCAACGCCGGAGTGCGGATTTGGGACATCCGCGACCCGAAGAATCCGAAGCCGATCGCCTACTTCATCCAGGCACCGACTGCGAATACCGCGGCGTCCTGTTCGACGATCAACGGCGTGACCAACTGTTTCAACGCGACGATGAACGACTACGTGGAGTATGACGATCGCGGCTACATCTATGCCGCGGACCGCGCCGGAACCGGGGTGACCATCCTGTCTCTGACCGGGGAGGCGCGGCAAGCCATTCTGCCGCCCTCCGATCGTTGAGGAGCCGGCCATGCGCAATAAATCCATGATAGTCGGTGCGGCGGCCGTGCTCTCCTGCATGGCTGCCTCCGCGGCACATTGCGAGGACGGATGGTCTGCGAAAGTCGCGCCGCTCGATTCGCGGAATCTGGCGCAGGTGACGCCGGGCCTGTCGACCAAGACCCAAGTCGAGGCCTTGCTGGGTGCGCCCTGGCGCATCGTGCAGTTCAACGACTGCGGCATGTCGATGCCGGGGCAGGCGGACGAGACTTGGGACTATCGCGGCAAGGATGCCGCCGGCGCCTATCGGCTGCACATCGAATTCGACGACAGCGGCGTCGCGACTCTGGTGGCCAAGATTCCGGAACATGTATCAGGGGGGAAGGGAACGGCCGCAAAAATCGCGGTGCCCGATTCGAAGATGGCCATGAAAATGTAAACGCGGCGAGCGGGGACTATCTCGCTCCGCCGCCGCCGCCATGCGATCATCCACGCCCGGGAGGCGCGGCATAGTGCCGTGTAGGGCGAGGCGACGATGGGCGGGCATTTTCCATGGTGACGGCGCCGCGTGTGAACGGCGAGCGATTGTGGTCGCGGCTGATGCAAATGGCCGAGATCGGTGCAACCGCGTCGGGCGGCTGCAATCGGCAGGCGCTGACCGACGGCGACATGGCGGGGCGCCGGTTGCTCTCGCGATGGGCCGAGGCAGCCGGTTGCCGCGTGCGCACCGATGGGATCGGAAATTTATTCATCCGCCGGCCCGGCCGCGACGACGCGCTGCCCGTGGTCATGACGGGCAGTCATCTCGACACGCAGCCGACGGGAGGCAAATTCGACGGCGTGTATGGGGTGCTGGCCGGACTCGAAGTGATCGAGTCTCTCAACGACCATGCGCTCTCCACGGTGCACCCGATCGAGTTGTCGGTGTGGTGCAACGAGGAGGGCAGCCGCTTTCCCATGGCGATGATGGGTTCCGCCGTGTGGTCCGGACGCTTAGGCCTCGATGCCGCGTATGCCTTGGCCGACCGCGCCGGGATCAGCGTGCGCCAGGAACTCGAGCGCGCGGGTGTGGCGACCGGTGCGCCGCTGCCGCGCCAGCCCGTCAAGGCTTCCTTCGAAGTGCATATCGAACAGGGACCCGTGCTCGAGCAGAAGGCCAAGATCATCGGCGTGGTGACGGGCGTTCAGCACATGAGCCGTCACGAGGTCATCGTCGAGGGCCAGGAAGCGCATGCGGGACCCACTCCCATGGACATGCGGCGCGATCCCATCCGCGTGCTGGCGGAGGTGCTGCCGGCCCTGTATGCGGCGGCGGAGCAGCGCGGCCGGGATGCACGCCTCACGGTCGGCATCATCGAGACCTTTCCCGGGTCGCCCAACACCGTTCCCGGCCGGCTGCGCTTCACCGTGGATCTTCGGCACCCCGATGCGCGGCAGTACGCGGCCTTGAAAGAGGAGGCGGGCCGCCTGGTGCATGCCGCGCTGGCGCGCCATGCGCTCAAGGGCTCGATCCGCTGTGTGTGGGAGGCGCCGGGGGTGAGCTTCGATCCGGCCTGTGTCGCGGCGGTGCGCAGCGCGACCGCGGCGCTCGGGTTCAATTCCATGGAGATGGTGAGCGGCGCCGGTCACGATTCCTGCAACCTGGCCGCCGTGGTGCCGACGGCGATGGTGTTCGTGCCCTGCGCCGGGGGCTTGAGTCACAACGAGGCTGAAAGTGCGCTGCCCGCGGATTTGGCGGCCGGCGCGGATGTACTGCTGCACACCATGCTGTCGATGGCGCAACGGGTGAATTGAACGCCGACGGGTCCTATGTTGGAATGCGGGTCCCTCGAATTTCAACGATAACGTCAAGAGGCTTGCATGACATCTTCAAGAATCGACGGTCAACGATCCATCCGAGTCAAGGCGGCAGTAGCAGCCGTGCTGGCCGGCGGCGCGGCGGTCCTCGGCGCCGCCGTGGCAGCCGATGCACCGGCACCCGCGCCGGTCGTGACGGCTCTGCAATGCGGTCATCTCATCGACACGGCCAACGGCAAGATGCTGGGCGCGACGACGATTCTGATCGAGGGCGGCCGAATCAAGGATGTTCTCGGCGGGTCGCAGTCGCCCGCGGGCGCGAAGAGCATCGACCTGTCCGCGCAAACCTGCATGCCGGGCCTGATCGATGCGCATGTTCATCTTACCGGGGAGACCAGCCGCACCCAGTACGTCGATAAGTTTCATTGGAACATCGCCGACTATGCGATTCGCTCGACGGTGTATGCGCGGCGCACCTTGTTGGCCGGATTCACGACGGTGCGCAATGTCGGCGATCAGGCCAATGAATCCGTGGCGCTGCGCAATGCCATCAATGCCGGCATCGTTCCCGGCCCCCGAATTTACACGGCCGGCCGGGCCATGGGCAGCACCGGCGGGCACGCCGATGCGACCAACGGCTACCGCACCGACCTCGCGGGCGATCCCGGGCCCACCGATGGCATCATCAACAGCGTCGACGATGCGGTGAAGGCCGTGCGGCTGCACTACAAGCTGGGCGATGACCTGATCAAGATCATGCCCTCGGGCGGCGTGCTCGACGAAAACATCAATGGCGACAATCCGCAGATGACTTTGGAAGAAATCAAGGCCGTGGTCGCGACCGCCCATGATTATGGATTCGCGGTGGCCGCGCATGCGCACGGCGCGGAGGCCATCCGCCGCGCCGTGATCGGCGGCGTCGATTCCATCGAGCACGGCACCTTCATGGACGCCGAGGACATGAAGCTCATGGTGGAACGCGGCACTTGGTACGTCCCCACCATCATCGCCGGCGACTTCGTCGCGCGGCAGGCCAAGGTGCCCGGCTACTATCCGGCGCAGATTGCCGCAAAGGCCGAAGCGATCGGTCCTCTGATCCAGGCGACCGCAGGGCGCGCCTACAAGGCGCATGTCAAGATCGCCTTCGGCACCGATGCCGCCGTGTACCCGCACGGCCAGAACGCCCATGAGTTCGAATTGATGGTGGGGGCGGGCATGCCGCCGATGTTCACCCTCCAGGCGGCGACGATCAACGCGGCGCAGCTCCTGCGGCACGACAAGGATCTGGGCACGGTGGCCGCGGGCAAGATCGCCGATGTGGTGGCGGTTCCCGGCAATCCCATCGACGACATCAGCTTGATGAAGCGCGTCAGCTTCGTGATGAAGGATGGGGTGGTCTACAAGTTGAACTCGGTGCCGGTCGAGACGGCTCCGTAGGCGCCGCGGGGCCGCGCACGAAAATACGGGGTTGTCGTCATGGACCTTCAGCTCGACAAGAAAATTGCGCTGATCACCGGTTCCACGGCCGGTATCGGTTACGCCATCGCCTGCGCGCTCGCGCGCGAGGGCGCCACGGTGATCGTCAACGGGCGAACCCCCGCCGCCGTGGACGAGGCGGTCGCGGCGATGAAGGCCACGTTTCCCTGCGATGCCATCGGTTTTGCCGGCGATCTTTCCCTCGATGCGACCGCCCAGGAATTGGTGCTGCGGCATCCGGCCGTCGATATTCTGGTGAACAATCTAGGAATCTTCGAGGTCAAGCCCTTCGAGGAGATATCGGATGCGGACTGGCGCCGGTTTTTCGATGTGAATGTGTTGAGCGGCGCCCGTCTTGCGCGGCTGTACCTGCCGGCGATGCGCCGGCGCAACTGGGGCCGCATCATTTTCATCTCGAGCGAAAGCGGCTATCACATTCCTGCCGAAATGATTCACTACGGCATGACGAAGGCGGCGCAGATCGCCGTGGCCCGCGGCTTGGCGGAGACCACCGCCGGCACGGCGATCACCGTGAACAGCGTACTGCCGGGGCCGACGCGCTCCCGCGGGGTGGGCGCTTTCGTCGCCGAGATGGCGGCCCGATCCGGCCGCAGCTCGCAGTCCGTGGAAGATGAATTCTTCAAGACGGCGCGTCCCACCTCGTTGCTGCGGAGATTTGCCACCCCTGAAGAGGTTGCGGCCATGGTGGCCTACGTGGCGAGCCCGCTGGCGTCCGCGACCAATGGCGCCGCGCTGCGCGTCGATGGCGGCACGATCAAGAGCGCGTTCTAAATAAGAGCGCGTTCCATACCGCACTCACCGGGTGCGCCGTCCGCAGATCGAGGGCGCTGACGATTGATCGCCGTCTTCAGATCGGCCGCGGCCGCGCGGATGGCGCCGGGTGCCCCGCCGCCCGCGTAAATGATGTTGCGTGCGGAGTTAATCAAAAGCCCGGCCCCGCGCGCGTCCAAGCCCGCCTCCAGTGTGGCCTCGAGGTCGCCGCCCTGGGCGCCGATGCCCGGCACCAGGAAAGGTAGGTCCGGATGCGCGAGGCGCAGATCCGCCATCTCGCGTGGATAGGTCGCACCCACCACCAGCATGAGATTGCGATGTTCATTCCAATGTCCTGCCGCGCGCTCCGCCACCCGTCGATACAGCGGCAGGCCGTCGATCAGCAGATCCTGAAAATCCCGGGCGCCGGGATTGGAGGTGCGGCAGAGAAGGACGGCTCCTCGGTCGGGCCGCGCGAGAAACGGGCGGACCGAGTCTTCGCCCATGTAGGGATTGACGGTCACTGCATCCGCGCCGTACCGATCGAAGGCCTCGCGGGCATAGGCCTCGGCGGTATTGCCGATGTCGTTGCGCTTGGCATCGAGAATAACCAGCGCGGCCGGCGCGCGCTCGCGGATGTAGCGGATGCTCGCGAGAAGCTCATCTTCGGCGCCCAGCGCACTGTAGAAGGCGATTTGCGGCTTGTAGGCGGCGGCAAGATCGGCCGTGGCGTCGACGATGCGTCGATTGAAGGCCAGGAGCGGCCGGCCCCCGCCGGCTTCTCCCAAGTCCTTGGGCAGTTTCGAGGGATCCGGGTCGAGCCCGACGCACAGGAGGCCGCCGCTCGTGAGCTGCGCCCGGGCGAGCCGTTCTGCGAAGGTCAAGGTCATATCGCCATGATAACGCAGGCTCGGACGGCCGGCGGCCGCGCCGCGCCCGAGGGAGTATGCTTATCGGCTAACGTGAGTACAGCCTTGCCCAGCAAACCTCGTACGGGACCCCGATTGGTGCTGCAGCCGGCGAGCCGCCGTGCGGCCCGGCACACCAGTACGAATGCCCTGAAGCGATTCTTCGCCATCGCCGATGCCTGGGAGCTGTCGCCCTTGCAGCAATGCAGGCTGCTCAAAATACCCTCGCCGCAGGTGCTCGCGCGCTATCGGTTGGGGCAGGCGCCGCGTCTTTCCGCAACGCAGCAGGAGCGCGCAGCCCTGATCGCCAATATTCAATATTCTTTGACCGCCGACACCGGCTCGGCCGATCGCGCCTGGGCGTGGGTGCATGCGCCGCGCGAGGCCGCGCCCTTCGAAGGCGACAGCCCGCTCTATTTCATGCTCGAGAACGGCCTGCCGGCGCTGCGGGAGGTCGCCCGGCTTCTGGTGCGCGAAAGCGAGCCCCGCTAGCCCCGTCCGCGCTAACCGTGGGGGGTGCGACTTGGCTATACTAGGGAGCTACCCGATGCGAATGTGGCGGAATTGGTAGACGCGCCAGACTTAGGATCTGGTGGGGAAACCCGTGCGAGTTCGAGTCTCGCCTTTCGCACCACCGCACTGGCCGCCGCGCAGACGTGAGCAACACCTACGAGGATTGACATGCAGGTTTCCGTCGAGAGTATCAGCAAATTGGAGCGGCGCATGCAAGTGCAGGTGCCCGCCGAACGCGTCACCCAGGAAATCGCTGCGCGCTTGAAGAACCTGAGCCGCACCGCTCGCTTGAAGGGTTTTCGCCCGGGCAAGGCGCCCATCAAAGTGATTCGCCAGCAATTCGGCGTGCAAGTGCACCGTGAAGTGATCGGCGAACTGCTGCAATCGAGCTTTGCGGAGGCGGTGACGGCCAAACAGCTCTCGCCCGCGGGCAACCCGCGCATCGAGCCGCAGAGCATCGACGAGGGCCAGGATCTGCGGTACGTCGCGACCTTTGAGGTTTTCCCCGAAGTGGCCCTCAAGCCCATGGACTCGCTGGACCTCGAGCGCGTGAGCGCCGAAGTCACCGAGAGCGACATCGACGCGATGATCGAGCGCCTGCGCAAGCAGCAGATGAAGTATTCCGCCGTAACCCGCGCGGCGGCGAGCGGCGACAAGGCCACCATCGATTTTCTGGGCCGAATCGACGGCATCGAGTTCGCCGGGGGCAAGGGCGAGAATATCGGGATCGTGCTCGGCGAAGGACGGATGCTGCCGGAACTCGAGCAAGGCCTGATCGGAAGCGCGGCGGGCGATCATCGCGACATCAGCGTGACCTTTCCCGCCGATTACCGCGCCACCGAAATTGCGGGAAAGACCGCGATTTTCAGCACCGACGTAAAGAAGGTCGAGGAGCCGGTGCTGCCGGAAATCGACGAGGAATTCTGCAAATCCTTCGGTGTCACCGAGGGAGGCGTGCCGAAGCTGCGCGAGGATGTGGCGGCCAACATGCGCCGCGAGCTGGAGCAGGCGCTGCGCAACCGAAATAAGACAGAGGTGATGGAGAAGCTCTACCGGGTCAATCCCATCGACGTGCCGAACTCCGTCGTCGAATCGCAGGTCCGCGACCTGCAGCTCGAAGCCATGCGCCGCGCGGGGGCCAAGGATGTGTCGCAGGCGCCGCCGCGCGAGCCGCTGGTGGAGCCGGCGCGCCGGCGCGCCGCGCTCGGCCTCATCATCAACGAAATCATTCGCCGCGAGAATATCGTGCTCGATCCGCAGCGGGCGAATGCGCGTCTGGACGAGCTGGTGGGCGCCTACGGCGATTCGGAGGCTCTGAAGCGCGCTTATCAACAAAACGCCGACGCCATGCGCCAGGTGGAGAGTCTCGCGCTCGAGGACCAAGTCGTGGATTGGATTCTCGACCATGCTAAGGTGCACGCCAAAGTGTCGACGTTCAAAGAGCTGATGAATTTCGAGGGGTAACCCCTAACGGCGCCTACTTGAAATGGCGCCGGGAAGTCCTCACTTGAGGTAAGACGGCAGGTTTTCAGATCAAAGGGCAATTTCTCATGACGACGCGCGCACTGAATTTGGTCCCCATGGTGGTCGAGCAGACCGCGCGGGGCGAGCGGGCCTACGACATTTATTCGCGATTGCTCAAGGAGCGATTGATTTTCATCGTCGGTCCGGTCGAGGACTACATGGCGAATTTGATCGTGGCGCAGCTGCTGTTCCTGGAATCGGAAAACCCCGAGAAGGACATCGCGCTCTATATCAATTCACCGGGCGGCTCGGTGAGCGCAGGCCTCGCGATCTACGACACCATGCAATTCATCAAGCCCGACGTCTCCACCATCTGCGTCGGCCTTGCCGCCTCGATGGGCGCGGTCTTGCTGGCGGCCGGCGCCGCGGGCAAGCGCTACGCCCTGCCGAACTCGAAAATCATGATCCACCAGCCCTCGGCCGGCTTCCAGGGCCAGGCTTCCGACATCGACATCCATGCCCGCGACGTCATGGAGACCAAGCAGCGCCTGAACGGGATATTGGCCAAGCACACCGGCCAAACCGTCGAACGCGTCAAGCAGGACAGCGATCGGGACAATTTCATGACCGCGGAGGCCGCCCGAGCGTACGGTTTAGTGGATTCCATGCTCGAGAAGCGCGGCGATATACCCGCAAAGTCTTGAGCAGGCCCCTTCCCCGGCTGTCTGCGCAGCGGACCCCCATCACACCCCGCGAGACCTTATCTTTGCGTGAGGTCGGCAGGGTGCTATATAGTCGGTACTGTAGCCGCTTTCCCTTAGGATTCTCGGGGGCGCGGCCAATTTGAGGACAGCATGAGCGAAGATTCGCGCGGCAAACATGATGATGGCAAGCTGTTGTACTGCTCCTTCTGTGGAAAGAGCCAACACGAGGTTCGAAAGCTCATCGCCGGCCCCAGCGTGTTCGTCTGCGACGAGTGCGTGGAGCTGTGCAACGACATAATTCGGGAAGAGCTCGAGGAGCGCGCCGAGCGCACCCGCGACAAGCTCCCCAAGCCCCAGGAAATCAAGAAGGTTCTGGATGAATACGTCATCGGTCAGGAGCGCGCCAAGCGGGTCCTGTCGGTGGCCGTTTACAACCACTACAAGCGCCTGCAGACGCGCGGCGCCGAAGGCGTGCGCTCCCGCGACGACGTGGAGCTTGCGAAGAGCAACATCCTCCTGATCGGACCCACCGGGTCCGGCAAGACGCTGCTGGCCGAGACGCTCGCCCGGCTGTTGAACGTGCCCTTCACCATCGCCGATGCCACGACCCTCACCGAGGCCGGCTACGTGGGTGAGGACGTCGAGAACATCATTCAGAAGCTGTTGCAGAAATGCGATTACGACGTGGAGAAGGCCCAAACCGGCATCGTCTACATCGATGAAATCGACAAGATATCGCGCAAGTCCGACAACCCGTCCATCACGCGCGACGTGTCGGGCGAAGGCGTGCAACAGGCACTGCTGAAGCTGATCGAGGGCACCATCGCCTCGGTGCCGCCGCAGGGCGGCCGCAAGCACCCGCAGCAGGAATTCCTGCAGGTGGATACCACCAATATTCTTTTCATCTGCGGCGGCGCGTTCGCGGGTCTCGAGAAGATCATCATGAACCGCACGCACAAGAGCGGCATCGGCTTCGTGGCCGAGGTGCGCGAGCAGAACGCGCGCCCGCACGGCAACGACGTGTTCCACGACACCGAGCCCGAGGATTTGATCAAGTACGGCCTGATTCCGGAGTTCGTCGGCCGCCTGCCGGTGGTGGCGACGCTCGAGGAGCTCGACGAGGATGCATTGATTTCGATTTTGATGCAGCCCAAGAACGCCCTCACCAAGCAGTACCGCAAGCTCTTCGACATGGAGGGAGTGGAGCTGGATTTCCGCGAGGATGCACTGCGATCCGTGGCGCGCAAAGCGATGCAACGCAAGACAGGGGCCCGGGGTCTGCGCACCATTCTGGAGAATGTGCTGCTGGACACCATGTACGACCTGCCGAGCTTGCGCAACGTCCAGAAAGTCGTGGTCGACGAACAGGTGATCGAAGGCCACAACAAACCCTATATCGTCCACCGGACCGAGGAGACTCGTTTGGTGGCCCCAGTCGAGGAAACACGACGCGCCACGGGCTCGGATCATCTTTAGATCCCGCGCTTGAAACACAACGTAGGCGGCCGCATGTACTCGAGGTATCGATTGACGTACGTGCCACAACCATAAGGCCAGCCTAAGTGAGTGACGAACCCGTTGATGTCCCCGAAGAAGTAGTGCCGACCTCGCTCGGCATTCCCGTCCTGCCGCTGCGCGACGTGGTCGTCTATCCGCACATGGTGATTCCGCTGTTCGTCGGGCGGGAGAAGTCCATCGTCGCGCTCGATCTGGCCATGAAGGCGGACAAGCGCATTCTCTTGGTCGCCCAGAAACAGGCGGACGTCGACGATCCGAAGGCCGAAGACCTGTACCGGGTCGGCACGGTCGCGACCATCCTGCAGCTGCTCAAGCTCCCCGACGGCACGGTCAAGGTGCTGGTCGAGGGCGTGGACCGAGCCAGCATCGACAAGCTGGTGGAAGGCGAGTTCTTCTCCGCCGAAGTGTCGGTGTTCGCCGATATCGAGCGCTATGAAGAGCGCGAAATGGACGTGCTGACGCGCTCGGTGATCACCCAGTTCGAGCAATATGTCAAACTGAACAAGAAGGTGCCGCCGGAGATCCTGACTTCGCTGGCGGGCATCGAGCAGGCGGGCCGCTTGGCGGACACCGTCGCAGCGCACATGTCGCTGAAGCTGTCAGAGAAACAGCGGGTGCTCGAAATTCCCGACGTACGCAAGCGCCTCGAGCACATGCTGGCCGTCATCGAAGGCGAGATGGACGTGCTGCAGATCGAGAAGCGCATTCGCGGCCGGGTCAAGCAGCAGATGGAGAAGAGCCAGCGCGAGTACTACCTGAATGAGCAGATGAAGGCCATCCAGAAGGAGCTCGGCGAACTCGACGAAGCGCCGAACGAGATCGGCGAATTGGAGAAGCGCATCAAGGCCGCGGGGATGCCGAAAGAGGCCCGCGAGAAAGCGAATTCCGAGCTCTCCAAGTTGAAGCTCATGTCGCCCATGTCGGCCGAGGCCACCGTGGTGCGCAATTACATCGACTGGCTGGTGAAGTCCCCGTGGAAGAAGCGCAGCAAGGTGCATCTCGAGATCACTGCCGCGGAGAAAGTGCTCGAAGCCGATCACTACGGCCTTGAGAAGGTCAAGGAGCGCATCGTCGAGTACCTGGCGGTCCAGCAGCGGGTGAAGAACCTGCGCGGCCCGATCCTGTGCCTGGTGGGACCGCCGGGCGTCGGCAAGACCTCGCTCGGCCAGAGCGTGGCGCGCGCCACCAACCGCAAGTTCGTGCGCATGTCCTTGGGCGGCGTGCGCGACGAGGCGGAGATTCGCGGCCATCGGCGCACCTACATCGGCTCGATGCCCGGCAAGATCATCCAAAATCTCGCCAAGTGCGGAGTGCGCAATCCCTTGTTCCTGCTCGATGAAGTCGACAAGATGTCGACCGATTTTCGCGGCGACCCATCCTCCGCGCTGCTCGAAGTGCTCGATCCCGAGCAGAACAGCACTTTCAACGACCATTACCTGGAGGTCGACTTCGACCTGTCCGAGGTGATGTTCGTGTGCACGGCGAACAGCTTGAACATCCCCGCGCCGCTGCTCGACCGCATGGAAGTGATCCGCCTCCCCGGCTACACCGAGGATGAGAAGCACAACATCGCACGCCGCTACCTGCTGCCGAAGCAGGTCAAGCAGAACGGCCTGAAACCCGATGAGCTGGTGGTGGCGGACGACGCCATCCAGGACATGATCCGCTTCTACACGCGCGAAGCCGGGGTGCGCAACCTCGAGCGCGAACTGTCGAAGATCGGGCGCAAGTCGGTCAAGCAGCTGTTGCTGGCGCCGGCGGAGAAGACCGTGACGGTCGACTCGAAGAACCTCGACAAGTATCTGGGCGTGCGCCGCTTCCGCTACGGTAAGGCGGAGGAGAGCAACCGCATCGGCCAAGTGACGGGTCTGGCCTGGACCGAAGTCGGCGGCGAACTGCTGACCATCGAGGCGGCGGTGGTGAACGGCAAGGGCAAGCTCACCCACACGGGCCAGCTCGGCGAAGTGATGCAGGAGTCCATTCAAGCCGCGATGACGGTGGTGCGCAGCCGCTCCGCCATGCTCGGGCTGGATGTGGATTTCTATCAGAAGGCCGACGTGCACATTCACGTCCCCGAGGGCGCCACCCCGAAGGACGGACCGAGCGCGGGCGTGGGCATGTGCACCGCGCTGATCTCCGCGCTCACCAAGATCCCGGTGCGCTCCGATGTGGCGATGACCGGTGAAATCACCCTGCGCGGCGAAGTGCTGCCGATCGGCGGCCTGAAGGAGAAATTGCTCGCGGCGCACCGCGGCGGCATCACCACGGTGCTGATCCCCGACGAGAACATCAAGGACCTCGCGGAGATCGCGGACAACATCAAGGAAAAGCTCGATATCCGCTCAGTGAAGTGGATCGACGAGGTGTTGCAGGTGGCGCTGACACATATGCCGGTGCCGGCGGCCGTTCCGGAGGTGAAGGCGCCCGAGGCCATTGCCGACGAGAAGCGGCGCCGCAAGCCGCCCCGGGTCAAGAGCCAGGTGAGGGCGCACTGAGCGACGAGAATGCTCTCTAATCACCTCGATAATTGAGGTGATCTTGGGATCGATACGCCTCGCGCTACGGGGCGTTCCCTGCGGCCTTCCGTTCGATCGCAGATTGTAGTAACATTGCTACATAACTCCTTCCCAGGAGCCGTTGTCATGAAGATCACCACCCTCTCGAGCCGCGAGTTCAATCAGGACACCAGTCGTGCCAAAAAGGCCGCGACGAAGGGCCCTGTGTTCATCACTGATCGCGGCACTCCCGCGCACGTACTGCTCAGCATAGAGGAGTACCAACGGCTGACGGGAGGACAGGGCGACATCATCGACAGCCTAGGTTTACCGCCGGGCGTTGAGAACGTGGAGCTCGAGATTCCGTCGACGAGCGAACTGGCAAGGGCAGCAGATTTCAGCTGATGTTTCTGCTCGATACCAATGTAATTTCCGAACTGCGAAAGGCCAGGGCGGGAAGGGCAGACGCCAAAGTGATGGCATGGATCCGCAGCGTCCCCGCAGCAAGTCTGTTTCTGTCTGCCATCGTCATCCAGGAGCTGGAGATCGGTATATTACGTGCCGAACGGCGCGACGCGGCCAAAGGAGCATTACTTCGTGCCTGGCTGGATGACCATGTGCTGCCCGCTTTTTCTGAACGCATCTTGCCCGTCGATACCGCCGTGGCGCTCCGCAGTGCTGCTCTACACGTTCCGGATCCTCGGCCGATCAGGGACGGGCTGATCGCGGGGACTGCGCTTACTCATGGCATGACGCTCGTCACTCGGAATGTGTCAGATTTTGAATCAACCGGCGCGCGCCTCCTCAATCCGTGGAGCGATCGACGCGAGGCCGACGCATAAATCAGGCGCGAACGCGACGCCTCACCCGCAGCAGCGCGAGCGGCACCAGCGCGAGCAGGGAAAGCCAGTCGAGCGACCCGCCGCCACCGCCCGAGCCGCGTTGATTCGAGACGATTCGGACGTTCGCCTTGCCTTCGTGAACGTCGGCCTCGAATGCGGTGAGCGCCGTGTCGAAGTGATCGATCATTTGCCGTGTCGCCGCGGTGAATCCGTCGGCCGCGGCTTCACGCAGACGGCGCGGCTCTTCGATCAGCGCCACATTGCCGTGCCGATTGTCGAAGCCGCCGGCGCGCAGCACCAGTGAATGCGTCGCCGGATCGACCACCGCCAGGTCCACCAAGGTCGAGACGTCGTGCCGCGTGCCCTTGAGGATGTAGGCGCCGACGATGGTGACATAGGCCAGCGACCACTCGTTGCCGTCTTCGTGCGCGACCTGATCGTAGGAAACGAGCGCCATCAGATCGATGTTGTAGAGGTGCTGCACGCCCTCCAAGCCTTCGAATCCCCGCCTTCCCTGCAGATAGTAGTCGGGGATCAGGACGATCTCGGCCACGAACTTGCGGGAAATGAATCGTTGCCGAATCTGTTCCAGCAAGGCTTCCTTGTGGGCGGCATCCAATCCGTCGATGGCCTCGGGCCCCCTCGAGGGCAGGAAGGCGAGACCCACCCGCAGCGGTAGATGCAACTGCGGCTGCGCATCTTGAGCCGGCGGAGCGGCGCCGTTGGGATACAGGAATTCAACCAGGCTGGTGGAGTTCTGCGTGTGCCGCTGACACGCCGAGAAGCAAGGCAAGTCCACACAACCCGTCAATCCAACCATCAGTGCCAGACCGAAGACTGTTGTCGCGCGCATGAAGCCCTCCATTGCGATTCGCGGGGCACGCTAGCGGGCAGGGGGCGCTTGGAGCAACTTTTATCGCCGTAGATGCGCTGAATGGCACCTAAGGTAGCGTTATATGATACCTTGCAGGCGCCCAATCGAGAGGCTCATGGCGGAACAGGCATTGATCGTCGCGGAGTTGAAGCGAGCCTTGCGCGAGCGCGGGCTCACCTATGCCGCCGTCGGCCACAAGCTGAATTTGAGCATCGCCAGCGTCAAACGCTTGTTCTCGGGCGGCGGCGACCTCACGCTCCGGCGGGTGGATCTGATCTGCGAACTGCTGGAGACGGGTCTCGCGGATATTCTGGCGCGAGCGCGCGATCGCCCCACCGTCGATCAGCTCACGCTGGCGCAGGAGCAGGAGATCGTCTCGGATCCCCGGCTGTTCTTGATCGCGTGGTTGGTGCTCAACCGCGCACCGCTCGAGGAGATCGTGCGCTCGTACACCTTCACCGAGCGCGAGGTCCTGAAGTTCTTCTACAAACTGGATCAATTGAAGGTCATCGAACTGCAGCCGGGGAACCGGGTGCGCCTGTTGGTCAGCCGGCATTTCAGCTGGCGTGCCGGCGGGCCCGTGCAGCGCTACATTCACCAGAAACTTCTGCGCGAGTTTATGTCCAGTCATTTCTCCGGATCGCAGGAGGAGTTCTTCTTCCATGGAGGAGTCGCATCGGAGGCGGCGCTGGCGGAGATCAAACTGGCTCTGCGCAACGCCTCGCGGCAATGCGCCGAAATCATGGAGCGCGACCGGGGCCGGCGCGAAAGGCGTCTCGGTGCCGCGTTTTTGTTGGCGCTGCGGCCGTGGAGCTACAGCGGCTTTCGGGAGTTCGAACGCTGAGGGCGGGGTTCCCATCGAGCGACACGCATGGCAACTTGCGCGAAGCGCACGGAAACCGTAGACTTCCGCGCCTCTTCCAGGGGGGTGCTTAGCTCAGCTGGTAGAGCATCGCCTTTACACGGCGAGGGTCGGGGGTTCGATCCCCTCAGCACCCACCAACAGCGGAGTGGTAGTTCAGCTGGTTAGAATACCGGCCTGTCACGCCGGGGGTCGCGGGTTCGAGTCCCGTCCACTCCGCCATTTCCTGAAAGTACCTGCGCGAGCCGTTTGGC